>JACCDW010754804.1_pt1 | contig 12741 bp, 21 predicted proteins | sample 7449781 | NCBI WGS metagenome assembly JACCDW01 (sample SAMN15323449, study PRJNA562643) | freshwater metagenome | isolation source: river surface water | place: USA:Blue River Watershed | collected 2017-08-18
CAAAACCCAATTTGGTCCAACTATCGCTGGCACGATGGGCACTGTGCCTAGCACGAAAAAACGTGTTGGCTGTGTCAATAAGTAGATATTTCATGTCGTTATATTAGCATATAACTAAATTCAAGTCAATGGATTTTTGGTTTATTTTTGGTGCGCAGGATTGGGAATGTCCAGCTCAAACACATGATATTTTGGTTTTGGATCAGTTGCGTCTTTGAGCAGTTCGTATGTTCGTGCTTGCTCGGCTTCATGCCTGGTACCATAAAACCCAGCACCGAGATTGATAGTATTGGTTACACCGCTATACACATAGCCCAAGGTCAGACCTGTTTGTTTGATCACGGTATAGACTTTGAAAGTCGCTGGCGGCTCAAGAGGCTCCATTTTTCAACACCTTGTAAGTTTCAGCAGCAACCACACGCTTGCGCAGGCTCGAACTGGAGAATGAGTGATCTCTGCGGTTGAATACAATTTCAATGCCACGATCATAGCATTCTCCACGACCGGTAAAATCTTTGTCCTCATACTCTACACCAAGGATACGAACATCCAAGGGTAGGATCAAGAGAAGGTCAACGAGATCTTGTTCGGTTTGATACACAACAACTTCATCAACATAACGGCATGCGGCCAACTGTATCTGTCGCTCAACAACAGATTGTACAGGTTTATTTTTAGTCTCAGGCCTATCGATAGTTGGATCGGTCTGGAGCCCGCAGATGAGGTAGTCACAGTGATTCTTGGCTTCCGACAGCATAGCAATGTGGCCCGCGTGGAGCATGTCAAAGGTTGAAAAAGTAATGCCAATTCGTTTGCCCTCAGCTTTGAGTCGTTTGATGTGGTTGAAAATCATGATACTTCTTTGCGTCCGTCGCCGATGTCTTTTTCTCGAACAAACTGTCCGTTGTAACTCTTGGCAATGGCCTGCTCTTGTTCCCAGGTCTCCATTACAACGTGTCTGCACACATTTTGGAACCAACGATCTACAATGTCTGCATCAGTATCGTCCTTCTTCATCATGTAGCCTGCTTTGACCAGTCGTGCTACAAAGATTTCGTTCCAGTCAAGTTCAAACGCACCTTGATGCAAGTTATTGGGGTCAACATCAATGCGTAACACCTGTACCCAAGGTTCACCTCTTTCGGTATAAAGATCTTTTTCAGATTTTTCTACCTTGCGCGGTTTGGGTTCTTGCGCCGCAGGTTTGCGTTTTTTCTTGAACCAGTCAAACATTAGGTTCCCCATTCATTCTTGAACAATGGCACTTGAAGTCGATCACTGTATCTAAGTCCGTGCTTCATGGCAATGTCTGCCACGGCTCTATTGTTTAGTGAATACACACTTTCAACACCGCCCACTGGCATCAAGTACACATGTCCTTTGAATCCAGCTTTGCGATAGGCAGCAATGGCACACTCAGCATCGGCAAAATCTTGTTCAGTGGCAATAACAAACTTTAGGTATGCTGTACCAACATCTTCGTAATCACAGACAACTTCGGGGATAATAGCATCTTCCCATGCTTCGCCCGAACAAGGAAGCTTGGCACTGACACTGAATGTAATCTCACGATTGTACCAGCGGCTCCATTGCTTGAGGTAATGTTTGAACTCGTCGCTCAAAGGTTGTGTGCCATTGGTCTCAAATGTAATTTCTCGTAGCTTGAACATGTTCATTTGCTCGAGCAACTCAGGATAAGCACGTTGCCATCCCAGCAATGGCTCGCCACCGGTAATAACAAGATGTTCATCACGCCATTCTTTATGTGGTAACATACCAACGATTGCATCAGCAACTGCACTGGTTTCTAACACAGGACTTAGATGTTTAAATCGTGGATCCCAACTAGCATAGCTATCACAGCCGGTGGATACCAAAGGCAATGTCTTGTATTCGGTATACTTTTCTGGATCGACCTGTAAGTACTCCGCGGACTTTTCGCCTCGGGGCATACCAAATCCCTCGCATTTGAAGTTGCAACCAAACACGCGAAGGAACACACTGGGCACACCCATGTAACGTCCTTCTCCTTGTATTGAATAAAATAATTCGCTGACTTTGAGTTTCATAGTTTCTTTGCAGTAACAAGTAAGTGCCAACCAAGATGTGTTTTTACCGCTTCTCGATGTGTGTCTGACATAGACGCAAACCAAGGCTCTAATTCATAGCGGCCTTCTTTGTAGGCTTCTACATTATACATGAAACAGTGGTCCTGACGCAAATCTACAACCTCAAAATTTTCACCTAAAAGATGATGAATTTCATCATTTGAGAATGCCTGTGCATACGGGCAGTCGGCCTGTGCTTCGAACTGGTCTAGGCCCTTGAGTATCATTGCATACTTCCACGAGTGCTTGGCATAGACCATGAAACGGAATTCGCCACCTGGGTTTAATACAGCATGTACATTGTCGATAATTCGATCAATGGCCGGAAAATGGTGTATGACACCAAAGCTATAAACCAAATCAAATGTTCCCAAAGAACTCAGTGCCTGTGTGTTGCTTGCATCCATGTTGTGAAATTCTCCGGCTAATCCAAGAACTTCGAAACGCTGTTTGGCTAGCTCGATACTTTGATCGCTATAATCAATGCCCACATAGTTAGCGCCAAATCTTGCAAATTCTTCACCGTCAGTGGCGATACCGCAACCGATCTCCAACACACGTTTGTTCCGCCATTGGTCAAATTTAGCGAAAGTAGGAATGTGAGGTTCTACACGATATCTACGCTCCGATACCTCGTGAAAGAAAGCAGGCGTGCCTACTTCGCTGCGACCATGTTTGATATTGCATGGCTGACGGTTCCAATAATCTCGTATTTGATCTTCAAGTGATAATTGTGACATTTTGATTTTTCTGTTGTTCAGGATGCTGGAATTGCATCATTTGTTTATTGACATCGTTTAACTTTAGTTTTTCCCAAGGGTCTTGTAGTCCTCTGTGTACATTGGCAAAAAAGCTCATGTCCATGCCTCTCTTGGTTTCAAGGTACACTGCTATTTTAGTTGCATCTTCCATTCTAAGGTTAGAATTTTGCAGGCTATGAAAGTCCAAAGGATTTTTTGGGTTGCCTTCTAACATGGGTCTATTTTGAAAGGTTTCGTCGTGATTGTTACCAGTGAGATCAAACCTATCGTGCTCTACACTTATGTCAGTTCTTTCCATGATATCCAGCATGTAGGCTTGTTGACTTAGCCATCCATCTGAGATTTGGTGAGGACTTAGATAACCCAACAAATCCAACCATTCTCTAGGAGCAATTGGGAAAATAGAATAAGGATGTTTTCTATGAGTATCAAATGCCAATAACTTGAACTGGCCATCGTACGACATAATGCTGGTATCCCAACCTTTGCTGTGCATGATAGCGTCGTCGTTCCAAAACACTAACCAGCGTGCATCGCTGGCCTTGGCTAGTTCGTTGACATATTCGTTGAGACGAATATACCCCATTGGATTAAAGCTCATGGCAGTATATTCGATTTTGTGTTTGTTGAGATAAGGCTGGACCACATCAGTAAAGTGCTTGACTCCAACCTCATCGTCGTTGTCAAACCCAAACATCAATTGTACTCTGCCAATGTTGTCGGCTAGATCAACCAAACTGCGTATGCTACGCTCCAAACTATCAGCTCGACCACGAGTGGGTAAAAGTATTGCAATATCAAATTCTGGGTTCTTCATTGTTTCCTCTATTAGTTACTACTCTTAATTACGTTGGTTTCGTCGTCGCCGGCAAATTTCTTTTGCAAATAGCTGAGCAACATTCCGTAGGCAGGAAGAATAACAACCAAACTAACGATAATTTTGCTAATGCTGTTGTTAGTAGCAACAGTGAACCAGTTAGCAGCCATGAACTCGTTAGCGCCATAGGCAAATGCTGTAAAGAAGAATACATAGGTATCGATGAATGTGCTTACAATGCTACTTAGAGTAGGAGCAATCCACCATGTGGTATACTTTTCGCGGAAGTATTGAAATACGTAAACGTCCAACAAGTTACTGACAAAGTAAGCCATGCCTGAACCAAGACCAATGCGGAAGGCCACTGAGTCTGGAGCGCCGCCCAGCTTGACCACAGCCATTGAAACAATAATTGCAGGAATAAATGCCAAGGCAATTACTGCACGACCAGTTTGTTTGCCCAATAGACGAACTGTCAGATCTGTAAGTACCACTACCAATGGGAATGTAAAGGCTGCCCAAGCAATGGGATTTCCAAAGAAATCAAACTTAAACTGAACAATATAGTTGCTAATAGCAATAATGATGATATGTGCCAGCATCAATTTGTACGCTAACACACGGTCTACGCCGCTTAAAATTTTATCTAACATAATTTACTCCTTGTTGTTAGTATTAGTGGCTGCTGGCCCTCCAGTACAGCTTCCTTCTTCGAACCATTGCTGCATTGCATGGTTACGGTACTCTTCAAGAGCAGCCAGTCTGGCTTTCTCGTCGAGATCATTGCGCTGCTGTCCGGCAGCCGCTTGTTGCTCGATACTGTTGTTGAGTTTCGAAACAGTCATGCAAACAAATCCTCGTTCCATTCACGATGACCTTCACGGAATGCCATGTTACTTTGTGTTTCACGAACTTCTACGCGATAGCACCACAAACGTGCTGCTTCGCCTGGGCCCCACATCTCGGGAATATAAACACCGTTCACATACTTGTACAGCATGTCACTGAGGCCTTCGCAGCCCAGCTTAGGTAGCACAACAACCTTGGCCATTTTCTTTTCTTGTAGCAAATTATAAGTTTCCATCTCTGGATCATCTGCTGCCACAATAAGCGTATGGTCAAATTGATCTTCTAAAACCTTCTTTAGTTCTTTAAGACCACCATAGTCGGCGGCCCAGTTACGTGCATCTAGATCGTTGGTTCCAAAATAGAACTTCATACTAAATGAGTAACCGTGAATTAGATTGCAGTGGCTATCGGCTCGCCACTGGCGATAAGCACATGGAAACGCATCATGGTATTCTTTTGTGCTGGTGTATTTGTAAACTACTGATTGCATTTTGTCCTCCTATGGCATTGTAGCATAGGCAGCAGAGTTTGTATAGCGGGATGATGCCGGACAGGCCGCTTAGAGAAATATTTATGGTTGCTGATAGCCAGCCGCTTTATAGTTCTGCTGACCAAAGATAACTCCGCGCACACCGCCAGTGGGATCGGCGCAGTCGCCCATTCTACGTGGAATGAGATGTATGTGCGGATACATCACTGTTTGCCCTGCGGCCTTGCCCATGTTAAGACCTATGTTGTAACCTTCGCATTCGCCGGAATCGACCATGCGATTGCCTTCCCATAGTGCAGAAGTCATAGCTTCTCTTATCAATCCGGGCGAGTTCTCTGTGGGTACAAATAATAAATGTCCTCGAGTGACCGGAAATCGATCTCGATAGACAGCAACATGAAAGTCTCGCCACACAAGGTCATCCCATGGTGCTATACCATTCTTTTGTGCCTGCTCAAGTGTCAGGGTAGACACAGATAAAGGCTTTAAAGAGACTCTTTCACCTTCTGCACGTCTCTCAATGTTGTTGTTTAATTTGGTGACTTTACGCATCAATTCGGTCAATTTCAAATTCTCCCCATGCCCAGCATTCAGTGTCGGTTTGAACCCAACCCTCTTCCTCCCATGCACTGTAGGCATCTTCGTCCCAGAGTTCTTCGAGGCGCTCTTGTTCTTCCTCGTCCATGTCTTCAGGATACTGTACATCGCCGTACCAACCATCGTCGAGGCTTACTAACTCGACTTCTTCGATATTGTTGTCATGGGCTCCGTACATATCAACTGAATCAGGATCATCTGATCCACCTGGGCATGGCTCTCGATCAAACTCAGGAGGGTTATCGTCGGATGTAGTTACAACCCAGGTCCCCCAACGGAAACCTGAAATACGAACAATAACTTGCCCGTCTTTTTCCCACATTTCATGTTCTTCGACGCTTTTCTTTTCTTTGGTAGAAACGTTCCATTGTGTCATTGTTTTTCCTTTAATTAAGTCGGGAAAGGCCATGCACCCGGGCCGCCGGGTACTTCGGGTCTTGTTTTTAGCTTGACATTTTCTTCAACAACAGTGCCATCTTCTTCGCAGAGATCCACACGGAATGGGGCGTCTATGACAAGATAGTCATCTTCGACTTGCCAATCGTGTTCGGCATCGAACAACCAGGCAGCACCTGATCGTTCCCATTCTTCGTTGCTGTCACCTTCTAAGTAGCAACGTTTGATTTGCTCTTGCTCTTGTTCTGTGATATCGTCGCTGAATTCAAACCAACAAGCATGCTGATCATCTAACTCTGCACCCCATCCGCAGTCTGTTTTTGCATGAGCTTGAGTATCTCCCTGCCAAGGTAAGTTGCAGTCCATGTCCTCTTCAACAAAGCCCTGACCCCAACGGTAGTGATCATCGATATTAAACCAGCTAATGCTGCCATCTGCATTCTCCCGGAACATCTCAATGTGCCAGCAAATGCTTTTCTTTTCGAGAGGTTTGATTAGATACACACGGGACATGATCAGTCTTTCTTGTCGCCAAACAGATTCAACAAACTTAGGAAAATATTGATAAAGTCGAGGTACAGTGTAATTGCTCCAGATAGCTCTGCGCCGTCACCGGCTTCGCCGTCACTGACTATTTCACGTATTTGCTGTGTGTCGTAGGCTGTGAGTCCTAGAAAGATCACAATAGCCACTGCTGAAATCACCATTTGCATTAGACTAGACCCAACAAAAATGTTGATGATACTGGCAATCACAATGGCAATCAGTCCCACAAACATGAACTTGCCCAGGCTATCTAAATCACGCTTGGTAAAGTATCCATAGAAACTCAAACAACCAAACAACACACCAGCGCCCATAAAGGCCGAAGCAATCGATGCTTTGGTATATATCATAAAGATTGTGGCAAAACTCAGTCCCATTAGTGCCGCAAAAGCATGTAAAGTTAATACTTTGCCTGCTCGACTAATTTTAGAATTCATTATGGACGGTATGGCAAAAACAAATATCAGCGGGGCAAAGATCACAAGCCACTTTGTTGCCCCGGTAAAAAAGAAATGTAACAGTGATGGTGTTGAACCCACAAAATAACTGACCAACATACTGTTGAATACAGCGGCCATCATATGTGCATATACACGACCCATGGCCTCGTTGATTTCGCCTGCAGTTTTATAAGTCAAAGCTGTCATAATGCCTCCTTAGTCTGCCATGTCCATTGAGTTCCACTCTCGTACCACAGCAAGCATTTCTTCTTCTGTGCTACAAAGAATTTTGGCAGTCTTCCAGTCGTTTTCGTCGTCACGACCACCAACTTCTACCATCCAGCCATTGTCATAGCGGTTGATAGAAATGTTTTCGTTTACTTTAGATAGCTTGTTTAGTTTCTTTGTCATTGTTTCATACTCCAATTTAATATTGTCTAACTCTCTAATGAGATCTTCCTCGGATACTTCCGTTTTTTTCTTACGTGTCATTATCGTGGCGCCCAATCTTGTTGCAGTTTGACATTGTCAAAGAACTCTTTCTTTACCGATGGGTCATTCTTGAATGCACCATGAAGAACTGTGGTCTGTGTAAGACTGCTATGTGCCATAATACCGCGATTCTCACAGCATCCGTGGGTAGCCTGTATATAAACTGCAACATCCTTGGACCCGGTCGCGAATTCAATTTCTCGAGCAATATCCATACATAGTTCTTCCTGGAGAGTGCCCCGTCGGGCACACCACTGGGCAATCCTTGAATATTTGGATAAGCCGATAAGTTTAGGCCCAGCAATAATGCCAATATATGCCACACCTGATACAGGTTGATGGTGATGGCTACACATACTCTTGAGTTCACTACGAGCGACCAACATGCCTTCATATTTGCCTTCAGTGTCGTTGGGAAATGCTGTTGCATTTGGGCTTTCGTCATAGCGTCCTGACATGATTTCGTAAACATACATCTTGGCTAATCTACGTGCTGTGCCCATGCTGTTTGGATCGTTGAAACGGTCAATGATTAAACTGTCGAGTACGCCTTCAAACTTGCCTGTGAGCTCGTCGACTAGCATGTCTTTTTCTTTGTCTGTGATGTATTCTGCGATGTTATCGCCTGCCCAATATCGGGCACCTGCGTCTGTGAGACGCTTGCGAATTACTTGTGATAGGTTCAAACTGTTATCTGTCAATTTTTTCTCCGAGTTAAAGACGTGGATGTCTTTGTAGTATTGTATAGTATTTAGATCGAGTTGTCAACGATTGCACCATTTCCATGCATGATCAATCATATCTTGTAATTGCCATTTTCGCCAATCTGGTGCAACTGCATCAAATTTATCCGAACTGGCTGTGAGTTTATCTGGGTCACCTTCTCTGCGTGAACCTACTTTGACATTTGGCAATTTGCCAGTGGTGTTTTGAGCAGCCAAAATGATTTGGTGATTGCTGGTTCCTACATTGGTGGCCAAATTGTAAACTCCGCTTGGCACCTCTGGGTTCAATGCCATAATGTGAGCTCTTGCAATATCTTCAACGTGTACGTAATCCCGTACACAGGTTCCGTCGTCAGTGGAATAATCATTGCCATACAGTTCAAATTCAGTGTTATCTCTGATACTTTCTAGCACTCTGGCAATTATATGTGTGTTATGTGATTCTTCACCGTGCCGAGTCCTTGGATCCGCACCGCAGGCGTTGAAATAACGAAACGCCACATAACTTAGTTTGTATGCACGATGATAACTGGCCATCATCATCTCATTCATATATTTGGATTCACCATAGGGACTGATTGGATCAGTTGGATCAACCTCCATACAAGGCACCATTACCGGGTTGCCATATACAGCAGCTGACGAACTAAAGATTACTCTAGTTTTTGGTATTGCTTGTGTAACAATGTCTAGCATACGTAGAGTCTTGGTTACATTGTTGTCGTAGTACTCGTCAGGATTCAAAATACTGGGCCCGACCAAACTTGTGGCGGCACAATGCATGATTGCTGCCGGTTGCTCTTGAATCAACGTATTGAGCCCAGCATTGCTGGCAAAATCGTTGTGTACGAATCGATCAAACACGCCTGACAAATTCTTTGGGTATTCTCGACGATCGATACCAACTACTCGATGCCCAAAGTCCTTTAACATCAATGAAATTTGGCCGCCAATGAATCCTGCAGCCCCTGTGACAACTACTGTGCTCATAGTTTAATATTTCCTTCCAGCAACATGATCACGATAGCGATTGCCAGCCCGATTCCATTGCTCACCTTGCCCGACCATAATATCAACAATCCGATCAACAGTTCCGTCATTCCAATCACTGATCTTGCCCATGTTGCGATGTGGTGCTTCCAACAATACTTGTAGCTTTTGATAAGCATCGTCTAAAGACCAAGGAATGTAGAGACGCTCTGTATCGTTGGCAAAAGTCTCGGGGAAGCTACGATAAGCAGGATATAATACATTACAACCAACAGTATCAGCCTCTGAAACTGTGTTTGAGACCCAGTCTTGAAGAGCACAATTGAACAGTACACGAGTGTTGTTAAGAAGAGCATAGTAATCATTTTTATTCAAACCTTCGTAGATTTTAAGCGCCCCTTGCGCCTCCAAGCGGCGGGCACGTTCAACATACTCTGGGTTATTGGATCGCAAAGGTCCTCCACTGTATATTGCAAATTCACAAGGTTCGCTGGACTCTGCACGAGTCTTTTCAACAAGATCCATGAAGAACCCGGGTTGTTTTTCTTGGTCAAATCGGGCAGCGAAACCCACACTCCGCGGACGCGAACCAAACGGCTTGATATTTTCTTTATTGCCAATACGCGAAAGAACTTCTGCTTTTCCAAATGCAAGGCCGGAAATATTGTAGATTGGGGCAGTCCAGCCAGCAATGCGCATATGAGCCACCATCTCTTCATTTGTTGCCAGTACCGCACCGCCACTAAATGCAACCATTTCGTTGACCATTTGTTCATACAAGTTCATCCACTTTGCCATACCCCAAACATGCACAAAGTCATCAGGATCAATGGCCTGTGCCAAACAACGTACATAGATACGTGGACATTGTTCTTGAGGAATTTGGTTCATGATATAACCAAGACTTTCGAAACCGGGCTGGAACATGTCTTCAAAGTACACAACATCGTCGCTAGTAACGTCGCCTTGTTGCATGAGTCGCACAAGGTTCATCATTTGACTCATAGCAAAATAACTTCGACCATGTGCGTCTAACACTTGTCCTATAGAAATTTTCTTGCTGTTGTCAAGATTAAGTCCGGGTACATAAACAACGTCTAAGCCGCGACGTTCAAACACACGGCGATTCCACTCTGTGAGTTGTAGTGTATAGCGGGCTTCATAACTCTCCAAGCCCATGTAGTATAGTTTTCTCATTTGTGGTAGAGTCCTTTTGCTTTGATCTTCAGTGTATTGATAAGGTCTTGATCCATGTGTTGGGCTATGTCTTGAGATGCTTTCATAGCAATATTTGCTTGGTATGCTTTTTCTTCCGGTGGTGTTGATACGCGACGAATGGTAGCTTCAATATCATACAACCGTCTATTTAGATGATGCATGTCCTCGAACAATCTTCTTAGCGGTCCTGAGTTGCGATCATGTGTTGCCCTGACCTCTGGACGAGTTAGTGTAACAATCATCAAGAGATTGCGCAATGCATCAATCACACGAGGATCTTGACTGGTCATGGCTTCATCAAACATGTCGATGAAACGTTCCAGGTCAAAGTCGGCCTGGTCCGGATCTCGAGCAGCACTCATTAGAACCTCACTGCCAGTCGACGCAGATCCTCATCCCACATGTTCTTGGCATTCTTGCCCTGTGAGTACTTGGTGTATTGTTGCCAGGCATAACTCTTGAAGTTATGCAGGTCGCCTTCGTTGAAACGATACCCATAGTCTACGCAAAAGTTACGAAGTTTTTCCAACTCGTCAAAGATTTCTGTAACACGGGGATTGGATTTGATGCTAGGTTTAGCCATGATAATTTAAATTTTAACTGAAAGGGTAGGGCGAGAAAGTTCATATTTGATGAGGCAGCCGTTCTCACCATCTTCGGCCACTTCAATCCACACTGCACGGTCAGGATATCGGCCGGCAATTTGTAGATACAGGTCATCTGCGATCATTTCGCAGGATTTGAAATTGAGTTCAAGGGTACCTCCTGCGTAGAGGTTTTCGAGCCAGCGTTTGAACTGGATGAATTCAATGTCTCGATCATTGTGAAAAACATCAATCCACACCCGGAAATGGAAAATGTGACGATGAGGAACACCAAGAAACGAAACATCGTATTCATCACCTGTGGCCAATGCTGGGTCTGTGGCGGCCGCAGGATACTTATGGATGCCTTCTTTGCGGAACGTGATCCAGATTTTTCGTTCAGCACCTTGTTTGATACTTTCAATTTTATCTCTTTGTTCGTGGTTCATAGTGTTTCGTCTTTGGTATAAAGATCCCAACTTGTGAACTTGTCCCTGATCATCAAGTCATGCATAGTGTGGCACCATACTCCGGGATTGGTTGCGTTGAAATCTTTGTCGTCTAGTTTGATAGTGGCATTGTAGCCTAGTTGCTTGATATATGGTAGTTTAACACTGATCATGGGAATGAATAAAGCCTGTTCGGTTAAACTGCCCTCAGTCAATCCTTCTACTGCTGTCACATCAATGTCCAAGGTGCACCAAATTCCTTGATTCAAGAAGGGCAGGATCATGTTTTCCCATTTGCTCCAGGTCATTGCATCATTGATTGGAGGATTAGGAAAACTCATATTAGCACCAAAATAGATATGCCGAATTGGCTCCTTACGTTTGTTATTGAGTTCCGACAGTTTCCAATTAATAATGTCCACAGGTTGCAGGCCAACCACAAACAACGTGCTCTTTCCAAAAGCAGGACTGGTCTCAATTTCTGTGCCCACAAAGAATTCTGTATTGTCGTGACCTTCACGTATCATTGCTGTTCCTCAAGTTTGTCCAAGGCTGAGTCATCTAACTCAGGCTCTTCATATTCAAACAATGCATTGAACTGGCTGCGAGCATTCTTGGTTTTCTTGCCCTTGAATCCTCGTGTGCCCACAATCTGCATCCAATAACTATCGTACAATTCTATAATATCTTCGGCAGTTTGTCTATCCGGTGCGGCAAAGATTGCTTCCACAATGTCTTCAAAACGAGCATAGTCTCCACCTTCTCGACGCATCATGGCAGGATGTTCTCCGGCATCAAAACGTCTGTTGGCTTCTTGCACAGCAGTCAAGTGCATCCATACATTGTGACCCATGAGCAATGCGTATGAGAAACTATCCCAACTGGTCTTACCTTCCTTGCCAATCTTATTTAGATCGCCAGGCTTGTAGATACAAATATCCTTCATTGTCAGCATGTCGCTGATCGGACTTTCTTCCCAACGTGGATAGATACCATCGGCCACTACACCAGTGCTCCACTTGCGTGTGTCAGTGGCATACTTCTTGTCATCAGCAGACGGTGCCATGCGATAACTCCACTTTGAATCGTGCTCAAATACATTTTCAAAGTATACCTGACCATTGGCAGTAGCGAGGAATGGGCTGGCACAATCAAAGGAGATAGTAAAGTTTGGGTTAACATACTTTCTAACTGCTCTTTGAATCACGGTGAGTAGCACAGCCCATTCCAACTTGCTTGTACCCAAGAAGTGCATCCAGTCATGCTTGCCCTGTTGTAG
>JACCDW010802307.1_pt1 | contig 12739 bp, 15 predicted proteins | sample 7449781 | NCBI WGS metagenome assembly JACCDW01 (sample SAMN15323449, study PRJNA562643) | freshwater metagenome | isolation source: river surface water | place: USA:Blue River Watershed | collected 2017-08-18
CGGGGGCGTCATTTCGCGCTGCTCATCTGCCCCGCCCAGCCCGACGCCATCCGCACCAAAATCCGCAAAGCACTCGCCAAACAATTTGGCATTCAGGGGGTTGTATGAACGACTGGCAACACAGAGTGATGGTCGTGCCCGCAGCCTTTGCGCCGCTTGCAAGGGCGCTTGCGGTAGCCGCCGCGCCTGGTGAATCCGGCGCCGGCATGTGGGTGACAGAACTGTCGCCCGATAGCGGCAGGCCACCGACTCACTACATCAGCGCTGGCAGCATCTGGGGAGCATTTGCTGATCTCCTGCCACTGCACGATGCCGAAATCTGGGATGCGACACCGGAAGAAGACCGCAGCGGCCCGCGCCCGACTGACAGTACCGGGCACCCAGAGCAAGTCGTGGCACTGGCTTCCGAAGCCGGTCAGCCTGTGCCGCTGGCGACCGTGCAGGCGCTTTTTGCTGCTTGCAGGGTCTACACATGTTGCTGGCAAAGGGCCACTGAGCATCTTGGCCTGCGCATCGTCAAGGGCGGTGCGCTGTGAAGTGGTCGGTCTTGGCACTCACGCTGGCAATCGCCGCCATCACCATCAGCGGCCTGGCTACGGTCGGCCCGCTGCTCAGTGACTGGGCCACCGGCTACGGCTTGGCCCCATAAAAGAAAGGTAGAGGAAATGAACAAGTTGATCGGCGCATTGCGCTCAAAAATGATGTGGTTCAGCCTGGCACTGGTTGTGCTGGGTGTGCTGCAAAGCCACATGGCGCTGTTTCAGCGCTTTTTCTCGCCTGATGATTTCGGCTGGTTCACTGCTGCAGTTGGAATGGCTGTGGCTGTATTGCGCTGGGTGACCACGCTGCCACTGGAGGATCGATGAGCCAGATACACGCCATTTTTGTAAAGCGCCCGTGGTGGCACCCGGGCGGGTTTTTTATCCGCTGGGCCTTGCCCGTTACGCGATTTCGTGTGGCCCGGGCTGGTCACGCCATGGTGTACGACCCCCAGACACACACTTGCATTCACGCCAAGATGTTGCGCGGTGTTGTGTCGGAACCTTTTGATGTGGCCACCAAGGGCTATGTCATTGTGGCCAGCCGCGCCTACAGCGTGCCAGATGCAAAAGCTGGCATGGACTTTGTGCGCGCTCAAATCGGCAAGCCCTACGACAACACAGGCGCAATGGGTATCACAGTCGAGCGCGACTGGCAAGAAGACGATGCGTGGTTTTGCTTTGAGCTGGTTGCCGCAGCTTTGCATGCCGCTGGGCGTGAAATTTTTACTCGCATCGGCCACGTAACCGACACGCATTTATTGATGATCAAGGATTAAACATGGACGCAGTAGTTTTGGCAGTAATTGGCAGCGTCATGGCCTCGGTCATCAGCGGCGCAGTGTTTTGGTTTTCGCGGTCAGTCAAAAAACTTTACGACACGGTGGCTCTGCAAAGCGCCTTGGTCAATTCGATGTCAGTCGAAATGCAAGAGGTGCAGTCCCGGCTCAACCGCATTGAGTCCGACAAGATCGGCTGGGATGTCCTGTTCAGAATCGAGCGCAGCTTGGCCCTGTTGTCTGCCCACGGTAAGGGCAATGACGCCATGAACATGGTGGCGTCGATCATCAAAGACCAGGTGGACGGTCGGTCTAAGAATTGAGACGCCCGCGGCTTTGCCTAAACCTTGGTCGCAATGTGCTGGCCTAATTTTTCGATGAAAGCAGCTTGAAATGAGAGTCCGCCCCATTGCCCCCGTCACCGGGGCCCTGCAGCCTGTCAGCCTGGGAGAAGCCCGCGAACACGCGCGGGTGGACTGCGCAGACCACGATGCGCTGATTGGCTCACTGATCAGTGTGTCCACGCAAGCCGCGTCTGACCGCCTGCAGCGCGCCCTGGTGCCCACCCGGTACCGGTTGACGTTGGACAGCTTCTCCGATGCCATTGAGCTGCTGATGCCGCCCATCATGAGTGTGGAGTCGGTCAAATACATCGACATCAACGGCGACCAACAAACGCTGGACCCGCAAGACTACTTTTTGGACAGCGTGAGCGAGCCCGGCAAGCTGGTGCCCGCGCTTGGCCTGAGTTGGCCAGAAACGCTTGAGCGCATCAATGCCGTCGAGGTGGAATACACCGCCGGATATCCCGACAGCGCCATCCCTGAGCCCATCAAGCAGTGGATCTTGCTGGCCCTGGGGGACATGTACAACAATGCCGAGCGCAGCGCCGAAAAACCCGTGGTGCCGCAAAACTTTGCAGACGCGCTGCTGGACACCTACCGCCTTTGGAGCCTGTGACCCATGCTGATCAAATCCAGCGAGCTGAACCAGCGCCTGATCTTTGAAAAGCCGTCTGCCACGCTGAATGAACTGAACGAGCCGACGAACGGCTGGACAGAGGACTTCAGGGCCTGGGCCAAGGTGCGGCCGGTGGCGGCGCGTGACCTGGTGGAGGCCGATCACCCTTATGGGGCGGCCACCTACAACTTCACGGTGCGCTGCTGCTGCAACACCAGCGGGCTGACTGCCACCAGTGGCCTGCGCATTGACTGGGGCGGCACCAAGTACTACCCGGTGGGCGAGCCGCTGCGCATCGATGGCCTGAGGGGCTTTGTGGTCATTCGGGCCACCAGCGTGAAGGTCAACGATGTCTGAGGCCAAAGTCACCATCAAGGGGCTGGCTGAGTTTCGGGTGCAGATGGCCCGGCTGCCGGACAAGATGCAGCGCGGGGCCCTGCGAACCATGATGCGCGATGCCATGAAGGTCGTGCGCGACGATGCCCGGGCGGGCGCTCCCAAGCTCGACAAAGCGGTGACCAAAAACGGCGTGCCCGTGCGGCTGCCCGGAACACTGCGCAACGCGATCAGCGTGCGCACCAGCAAGACCGAAGACAAAGCGGGCAATGTGGGCGTGTTTGTGAACGTGCGGCCACTCAAGGGCAACACCTACCGCAAGGCGGGCAGCTACACCACACCACAGGGCCAAAAAAGAAGCCGCTACCTGCTGACCAAAAAGAGCCAGCGGGGCGCAGAAAACCCGCGTGATCCGTATTTTTGGCGGTGGATCGAGTTCGGCACCAAGGCCCGCAAAACCAAGGGTGGCAAGGCGCTGGGGGTGGTTCGGCCTTACAAGTTTTTGCAGGGCGCAGCCGACAAGCTGCAAGCCGCTGCTGACAAATTCTCAGCCAACCTGCAAGCATGGGTGGCGAAGGCCAACAACACAGGACGCATCGAATGATCCCCGAAAAGAAGCTGCAAAGCACGCTGCTGGCCGCTGCGCCTGTGGCCGCGCTGGTGGGCACCCGGGTGCGCATGGACTTGGCCGAAGAGTCCGACGCCACGCCCTACCTGGTTGTGATGCGCGACGAAACCGGCCAGATGCACACGCTGAGCGAGGTGATTGACAACCCCGATGTGGTGTTTGAGCTGCACTGCTGGGCAGACACCCGGCTGGCCGCTGAGACGCTGGCGGGCGAGGTGAAAACCGCTGTGCAGGCTGCTGGGTGGTCCGTCACCGAGCACCAAGGCGCATTCAGCCGCGAGGTGGGGGCGCATGCCACGATTTTGAAAGTCATTTTGGACTGACTGCCCCGGATTTTGTTTTTTTGTAGGCCACTTGGCGATTTTGCTGAGTGGCTTTTTTTTGGCCGCGCAAGCGGCTTTTTGTTTGAAAGGAGCCCGTCATGGGTATCAATGTTCTGAAAGGCCGCAATGTCCGCATTGAAGTGGCCACCGCGCTCATGGCGAGCAAAGTTGTCTCGGCTGTGAGCAAGGCCAACCCGGGCGTGGCCACATCGGCTACGCACGGCTTGGCCAACGGCACCATCGGCTTCTTTGACGCCGTGGCAGGCATGAGCGAGCTGGATGGCATGGCCGTGGCTGTGGCCAACACCGCTGCAGGCACGTTTGAGCTGCAGCGCTTGGACACCACCAGCTTCGGCACCTACACGTCCGGCAACTTCATCGGCGTGCAGACCTGGGCCACTTTGGCCGAAGCCACCAGCCTGCAAGTGGGCGGCGGCGATGCCAGCAAGATCGACATCACCACGCTGTTGGACAGCATTCGCCAAGAAGAAAACGGCCTGCTGGCCGCGCAGAGCATCAGCATCGGCGCTTTTGTGACGGCCGTGACCAGCGCCGCCATGGACGCCGTGGAAGCTGCCGCCCGCAACAACGCCTATTTGGTGTTCCGCGCCACGTTCAGCAACGGCTACCGCGTGATTTTCCGCGCCCAGCCAAGCCTGCCCGGCATGGACACCAACGTCGACCAGGCCGTGACCGGTGGCTTCAGCGCCTCCGTCAAGGGCTGGGTGACCAAGCTGCCTACGGCCTGAGCCTGACCGATGAAGCCTGAGCACATCCTCAAGGCCATGCGCGCCCAGCGAGAGCTGGGCGTCGACATGGGCAACGACCGGCGCATGACCTTGTTGCGCCCGACCGAGCTGGAGATCCAGCGCGACCTGATCAAGTTGCTGCCCGGCGCCGACGGCAAGCCGGTGCCTCAGCTGCTGATCGACACCGACACGGTGCACCGCTATGTGGTGGGCTGGACCGGTTACACCGAGGCCGATTTGTTGGGCCCCGTGGGTGGCAGCGATGCCGCGCCTTTTGCGCCCGAGTTGGTGCAAGAGTGGCTGTCCAACAACCCCGATGACATTGGCAAGTTGCTCGATGCGCTGTTTGGCTGCATCACAGACCACATCAATGCGCGGGCCGAAGCTGCAAAAAACTAACGGACCTGCTCAACGCTGAGCACGGCGTTGAGTGGGTGGGCGAAGAGCCACCCGAGATTTCACCCCTGCAGAACATCCATGTGCAAGCCTTTGAGCTGCTGCGCAATGGCATGGGCGGCATTGACTGGGCAGGCCTGCCCTGGGTGGTGGAGCACTTGGGCATCGAAGACGTGCCAGCGCTGATCGACGCGGTTCACACGATCAAAACATTCAAGCCCCCGAAAGACGAGGAATAACCCCATGGCCATTGCCAAGTTCACGATTGAGATGGCGGCCGACCTGGGCCAGCTCAAGCGCGATGTGCAAAACATCAACCAGGTCGTGAGCCAGATGGGCGGCCAGATTGCGCAGCACTACAAGCCCGGCATCGACGCGCTGAACGCCGTGGGCACCGCGCACAACAAGGTGGCCGACCAAGCTCGCCTGAGCGCCATGGCGCAGCAAAAGTCTGCCCGCGCCGTGCAGCAGCAAAACATCCAGATGGCCAACCAGCTGCAGGACTTTGCGATTCAGGTGGCTGGTGGACAAAACCCGCTGCTGGCCTTTGCACAGCAGGGCTCCCAATTGAGCGCTGTTTATGGTGGTGTGGGCAATGCGCTGCGGGCCGTGGTGGGCTTGGTCACGCCCATGACAGCGGCAGTGACGGCGGGTGCTGTGGCTGTGGGTGGGCTGGCTTATGCGTTTTTTAAGGGAAACGAGCAAAGCGCTGAGTTCCGCAAGAGCTTGGCACTGACAGGCAATGCCGCTGGCCAAGTGGCCGGAGACTTTGACGCCATGATCGTGCGCGTCAGCGAGAGTGCAGACATTGGCGCTGGCAAGGTGCGCGAGATGGGGCAGGCGCTGGTGAGCACCGGCCGCTTTGGCCCGCAAGGCTTCGAGGGCCTGACACAAACGGCCAGCCTGATGGCCCAGATCACGGGAAAAACCGCCCAAGAGGTGGCGCAAGACTTTGCGGCCATGGCTGACGCGCCAGCCGCCTATGCCGACAAGGCCAACAAGTCGCTGCACTTTTTGACCGACGCTGAGTTGCGGTACATCGAAAAGCTGGAGGCCAACGGCCAACGTGTGCAGGCGTTCTACAAGCTGCGTGAGGCGCTTGACACCCGCTTTACCAAGACCACGGCCGAAAATCTGGGCTACATGGAGCGCGTTCTGAAAAGTGGCGGCGAAGCCTGGAGCGACTTTTGGAACAAGGCCATGGGCCTTGGCCGTGCCGATTCGGTCAGCGATGAGCTGGACCGGGTGACGCGCATTGTCGAGCTCAAACGTGATGCGCTTAAAAACATCGACCCCGGCAGCAAAGCCGCCGAAGTGTTGCGAAAAGAACTGCAGACTGGCTTGGCAGAAAAAGGCAAGCTGGAAGACAAGCTGAACGGCCAGCGAAAAGAGGCCGATGATGCCGCCGCCAAAGCGGCGGCCGAAACCGCCGCCACAGAAAAACGCCGCTTGGGTGATCGCCTGAAGGCTGGCCAAGAGAGTGTGGCCGCAGCCCTGAGCGAGCTGGCAGCCAAGCGCGACATCGCCAAGGCCGACGAAGAGATTGGACGCCTGCAGGCTGAGCAAGCCCGAAGCATGAGCGATTCGCCGGTGATCGACGCCTATTACAAAGAGGCGATCGCCAAGCAAGAACTGCTGAAGATCGACCGCCAACGGTCTGCGCTGCAGGCCGATTTGGCCCGCGCCCAGGCCAGCGGTGGCGACAAGCCCGAAGACAACCTGGCCGCGCAGCAGAAGGTGGCGCAAGTGCAGGGCCGCTTGCTGGACCTGGACAAGCAGCGCGGCCAAGTGGTGCGGCAGTTGGGCACCGACCAAGCGGCGCTGGGAGCCAAGCAGGCCGAGGTGGATAAGGCAGAAGCTAAGGCTAAAGAAGATGCGCGGGGCGGTCTGGGCGCTTACTACGCTCAGCTGGCACAGACGCGCACGGAGCTTGAGTTTCAGGCTCAGCTGATCGGCAAGACTGTGCTCGAGCAGGAAAAGCTGGCCTTTGCCCGTGGCATAAGCGCCCGCGCTGCCCAGCTGGAGCTGGAGTGGACAAAAACGGCCACTGATGCAGGCCTGGACCAAATCGAGATAAATGAGGGGCTGTTAGCTATCCGCAATGAGCAAGCCCGGGCCTTGGAGGCCTACGGCAAGCTGCACTCGGAGCAGTACGCCCTGATCTATGACGCCGAGCGCGGCGCGTCTGAGGCTGTGAAGGATTACATGCGGTCAGTGAGCGAGGCGGGCGTGAACACGCGCAATGCCGTGGGCAACGTGCTGGGTAGCCTGGAAGACGGCATCACTAACTTCGCCATGAAGGGCAAGGCGGACATCAAGTCGTTTGCCAACACGGTGATCTCAGAGTTCATCCGCATCAAGGTGGCGCAGCCGTTTGTGGGTGGCGTTTCAAACTTCATCGGTGACATGTTTAGCGGTGGCGGCACCAGCGGTGGGTCTGGCACTTACAACCCTCTGGGCGGCGACTTTTCTGGCATCAGCGAGTATTCGGCCAACGGCAACGGCAACGCCTTCACCCGCTCTGGCGTGCACACCTTCGCCGCTGGCGGCGCTTTCACCAACCAGATCGTCACGCACCCCAAGCGCTTTGCGTTTGCGGGTGGTACCGCCTTGGGCCTGATGGGCGAGGCCGGGCCAGAGGCCGTGATGCCGCTGCAGCGCGACAGCCGTGGCCGCTTGGGTGTGGCCATGAGCGGGGGCGGCGGCGGCATGCCGTCTGTCACGGTGAATGTGATCAACCAAGGCGGGCAGGGCGCAGAGGTCACGGGCCAGCGCACCCGCCAAGACGGCAACGGCAACATGACCATCGATGTGATGGTGCGCCAGCTCACGGGCGCTTTGGCTGACGACGTGGCTTCTGGCTCGGGCGCTTTGTACCACGCCATGAGCAGCCGATTTGCACAGCAGGGGGCACGATAAATGGCCACTTTCCCAAGCGATGTGCTGTGCGTGCTGGGCGCGTACAGCGAAGACCGCGCACCGGTGGTGCTGCGCTCTGAAATGGAGCGCGGTGTGCCCAAGCAGCGGCGCATGGCATCAGACACCATGGTGTCGGTGAAGGTCACGCTGCAGTTCAAAGACTCGGCGCACAACGAAATATTTGAGACCTGGTTTGACAGCCAGATTGGCAGCGGTGCGGACTGGTTCAGCTGGGTGCACCCGCGCACCGGCGCCACGGTGCAGGCCCGCATTGTGGGTGGGCAGTTGGGGCCATTGGCGCCGCTGCACGGCACCTGGAAGCCCGGCCGCCAGCGCTGCCGGCGCGATGCCACGTTTGAATATTTGCGGAGCACTTACTGATGACCGTGAGCGCCACCACCCGCACCCAGCTCCAAGCCACGTCTGACCCGCATGGCGTGCTCGAGCTGCTGCAGATCGACCACGCCAGCTTTGCCAGCCCGGTGCTGATCGTCAACGACACCCGTGACTGGACCATCGGCGATGACACCTATGTCGCGCTGCCTTTCGCCTGCAAGCTGCCCAACGACGCCCGCGGTGAAAACCCCCGCGCCCAGCTGCAGATCGACAACGTGGGCCGGGAGCTGACCGCAGCCATCGAGGGCCTGCCCGTGGGCGCTGAGCTGCTGGGCACCTTCAAGTTGGTCAGCCGCGCCACGCCCACTGTGGTCGATTACCAATTCATCGCCCAGCTGTCGGGCATCAGCATCACGCCCACCGCCGTCACTTGCGTCATGGGCAGCGACGACACCATGCGCCAGACCGCTGTGCGCGTGCGGTTTGACCCACAAAACACGCCCGGCTTGTTTCCAGGATGAACATGAGCACCGAAGCCCAAGATTTTGCCGACGCCCAAAGCTACGTGGGCGTGGAATACGTGCCCGGCGTGTACGACTGCGGCCACCTGTTTCTGGATGTGCAGCGCCAAGTGTTTGGCCGTGAGCTGACTTTGCCTGATATTGGCCCTCACAGCCAAGACCTCGCCGGGCAGGCCCGCCAAATCGCCACTGTGCGCGACGCGCTGGCCGAACGCATCCAAGAGCCGTTGCACGGCTGCGCTGTGTTGTCGAACGCGCCTATTTACGGCGGGCAGCTGTGCTGGCACATCGGCACCGTGTTTATGTACCGGGGCGACGTGTGGGTGCTGCACAACAGCCACGCCATGGGCTCGGCCAGCCTCAACCGCCTGCGCGATTTTGCAAGGCGCGGCCAGCGCATCGAGGGGTTCTACACATGGAAGTGAACACCTTGGCCACTGTGCAGCCCACCCGCCTGGTGCGCACCCCGCACCCGCTGACAACGCAGGGCCAGACCAGCGTGGCCGTGCTGCAGCAAGACGGCGAAACCCTGCTGGCCCTGCTGCAGCGCCACGATGTGGACAGCACCTGGGTCGTGGAAGTGGGCGGCCTGCAAGTGCCCGCCATGATGTGGGGGCGCGTGCGCGTGCACCATGGGCAGGTGATCGAGTGCCGATCGGTGGTGCAAAAAGATGTGATCAAGATCATCGCGTTTGCTGCCTTGGCTTACTTCACCCTGGGTGCAGGCGGATTTGCTGCAGGCGCATTGGGTGGGTCCACTTGGGGCATCGGCCAGTTTGCGGCGCACATGCTGGGCGCTGTGGCGTTTGCTGCGGGTGCCATGGTCATCAACCGCATCTTGCCGCCGCCAAAAGCCCCTAGCATGGACTTGGCCAGCAACACGGTCGAGCCCACCTACAGCCTGAGCGGGGGCCGCAACAGCGCCCGCATGTGGCAGCCCATGAGCCTGGTGCTGGGCCAGCCCTATGCCGTGTTTGATCTGGCTGCTCAGCCGTACAGCTACTTTGGCGGTGACGATCAGTACCTTCAACAAATCTTTCACCTGGGTATCAACTGCCAAAAGGTGGACACCCTGCGCATCGGCCAAACCGCGCTCACCAGCTTTGAGGGTGTGAGCATCGCCGCCTCTGGCCTGCCCGGCAACAGCTACAGCGCAGACATGCCCAGCAACAACGTGGACGCCATCCCCGGCGCATTGCTGGACGCCCCAACCGGCACCGGCCCATGGGTCACCCGCACCACCAGCCCCGGCACGGCGCAGATCGCCATCGACATCGAGGCCGCGCTGTACGGCACCAACACCAGCACAGGCGGGTGGGAGGAGCGCCAGTGCGACTTGGAGGTGCAATACGCCCCGGTGGGGTCTGGTGCTTGGCAGCCCGTTGCCACAGGCACGACCCGGCGCGCGCTCGAAACCTACACAGAATACGGCTGGTATTTGGTGCCACGTGGTGACGACAGTGTTGAAGAGTACGGCCCCATCCAAAAAACCCGCTGGGTCGAGCAAACATCCCCCGCTGGCACCGCCTGGCTGTTCAACAGCACCAGCAAACCCCTGCGCCGCACCTTCACCGTGCAAGTGCCTTCGGGCCAATACGATGTGCGCCTGCGCAAGATCACCGCCAACAACGCCAGCACCAGCGGCCAAAACGCCGTGCAATGGATCCAGCTGCGCAGCTTCCAGGCGCAGACCACCAGCTTTCCGGGCCAAGCCCTGCTGGCCGTCAACATCAAAGCCAGCGGCCAGCTCAGCGGCGCGATTGACGAGCTCAACGGCGTGCTGACCGCCAAGCCCTGCCCGCACTGGAACGGCAGCGCTTGGGTCACTGCCACCGACCGCACCAACGGCCTGAGCAACCCCGGAGCCATCATGCTGGCCTACGCCCGGGGCTTTTACGACGAAAACGGTCGCCTCATGGCAGGCTTGGGCTGGCCCGATAGCCGCATCGACCTGGACAGCATCAAAGCCTTCACCGTCTGGTGCACCGCACGCGGCTTCACGTTCGACGCGCACATCCAAGACGCCATGAGTCACGGCGACCTGCTCGATGCTGTGGCCTACGCCGGCATGGGCAGCGTGTGCCAGCCCGATGGCAAGCTGGGCGTGCAGTGGCTGGCCGACGATGCGCCCATCGAAGGTGTGATCAACATGGCCAACATCAAGGCCAAGTCGTTTTCGGTGCAATACGACCTGAACGACCGCGCTGACGAAATCGAATACGGCTACTTTGACCGCAACCAAGGCAACCAATGGAACGCCCTGCGCGTGCTGGCCCCCGGCGTGACCATGCCGCGCAGCACCGCCCGCCTGAGCAATCTGGGCATCACCAGCGAGGCGCATGCCGCCGTGCTGGCCCGCCACTCCATGGCGCAAAACATCTACATGGCCAAGGCCATCACGTTTGAGCAAGACATTGAGCATTTGACGTATCGCCGTGGCGTCGTGCTGGCCCTGAGCCACGACATGACCCAATGGGGCTACAGTGGCCGAGTGCAGAGCGTGACCGACACAGGCGGCGTCATCACCCTCGGGCTGGACGATGCCGTGCCCGCCACTGGCCCCGGCGGTGCGTCCAACAAGTTCATCGGCCTGCGCCTGCTGGGCGAGGCGCAATACCGCATCTTTCAGGTGCAGGCCTTCACCGGCACGGCACGCAGCGTCACGCTGGTGGGCACATGGCCGTCGGGTGTGCCGCTGCCGGGTGTGAATGGCCAAGTGCACGACGCGCTCTGGGTGTTCGACTTCAAAGCCACGCCCGGCTTGAAGGTGGTGGTCAGCAAGGTCGAGCCCATGGGCGGCATGACCGGCGCACAGGTCACCGTGGTGCCGCTGCCTGATGAGTTTTGGCCATTCGTCAACTCGGGTGCCTACACCCCGCCGCCTAACCGCAGTTTGCTCAACACGCGGCCCACCGTCTCATCGCTCCAGGTGTTTGAAGTTTTGCGTCGCCAAGGCAACACCTGGTACACCGAACTGACTGTGAACTTTGACTCAAGCGAAGCCACGGGCGCTGTGCAGGTATGGGCAGCGCAGGGCGATGCAGCGCTGGTGCTTATTGGGACCACTAAAGACCGGTCGTTTACCTGGATGGGTGGCCTGAGCGAGGCTTGGGCTGTGGAGCTGCGACCATTTGATGCGCTGGGCCAGCCCGGCGCTGTAGCTCGCATCCGTCATGATGTGGCGGGGCTGTCTGTGCCGCCATCCAATGTGGCTGGCTTGCATCTGCTGGTTGAGTCTGGTGGTGTGCGGGTGTCTTGGGATTCTTGCCCTGATGTGGACTATGGCGAAACCATTTTGCGCGTGGGTTCGTCTTTTGCCTCTGGGGCTGGGTTGGCTCGTAAGCGGGGAGACAACCACTTGTTGGCCCATTTGGCTGCAGGAACGCACACGGTGTGGGCTGTGCACGCAGACACCACGGGCAACACCAGCGCCACTCCCGTGAGCGCCACCCTCACCATCACCGCGCCAGCCGCTGTGCAAAGCCTGCAGCTGGCAGGAAGCACCACAGGCCTGCAGGCCAGCTGGGCCATGCCTGTGCTGGCCAGCACCGCGCAGCCGGTGGACCGGGTGGAGCTGTCTTGGTCGGCCAACTTTGCCGCCGTCATTGACGCCAAAAAAGCCACCACCGCCACATTCCCTTGGCGCGGCCAGGGCCTCACCGAGTTGTTTGCGCGTGTGGTGGACGTGGCGGGCAATGTAGGCCCCTCGGCTATGGTGGCGTTGACCGTGCGCTCGCCCTCGGCCCCTGTGGCCTTGGCCATGGTGGTGGGCAGCCTGGGTGTCACGGCCAGCTGGCTTGCGCCCGCTGTGGCGGCAGATCAGCAGCCGCTGGCAGGCATCCAGCTGTCGTGGATGGCTAACTTTTCTGTGCTCATCGAAACGCGCTCGGCCACATCGGTCACGCTGGGCTGGCTGGCTGCGGGCAGCTACACGCTGTATGCCCGCTATGTGGACGCGGCGGGTAACAGTGGTGCGGCCAGTGTGGCTACGCTCACGGTGGCGGCACCTTCTGCACCCACAGGCTTGGCGTTGGCGTTTGGCACTGCCAGCATCGAGGCCAAGTGGTCTGCGCCTGCTGTGGCGGCCAACCAGCAGCCGCACGACCGCATCGAGTTGAGCTGGGGTAGTGCGTTCACCAGCGTGATCGATGGCAAGAAGGCCACCACCACCACCTTCGGCTGGCTGGCTGCAGGCGCTTACACCCTGTATGCCCGCTATGTCGACATGGCGGGCAACGTGGGTGCGGTGTCGC
>JACCDW010230444.1_pt1 | contig 12736 bp, 8 predicted proteins | sample 7449781 | NCBI WGS metagenome assembly JACCDW01 (sample SAMN15323449, study PRJNA562643) | freshwater metagenome | isolation source: river surface water | place: USA:Blue River Watershed | collected 2017-08-18
TCCATGCCGTAATTTTTTTCATATGTTTTCCTAACCGCTTCATCAATATCGCATGCCATTTCGCATATCCATCCGCATTTTCTGAACGAATAGTGGAAACCCCCGATCCCGCAAAATAAATCTACGTAGCGCATTACTTTATACCCTTATACAATGATTCAAATTTTAGTCGCATGTTAACACTTCAATATTTTTGACGTTATGTAATTTGGAGCGCGTAATATAGCGATGGCACTTTCGACGATTGCAGATTCAACTGGTTGGCTGGGAGCCGATTTGATTTATAGGAAAAATGCCAAAACAAATACTTCCGTTCCCGATGACTATTATCATCAATATGCACGGCAGATACTCAAAAACCCATGGTCTGAAGCTCCGTTATTCGAACACGAACGTTCGAGACATCGCGTGGCTTCCACCGATAGACTTTCGTTGCGCGAGTGTGGAAGGAGGTCTTGTAAAGAACCCTGGTTACCAGATGGCACTTTCTTAGATTTTGATGGTTTAGCGCCAGACCCCAGGTCTTGTATGCCAGGACCCGATTTCTCTCGATATGTTGGAGACTGCAAACACAGGGCTCATAACTATACCAAAAAATTAGACACCGATGCTTGTCCGATGGAAATTGACGGCTGTGTGCATCCTGCACAAATGGAATCTGATATCAAAGCAACAATGCCACGATTCAAAAATGCTTTCCGCAACTTCTCAACTTCGCTAGCTGGATGGCCTTCTGGCACTGGGCTCAAACCGTACGCAACAAATAATAATATCAAATTCGGAGCAGTGACATCTAGCACCGTAAACGCTATCCAAGGTTCTGTAGCAGGCGTACGCGGATATGACGCAACAACACAACTGTCCAACATGTCACAAGTCGGATGGGATTCTGTCCCCGACCATCGATTCATGGTGTCTTCATATGGTGTTGTGCGACCTGATATGGCTCCAGGCGCAACGGATCCGACGAAGAACAGAAAATCGGCAGTAGTTGATTATGACGTGCCTGTTCAGATCGAAAGTGATAATATACCGGCACCAGCTCTCGAAACAATGAAAACAAGAATAGAACAACGCAGAGCGCAAATGGATGAAGCGTCGAGACTGTTGCCAGAAGAATATGGATTGGACGCCGAAAACAGAAGCTTGGGTTTACATACAGATATAGGGCCAACACGTTTCAATGCGAGAGTTCAGGTACATGATTCCGAGCCCGTTGTAACCGATGTCAAAAAAGGTGTGATGGATAGCGAGCCTATGACCGTGTCTAACGCACCAACCGTCACCGGGCTACGTGGTGGTTCCGTGGAAGGCGGAGTTCATTCTATCGGCTCCATGCGCAAAAAAGTAAGGCATTACCAAAGCCACGATATGGGCTTATCTAATCTGAACGATATGACACATAAATAAAATAGCTATCTTTTTTTAGTACAAATATTTGACCAATGGCGCTAGCAAGGTGGCTCGTACACCGACTTTCTTCAATTTATCTTTCAATTCTCTCTTTTTGCTTTCCCGTTCATCTTCATCCAGGGAGAAGACTACTTTATCGTTCTCTTTTTTGTAAGTTCCATCATTCAGAGACATGATGTCGGCAAATTCGATAATTCCAGCTATTTTCTTTGCACTTACTTTACCTATACCTGGAACAGCATTCAGCATCTTGTTCCATCGTTCGGGCGACATATCAGTTATTCCATCAACTAATTTTCCAGCTCTGGACTTTCCTATTGTTTTGTCACCCATTTCTACTTTGCTTAGTTCCTTTGATGTAACACGCTTGTTAAATATGTCTGACAACGTTATGTGGCTTGAGTTGATTGCTATGAACATTTTTTCCCCGACGCCTTTGATTGTTCGCCAGATATCCTTTTTAATGTCGGCCTCGCCCCTGATAAATTTTTGACTGAACAGCTCCTTGGCACCGATTTTCTTCTTTGCTTTACTTTTATCGCCACCCGATTTCTTGCTTTCATCGTCAGACTTGTCAGCATCCACATCTGCCTGCGTATGTAAATGTGCATATTTATTTTCTGGTAAGGTTAGATAATTACGAGCGAGCTCAAATATGCGTTTGGCTGTCATGAGTCTATCTTTGCTGTATAGTATGTTGATGTTGTCCCTCAATACTAAATGATCCAAATGGGCTTGTATGTTTTTGTATGATACATTGGAAAATTTTGTTGTCTGCGCTGGATATGGTGTTTTGCCTTCGATAATATAAAATAATCTACATTCCGTTTGTTCTCTGGCTGATAGAAGTTTCTTAACGTTATTTTTGCGGTCATCTTTGAAAGATTGAGCCATGTCTTTGTACGTTTTGCGTTCTATGATGAAGATGGTGCGATCATCTATAACGAACGCATAATCGCCAATAGGAATACGTTTGCGCTCCCACTTGATTTGCGGAAACGATGCTTTGACAGCGTCGAACGAATCGAACATCGCTTTCTTTTCCCTGTCATCGACAAGTATCTTCATTTCAGTATATAATACCATTACTTTAAAAAAAGAAATTACTTCGCCGAGCTGGATGATGAGCTACTTACGGAGGCGCATGGTGATGTTAGCATGTCTAGTGGAGATGGTTGTTTTGGCATGGTTGGTGAATTGACGTTACTATCGGGGTTCATGGCCACATGTTTTGCCGTTTCGCATCTGGCATAGGTGACTGAATGAATGATAGCATCTACCCTTTTATTTTGTATCACAAAGCCATGAGGCGGTGCGTTGCGCAATCTAACAATCTCATACACACCATTGTCGTGTACCTTCTGAAATATGGCAGACCGCTTTCTGTCCATTAAATGTATCATATACACATCAAAGGTCAGAATGTCGTCTCTGGATTTATGCACTTGCTGTCCGTCGGGCCCTGGATGGAATCCAGGCATGACTTCGTAACCTAGGTACGAATTATACGAACGTATGAGCAATGCGAGATTGATAGGTGACGTGGATGACCACGGTGGATTTGACGTGAAATGAATTTGACGTTTGATTGGTTTGAGCGCAGCGAGTTGTGAATATCTTTCATTTTCACACGGGATGCTTCGCGTGGTGTATGCAATACATTCACTGCTACCCTTAATCATAATACATTCTTGTTTTTCGTCGGTCACGAGATATTCCTGATGCAAAATTCGCCATATGTCATCAGAACTTAGATTTTCTGGCTTCATACCAGCCACCCGACGGCAGAATGATAAATCTGGAGCATGCAAATTAATCCCTATAAGGTCTTCGAATTCTTTGTCAGTTGTGATGCCATACAGCTTAAATCGTTTGGCGAATGATTTGAGTGTGTTAATCTGGTACACAGGCGTGATAATCGTTATCCCCAGTTTAGGTTCGATAGGCAGTTGTAAGGTTTTGTCGAGAGGGCAATGGTACTCCAACCCATCCGCAGACTGCACATCTAGCATGGCCTTTTCGCCGTCAACATATAAACATTTCAACAGACCCTTACATAAGCATGGTTCTATTTCCGTTTTCAAGACGGCTTGATACACAGCACCATCGTAAAATATAGACAGCAAACCAGAACTAGTTATTATTGGCAAATCCAACAAGTCAGTGACACGTTTTGCCTTTCTCCGGTCTATGAATCCTTCCATAGTAGTTATAATCTATACAATTATTCAAATCATTATTTGTTCCATTATTTGAATCATTTCGGCACCGCATTTGTGATTTTTATTTTTTTGGCAAATCTAATATACCTATGGAAGTAGTTGAAAGAAAGAAATCCAAGTCGCCTGTCCGCGCAAAGACTCCGTCGCATAAAACTGTGCGCAAAACCCCACATAAAGTGTCGAAAGTAACAAAACGAAAAAAGCCTGCAGATGGTGAAGCTGTGAAAACAGTGATGAAAAAATACATTACGAACAACGCTCCGCCCGAACTGGCAGATGATGCTAAAAAACTGGTCGACGGACGTATGAGCGAGACGGAGCTAAAAGAATTCTTACTAAAAGCGAAAGACGTAATCAAAACTAGTGGCCTGCAAAGCAGTTTCGAACCCGAGGTACCATCAAAAGAAGACCGTTACATGCTCCGAGTTATTCACGATTTGCTAGTCGGTAAAGATGTCAAACATCAACATAATGATGTTGTGACATGTATAGTACAACATCTGCATGCCAAGACTGGTGGCGGACACCTTGAGGCGAACAAACAAAGCAGTTTGGGTCTTGTATCATTAATTACATTCATACTGTCGTTTATCAGCGCATCGGCATTATTTGTCTTTCGTAATAAACCAACCAAGACGCAACCATCATCAATAGTGTCATCAACATCGTCATCGGCAGTGTCGTTATCATCGTCATCATCGGGACCAGTAATGTTAGAGTCAGTACCTATCCCACGAACTTACTCGAGTACAAAGACATTTTGGTTGTTAGTCGTTATAGTGTTCATAGTTATGATTGGCTCTCTCATCGGGTTCGGCGTTCACGTCGACCGCGAACAGAAACGGTGGTCTCAATTCACGCGGGATGATATGGATCGTGAGAGTGTAGAAATAATATTGGGTGTTCCAGAGGACGAAGTCATAAAGCGATTGTCAGAACTATATAATTTGGAACCGAAGAAAGTAGCTGACGCCGTTGAGCAGTCAAAACCGCCGTCAAATCCAGGTGCTGTGTCTGTGAAAGTACTTTCACACAAATTGAACAAAACACCCGCGCAAATCAAAACGGCACTTAAAGACTTACACCATGGTCGACACCGTGGTGGCGCCACCCCAGAGGAACGTATGCGTGAAGCATCAGAATTAGAAGAGCGAGCGAAACAAATAAGAGCGGAAGCCATGACACAGCAAGTTGGTACCCCAGAGGAAGAGGAAACGAAAAAGTCGCAACGAATCGCCATGCTGATGCTTATGATTGGTGTTATGATAATTTTCATAATCATTTTGTTTAACATACTTTTCCCAATGAAGAGTCATCACAGACCCAAACCATGTGGATGCGATACTTTCAGAGGAAAAAATAAACGCGTCGTTATTCAAAAACAACCAAGATTTATGTAGAACTTTTTAAATCTTCAATTTCCTTCGTCAAGATATCCTCTTGTATTTTTTTCTCGGCTGGTTCGAGTACCGATATTCCGCTCGAATTTAAGAAACCGTATTTTGGAGGTAGCGTTGGTGTTAGTTGAGCGTATACGACTGTTGGTATTATTATCGTTTTCGGTTTTTTGTCGGTCAAGGGCGACATGATACGAAGAGGAATTTGTCGATAAGAAAGGACATATGTTTTCTTTGCACCGTTCCATTTCGCAATATTATATTCGTATGCTTTTGCTAGGCACTTTTTGAAATTTGGTAAAGTATTACGGTCAAGGTGTTTTCCATACGTGATGTCCATCGATTCTAACTTCATTGTCGCAATCAACTCTCGTCTAATTTCAAGAGCGCTAACAACACCACGAGGTTTTAGTAAATGGTCGGCGCACCATTCGGTGAGGTCAAACCCTTTGCCTTTATCTGTTAGTCGGGATGTCGTTACGGGATTATGTTCTACGCTTTTCATCAAATCTTCAAATATCATAATCGCTTCGAGCACTTGATCTTCGTAAAGTACGGCTCTGTCCATCATTTTATATCCCCGTTTGAAAATGGTGTTCCAACCAGCTTCTATGAACGCAACGACGGTTACCAGTTCTTCCACGTTAGCATCATATATGAATCCGTTAAATATGAGACGTAACGACGAGCATTTTATTTTAGTAAATTTGGACGCCATGTAACCAGCGAAGGTCAGTCTGCCGTCGGAATCTATAAACTCTAACTGTAAAAGATGTTCCATGCAATATATCAGACTCTGGGACGATGGTGTATCTATAAAATCATAAAGTTTTGGATCGAATTGAGTTCGTTGTATTGTGATTGCCTTCTGACCAATGTAGTATGTAAAACTGTCAAAATTATAGTGTATTTGACTTTCTACGTGAGTTGTTGGTGTCAGAGCCTTCCCATAAAGTTGCTTTGCCGACTTCCCTAATTCTGCCGTTTGTCGTCCGATTAGTTGAAGAATAGAGCTCGATATGTCTTCAGTGAAAATACGTGGGAGTTGCATATAGTCCATTTCCCCGAACGATTGTTTAGTGTAACTAGGATACCACTTACCTGGATGTAAACGTCCAACCCGCCCACGTCGTTGCATAGCCATATCTCTTGAAACTGCTTTTGTTATCACGGCGTTCATTCCTATTGTCGGAACAAATTCTGGTCGCAATACGAACCCAGAATCTATACAATAAGTAACGCTTGGTATGGTCAGGCTCACCTCGGCAACTGGAGTGGTGAAAATTGCTCTCCTTGTTGGCTGATATTCCAAATCGCCTATTTTTATACGCAGGTTCTTCAGTGGGGTATTCAATTCGTAGAAATATGTATCGCTGTTTCGGAAAATTTCACTCGATAATTTGATTGGTAGTATAACGTTATTCTTACTTTGTTTGATTAAACTCGAATTATACTTTTGTAACGAACCTATCATCTCAGTAATATTCATCCCTTGAACTGATTTATAGAAAACAATGATATCACCTTTCTCACTTACTGGCTCTGTTTCGTGTATATCGATGATTGTTTTGAGCACATACTTATCCGTCGAACTGGCTTCTGGTGCAAATGTGTCGACGATGGGAAAAGCACGTCCAAAAACGTTAATACGATTATTATCTGGCACATCGAAGTATGGACCGAATTTATTCATGTCAATGGTGGCACTTGTCAATATGAAAAATGGACACTTAGGCTTGTTCCAATAATCGGCCAGAAACCTTTTGACGAGCAGGAGCGACATGTCGATGTTCATGTCTCTTTCATGAACCTCGTCAACTATCACTACGCTAAATCTTCGAGCAAAGTAATCTGGTTCCATATTTAATATGTACTGTGTAAAAATACCAGTTGTCACAAGCGTCACACCCGCATGAACTGACCTATGTTTCGTCAAGCCTGTTTGGAAACCGAGATTGCGTCCCAGTTTCAAATGCGGATATAACCTGAGCATGTCCTGTACAAGACTCATGACAGTGATGACTCGTGGCTGAACCAAAAGCACCCCATATGTTCCTCCCAAATCATTATAAATATGCGGTGCTAAGACGGTCGATTTACCACATCCCGTTTGCCCATTTATCATAGCTACTCGGTCGCCGAGTTTCTTTGATAAAACTTTCAATGGAGGAACCATACGGTCTCTAATAAAGTCCGTGATTGCTTTGATGGGCGTTTTGTTTTTTAGCTTCTCGACTTCCTCAAACGGCAATCCCTTCTTTATTTCAAGCGAGCCCTTCTTTAGAAGAGTTGGCAGATTATCACTTGCTTTATCCAACATGTCGTTATTAAAATTGATATCCTATATAACAATATAATCTTCTATGAATACGTTCAAAGATTTATACGAATATTTGCGTTCTCACGATATTGACCGTGAATGGTTATCCGATAATTGGGAAGGCAAAGATAAACAAGAATCTCTCTTGCGTATCTTCACACGATTAGGACTAATGAGTTGTATGAATGAGTACCAATCATGCATCGGCAACTTTAATCTCATGTCTATAACCAAACAGGAAACATATCACGATGTTTTCCATACAAAAAAAGGTAACTTAATAAAACTAAAGGATTCAGGCGATTCTTCTGATCTGACATGTGTAGATATCCATAACGGGAAGCATCTTATCGCATTCACATCTAAAAATATGAGTCATATGACCGTAGGGAAATTGGAAATCGACAAAATTTTAACAAACTTCAGCAAATATGAAAAAAATGGATATCGACTATCAATTGGCGTATGTGTACGTAGCCGAGGTGATTATATCAAAATGAAGAAAGCAATTCATGAAACGAGTAGAGATCTGTATGAGATACTTAATAGAAAGGATACGATCGTCATCGATTGGGACGATTTGTTGGTTGCACACCATAGGTTTGTAGAAACATTTAAAGATGTTGATTGGGATGATTTGATTGCGTTAGAAAAACGTCCCATCTTATTCAAACCACATCAAGAACTTTGTGTGACCAAAACATTAGAACTAAAGCAAAAGCAGAGACAACGGGAAATATTATGGGGACACGTCCAAAGGAGTGGTAAAAGTTATATGATAGCAGGAGTGATAATAAAAGATAGCGTTACAAAATCAAAGTGCGACTATCTTATTATAACAACAGCACCCAACGAAACGATCGATAATTATGCCAAAGTGATGAATTGTGCGCAATTGGATGATTTCAATGTCGTTCTGTTGGATGGAAAGAACAAAAAACCAAAACTAAAAAAAAAGAATATTATTATATGTTCGAAACAGTTTCTGCAGACAAAGATAGAAAGGAAAGCAAATGGCAAATCCAAAACAAAGCACGCAAGCGCTCAAGAGAAAACAAAAAACATAGCGTGGTTGAAAAATCTTGACATAGATATCAGGTTCATCGATGAGAGTCACAATGGCGGAACAACAGAGTTGGCTAAAAAGACATTGGAATATTATGGACGTGAAGCATTTACGATCCAAATAACAGCGACATACACAAAACCAGCGAATGATTTTGATATCCCGAGAAGTAATTGGATTCTGTGGGATTTAGAAGACATACATATGTGTCAGAACATTGCACAAGCGAAATATCGTGATCGTATGATACAAAAGCATGGAAAAATGTTTGACGACATATTTAAACTATATCCTGATAGAATAATATCTGAAACGTACTCAACTTATCCGCTATTACACATACTGACCGATAAAATCACCGAAAACACGATACAAGAGGTAAAACTATGCGATACGCAATTAGGATATTCTGTTGAAGCGTGCATGTTGTTGAAACAACACACCAAAACCATTGACGGTAAGAAAAAAGTAATAAAGGAATCAGTATTTCAAAATGAAAAAGAAGCATTGAAATTATGGCAAAGAATATTCGGCGACTATCAAAATACGAAGATGAAGATACCATCGAAAGAATGCGAAGAACATCCATGCTTTATGGAACGCATAAAACATATTTGCAATCATCACGAGAGTCCGACACAATTAGCGAACCCGTTGGTCATAATGGCTTTTCTCCCACCGAATAACGTTGAGAAACTGACCGCAGCGACTGTACATTTATTAGAGAAAAATAACGTTGTTGATGAATATTTGATTATCGGTATCAATAGTAAGAAAACGAACAATCCTAAACAAGATATAGAAAATGCTGTTATCAAAGCCAAACACGCTGACAAAAGAGGTGTATTGGTGTTGAGTGGTCGTCAATGTAGTTTGGGAGTAACAATACAGAATTGCGACATCGTGCTGTTGTTGAATAATAGTCAAAGTTTTGATATGATTTATCAGATGATGTTCAGAAGTATGACAGAACGTAATGGTAAAACGTGTGGGTTCGTCATCGATATGAATCTGAAACGTGCGATTAATACAACATTAGTCGATTACGCATGTCTCATCAATGGAGATCAACATCCAAAAGATGCCATTCATTATCTCCTGAAGGAACGTTTGATAAGTTTGAACGCTGACCAATGGGAACCGTCTATGGGTTTCAAAGCATCAAGATTGGAAGAAATTTGTCAGCGGATTTATGAAATATATGCAATCGATACCGAATGTGCGTTGAGACATTTCTTAGATAGACTTAAATTCAAACAAGTTCTTTTAACGGGAAACGAACAGAAGATATTCAATGCTTTGTTCGTAAGAAAGAAACTGACAAAAAAAGACAAAGAACTACTGAATGGCGAAGTTGGAAAGAATGATTCTGAAATTGGTGACGGTATTGAAAAAATCAAAATCGAGGATGATGATCCGTACAGCGATGATGAGAGTAGTGACTACAGCGACCTGGAATGTGATGGTGGAAATGAAAATGAAGGATCAGAGCCTAAAGAAAAAGAAAACCCTAAGGTCAATTACATGGAATTGTTGAAACATGTCATACCACTGGTTTGCCTTCTCACTATTCATGAAGAAGAGTCCTCATTGATTGGCATGATGAAAGAAATAGAAAAGGATGATACTATCAAAGGAATTATGCTGAATCAAATACAGACGTGGTGGGGAGAATCAATAGATGACAAAGCGTTGAAAGAATTTATTTACATTTACATAAAGTATGTCAAAGACGATAAAGAAACGTCTCAAATTATCAGAATTGTCAAGGAACTGTTTCAAAAGAATGTCGAGAACAGCCAAGAGTTATCTATCCTTATTGATAAGTATCTCATACCCGAAGAAATAGAACGTAAGAAGAACGCCGAGATCAGTACGCCAAGAAAGTTGCGTCAAGAGATGTTGGACAAGATGCCACTTTCGTTTTGGGAAACAGAAGGAAAGGTATTTGAACCATGTTGCGGTAAAGGTGGATTTTTGATTGATGTGGCAGATAAGTTCATGGCTGGATTAAAGAAGAAAATACCTGATCCAAAGAAAAGGTACAAAACAATCGTAGAGAAGTGTTTATACTTTTCAGATATCAATCCAACAAACATTTTCATCTCCAAGTTACTTCTGGATCCTTATGGCGAATATGAGCTGAATTATAATGAAGGAGACACGTTGAAACTTAATATCAAAAAGAGGTGGGGATTTGAAAGGTTTGACCTTGTAGTTGGAAATCCGCCATACTCGACAGACCCATCAAAACAGAACGCTAAACCTATATACAATTTATTTATCGAAAGATTAATAGACGAATGTCGTATGTTGCTATTTGTTACGCCATCGCGTTGGTTTTCATGTGGCAAAGGTCTTGACAAATTTAGAAAGGCGATGTTGAAACGTAGAGATTTAGTGTTAATTGAACATGCCAATGATGCTCATGAATGGTTTGGAAATTTGGTTTCGATACGTGGCGGTGTGTCATATTTCTTGAAGGATAGCGAGCATGAAGACGATTGCAAATTTAACGGAATGGAATATTGTTTGGGCAAGTACGATTGTGTTATTGATCCGAAGAATCATCCATTGATAGATAAGGTCATAGGATGCAAAAATAAGTTAAGTGATATATATCAACCATCTGGTTATTTTGGCGTTCGTACGAATGGTAAAGAACTGACCAAAAAAGGAAAAATATTGTGTTATGTATCGACATTCAAATCGAAAGATAGGAAGATGTACCTGAAAGATTATGAGTACAAAAAGAACATGAAATCCTGGAAAGTCATCACACCAAGGGCAAGCGGGCACGAATATGATGGATTTGGAGTTATGTTGCTTTGTAATCCTGATAGTATTTATACAGATAGTTACATAGGATTCAAAGTGAAATCGGAACAGGAGGGTAAATACCTAATTAGTTATCTAAAAACTAAGATCGTAAATGAATTGTTGTCGTTCCGCAAGATGTCTCAGGATATTAGTGAGAATACTATCAAATTCATTCCACTAGTACCGTTGGATAGGGTTTGGAACGATAATAGTGTGAAAAAATATTTTGAATTAAGTTTATAGTTGAAATATTTTACCTAATTCCTTCAACACATGGGCTTTTAATTGGAACAATCATATGTTTCGATGTAATTTTTTATGTCGAAACAGTTGAGCTCAAAATAACTTCGCATTTGTCATTTTTTAGCCATCCATTCAAACAATGGCGACAACGCGGCGATACCAGAAATAATCATGCCCGATATTTCGAGTTTGCATATTTTCGATGAATGACCTAGAGCCGTCATGAGAAGGCCGACCAAAATAATACACGTAACTGTAAGCGAAATACATTTTCGTTCCTCTCTTTCCAATTGTAATTGTTCCTCGAGTTTTGATATCTGGTATGACGTACCATATCCGTCTACCAACTTGATATCTACGGTTCGATCCATTCTATATCGGGTCTTAAATTTAAATAGTTAATATAGAATGCAAGTCGAGCTGAGAGGCGTCGTGTCGCATATCGGAAAGGGGTTTATCAAACTTATACCTTTGTGCGACTACTACAAGTCACCAGAGCCAGATTTCACGAAGAAGTGGCTCAAACAATACTTTAAAAGGAACGTCATGTTTTATTTCACCGTTGGCATAGCTAAATGTAAATTTCTTAACGCAGATGGCATTGACATCGAGGCCGGCACACTTATGAACGCTCCGGTAGTGGTGCGCAAGTTATGGTTCTATCAATACGGCGAACCGAAACGTAAAGCAATAGGCTCCAGAGAAATACAAATAACAGTCACATAAAATTGAAGTATAGATATAAGATGGAAGACTTCGTGATATACACAGACAAGTTTGTGCCGAACCCACACGGATTTAAAAACGTGGGGGCTACATGCTATTTCAATGCATTGACACAAGCGCTAATAAGTTGTAGTTCCTTCAATGAAGTTGTGATAAGTAAGGGTTCTACGTTCAAAACTGATGTCGGGAAAGCTGTGTATGGTATGTTACAACATATGCCCGATATTGGTGACGTGGATAACGTACCTATCATCAAAAGTTTATTCGCCAAAGTGCGCGAACGGCACGACGAATCTGGTCTGATTGGTGGAAACCAATGTTGCTTGGAAGCATATATGTTGCTGATTGATTACATTGGTAGCAAATACGTTGAGAGGTTATTTATACACCGTTACCATAACATAATTCATTGTCATAGTTGTGACGTTACGACAGCCGTGCAAAAAAATTGCTCAAATGTGATTTTCGATATTCCAGCAAACATTAAATTCGACCAAAGGAACCCCAATCTACAAGAATTTATCAAACA
>JACCDW011338318.1_pt1 | contig 12733 bp, 11 predicted proteins | sample 7449781 | NCBI WGS metagenome assembly JACCDW01 (sample SAMN15323449, study PRJNA562643) | freshwater metagenome | isolation source: river surface water | place: USA:Blue River Watershed | collected 2017-08-18
CGCGCCTTGGGCAGCGTGTGCATGTGCTTGCAGATGATGCCCAGCATCACCTCGTCGGCGCCGCCGCCGATCGAGGCCAGGCGGCCGTCGCGGTACAGGCGCGAGACGAAGTTGTCCCAGGTGAAGCCCATGCCGCCCCAGAACTGCAGGCAGGCGTCGGGCACGCTGCGCATCAGGCGGCCGGCCTTGAGCTTGGCCATCGAGGCCCACTCGGTCACGTCCTGGCCCGCCAGGTAATGCTCGGTGGCCATGTAGGTGAGCGCGCGCAGCGACTCGACCTCGGTCTTGAGCTCGGCCAGCTTGAAGTGCACGCTCTGGTTGTCCAGCACCGACTTGCCAAAGGCCATGCGCTCGCCGGTGTAGGCCACCGTCTGCTCGATGCAGTTGATGAGCGACTGGATGGCGTTGGCCGCGCACCACAGGCGCTCCTCCTGGAACTGCTGCATCTGGTAGGTGAAGCCCTGGCCCTCCTCGCCGATGCGGTAGCGCTGGGGCACGCGCACATCGTCGAAGTGGATGACGCCGGTGTCGCTGGCCATCATGCCGATCTTGCGGATCTTGCGCGCGCGCGTGATGCCCGGCGTGTTCATGGGCACCATGATCAGGCTCTTGTTCTTGTGCGCGGGGCCGTCGGAAGTGTTGGCCAGCAGGCACATCCAGTCGGCCTGCAGGCTGTTGGTGATCCACATCTTGCCGCCGTTGATGATGTAGTCGTCGCCGTCCTTGCGCGCGGTGGTTTTGATGGACGCCACATCCGAACCCGCGCCGGGTTCGGACACGCCGATGCAACCGACCTGTTCGCCCGCGATGGCCGGCACCAGGAATTCGCGGCACAGCGCCTCGGAACCAAAGCGCGCCAGCGCTGGTGTGGCCATGTCGGTCTGCACGCCAATCGCCATCGGGATGGCGCCGCAGCTGATGTGCCCCAGCGTTTCGGCCATGACCACCGCGTAGGAATAGTCCAGGCCCGAGCCGCCATAGGCCTCGGGTTTGGTCAGGCCCAGGTAGCCCAGTTTGCCGAGTTCGCGAAAGACCTCGTGCGCGGGGAACTGCTCGGCCGCCTCCCATTCGTCCACGTGCGGGTTGATCTCTTCGTCGATGAAACGCTTGAGGTTGCGCTTGAGCGCTTCGTGTTCGTGCGTCAGTTGCATGGGCTCTCCAGGGTTCGTCGGGGGTCAGGGGCGCGCCACGCCGTACTGCATGGGGCGCAGGGCTTTGGCCTCGGCTTCGGCGCAGATGGCCAGCGTGAGCGCCAGCACGCGGCGCGTGTCGCGCGGGTCGATCACGCCGTCGTCGAGCATCAGGCCCGAGGTGTAGCAAGCGCTCATCTGGCGCTCGAAGGTCTGCACGATGCGCGCTTGCAGCGCCAGCAGCTTCTCGCGGTCGGGCTCCTGGCCTTTGCGGCGCGCGGCCTCTTCAAGCACGATGCCCATGGTGCCGGCGGCCTGCTGCGGACCCATGACGGCGGTGCGCGCGTTGGGCCAGAGAAACAGAAAGCGCGGGCCAAAACCGCGCCCGCACATGCCGTAATTGCCGGCACCAAACGAGGCGCCGCACTGCACCGTGATCTGCGGCACGCGCGCATTCGACAAGGCCTGGATCTGCTTGGAGCCGTGCTTGATCATGCCGGCCTGCTCGGCGTCCTTGCCGACGATGAAGCCGGTGGTGTTTTGCAGCCAGACGATCGGCAGGCCGCTTTGGTCGCAGGCCTGCACGAAATGCGTGACCTTGGTGCTGCCAGCCGGGTCGATCGGGCCGTTGTTGCTGACGATGCCCACGCGGCGCCCGGCAATCGCCGCATGGCCACACACGGTGGCCGGGCCGTAGTTGGCCTTGAATTCGAGGAAGGCCGAGGCGTCGACGGTGCGCGCGATCACCTCACGCATGTCCACCGGCGTGCGCAAATCGGGCGCGAACAGATCGAGCAAGCCCTCGGGGTCGTGCAGCGGCGGCGGGCCGTCGGGCCAAGGCTCGCCCTGCACCTGCCAGCCCAGGGCAGCCACCAGATCGCGCGCGATGCCCAGCGCATGCGCGTCGTCTTCGGCCACGTACTCGGCCAGACCCGAGGTGCTGGCGTGCATGTCGGCACCGCCCAGGGTCTCGTCGTCGGCCACCTCGCCGGTGGCGGCCTTGAGCAAGGGCGGGCCAGCCAGGAAGGCGCGGCCACGCCCGCGCACCATGACCACGTAGTCGGCCAGGCCCGTCATGTAGGCGCCGCCTGCCGTGGACGGTCCGTGCACCACCGCGATCACCGGGATGCCGGCGGCCGACAGGCGCGCCAGGCCGTAGAAATTGCGCCCGCCGTGGATGAACTGCTCGACCTTGTAGTTGAGCAGGTTGGCGCCCGCCGATTCGACCAGGTGCACAAAGGGCAGGCCGTTGTCGAGTGCGATCTGCTGCGCACGCTGGAATTTTTCGAGGCCCATGGCCTGCAGCGCGCCGGCCTCGATGCCGGCATCGTCGGCCACCAGCATCACGCGCGTGCCCGCGACCATGCCGATGCCCACCACCTGGCCACCGCCCGCGATCGATTGCTCGGGGTCGGGCGTGTCCTGCAACCAGCCGGCCAGCGTGGAAAGCTCCAGGAAGGGCGTGCCGGGGTCCAAAAGGCGCTGCACGCGCTCGCGCGGCAAGAGCTGCCCGCGCCGGGCCATGAGCGGCGCGGCCTGCGCGCTGCGCTCGCGGGTGCGCGCCTCGATCGCGCGCCACTGCGCGATCATCTGCAGCATGTGTTCGCGGTTCGTGTTCATGCGCCGTCGTCCTGCAGCACACGCGGTGTGGTCGCGAGGTGGAAACCGTTGAAGGCCGGCGTGCGGCCACCCGTGCCGACTTGCGGCCAGATGCGCTTGGCATTCGGCGCCGCGCCGTCCACGCGCAGACAGGCGCCCGAGATGAAGGTCGCCGCCTCCGACAGCAGGAACACGGTGGCCGCCGAGACCTCGCTTTCGGTGCCCATGCGCTGCACCGGCACCAGCTGGGCCATGCCGCGGATCTGCGCGCGCATCTCGGGCGGGTACTGGTCCATGCCGCTCGAAGCGATCCAGCCCGGCGCCACGGCGTTCACGCGCACAGGGCCCCATTCGAGCGCCGCCGTCTCGGTGAAGTTGAGCATGCCCGCGCGCGCCGCGCCCGAATGGCCCATGCCCGGCATGCCCATCCAGATGTCGGCGATGGTGTTGACGATGGCGCCGCCATGCTGCGCCATCCACTGGGTGTAGCACTCGCGCGCCATGAGGAAACCGCCGGTGAGGTTGTTGCGCACCACCGCGTCCCAACCGCGTGCGCTGGTCTGGGCCAGCGGCGCCGGGAATTGCCCGCCCGCGTTGTTGACCAGGCCGTCGATGCGGCCATGCGCGGCCAGCACGGCGGTCACGGTGGCGCGCACCGCATCTTCCTCGCGGATGTCGCAGACATGGGTGCTGGCGATGCCGCCCACGTCCTGGATTTCGCACTGCACCGCCTGCAGCTTTTCGAGCTTGCGCCCGACCAGGGCCACGCGCGCACCCAGGCTCACGAGCTCGTGCGCGGTGCAGCGGCCAATGCCCGAGCCACCGCCGGTCACCACCACCACCTGGCCCTTGAACAGGCCGGGACGAAACACACTGCTGTAGGACATGCGCTCTCCAGAGGGCTGGCGGCCCGGGGTTTTCGGGACTCAACCAAGCACTTGCTTGGTGGCAATATAGGCAGCGCGCCAGAGGCTGTCAATCCGGGACAAAGCCGGTTGGCCGGATTTGACGGCGGGCGCCAGCGCTCCCTACAGTGGGGGTGCCCACGGCCAAGGGCGCGCCGCGCTCTGCCACCCCACAAGGACCCCGACATGCCGCAGTTCGAGACCCTGCAGATCGAGAAAGATGCCCACAACCCCCGCATCGCCCGCCTCTTGCTCAAGCGCCCGGAGCGGCTGAACGCGATCGGCGACGCCACGCCCCGCGAAATCAGGGCCGCCGTGGAATGGGCCAATGCCGACGACGAGGTGCATGTGATCGTCGTCGAGGGCGCGGGCAAGGGCTTTTGCGGCGGCTACGACCTCTCGGGTTATGCCGAACAATGGCTGGAGCACCCGTGCCAGCAAGAAAAAACCCCCTGGGACCCGATGCTCGATTACGCCTGCATGAAGCGCAACACAGAGGACTTCATGACGCTGTGGAAGAGCGCCAAACCCACCATCGCCAAGGTGCATGGCGCCGCCGTGGCCGGCGGCAGCGACATCGCCATGTGCTGCGACCTGCTGGTGATGGCCGAGGACGCGCGCATCGGCTACATGCCCACGCGGGTGTGGGGTTGCCCCACCACGGCCATGTGGACCTACCGCCTGGGCCCCATGCGCGCCAAGCAGCTGATGTTCACCGGCGATCTGATCGACGGCAGGACGGCCGCCGACTGGGGCCTGGCCACGCTGGCGGTGCCCTTCGATGCACTGGAAGCCGCCACCCTGAAGCTGGCCAGCCGCATCGCGGGCGTGCCGCGCAGCCACCTGGCGATGCACAAGATGGTGGTCAACCAGGTGATGCTGAGCATGGGCCTGGAGCAGACGCAGATGATGGCCACCGTGTTCGATGGCATCACGCGCCACAACCCCGAGGGACTGTGGTTCCGCCGGCATGCGCAAGAACATGGCTTCAAGTCGGCGGTCGAATGGCGCGACAGCGGCCGCCCAATCCCCGAAGGCGATGAAGCGCGTGCGCTGATCCAGGAGATCGATGCCCGGCGCGCCGCGCGCTGAGTTCTGCAATGCGGACGGCACAGCACAAGCACGTGCCCCCGGCTGGGTGGGGCGTCGCCAGCGCGCGTGCACCCGGACGCGGGTTTGACGATACTTGCCTTCTCACCATGTCCAGAAGCTGATCTGCCATGCCCATCGAATTTCGCCGTTCCTGGTCCGACCCCGAGTTGCAGCAATACCGTGACACCGTGGTGCGTTTCATCCATGAGCACATGCTGCCCGATGACGAGGTCGCCCGCAAGCGTGGCCATGTGGACCGCGCGCTCTGGCGCCAGGCCGGCCAGACCGGGCTGCTGTGCACCGACATCCCCGAAGCCTGGGGCGGCGGCGGTGGCGATTTTCGGCACGAGGCGGTGTTTTGCGAGGAGATGGCGCGCCTGAGCCTGACGGGCATGAACGCTTCGGTGCATTCGATCGTCGCGCATTACTTGCTGAACCACGGCACCGAAGCGCAGAAACGCCAATACCTGCCACGCATGGCGCGCGGCGAGATCGTGGGCGCCATCGCCATGACCGAGCCCGGCACTGGCTCGGACCTGCAAGGCATCCGCACGCGCGCGGTGCGCGATGGCGGGCACCATGTGATCAACGGCGCCAAGACCTTCATCTCGAATGGTTTTCTGGCCGGCGTGGTGCTGGTGGTGTGCAAGACCGACCCAGCCCAGGGCGCGGCCGGCACCTCGATCCTGATCGTCGACACCGAAGACTGCCCCGGCTACCGCGTGGGCCGCGTGCTCGACAAGATGGGTCTGAAGGCGCAAGACACCTCGGAACTTTTTTTTGACGATGTGCGCGTGCCGGCCAGCCAGTTGCTGGGCGGACAGGAAGGCCGGGGCTTCTACCAGCTGATGGCCGATCTGCCTTATGAGCGGCTGATCATTGGCGTGACCGCGCTGGCGGCCATGGAGGGCGCTTACGAAGCCACGCTGGCCTATGTGCGCGAACGCAAGGCTTTTGGCCAGGCGATCGCCGATTTCCAGAACACGCGCTTCAAGCTGGCCGAAGTGGCGACCGAGATCCAGGTCGGCCGCGCCTTCATCGACCGCTGTGTCGAGCAGCTGCTGCGCGGCGAACTTGACACCGCCACCGCCTCGATGGCCAAGCTCTGGGGTTCGGAGGCGCAGGGCCGTGTGATCGACACCTGCCTGCAGCTGTTCGGCGGCTATGGCTACATGAACGAGTACCTGATCGCGCGCATGTACACCGATGCGCGCATCCAGCGCATCTACGGCGGCACCAGCGAGATCATGAAGGAAGTGATCGCGCGCGCGATGTAGCGCCGCGCTTGCGCGCTGTGCCACCGCGGTGACAGCGCCTGGCAGCGTTTGCCCCGAACATTGCTTTCACACTTTGAAGGAGCCTGGCCATGTCTGAAGCTTATATCGTTGCCGCCAGTCGCACCGCCGGTGGCCGCCGTGGCGGGCGCTTGTCGGGCTGGCACCCCGTGGACCTGGCCGCCCAGGTGCTCAACGATCTGGTCGCACGCAGCCAGGCCGATCCGGCCCTGGTCGAGGATGTGTTCATGGGCTGCGTGAGCCAGGTGGGCGAGCAGTCGAGCAATGTGGCGCGCAATGCGGTGCTGGCCTCGTGCCTGCCCGAGAGCGTGCCCGGCACCTCGATCGACCGCCAGTGCGGCTCCTCGCAGCAGGCCATCCACTTTGCGGCGCAGGCCGTGATGTCGGGCAGCATGGATGTGATGATCGCGGCCGGCGTCGAGTCGATGACGCGCGTGCCCATGTTCACCTCGTCGGCCCTGCCGCAAAAAGCCGGGCTGGGCTTTTACCAAAGCCCGGCCATGAACCGCCGCTACAACGATGTGGTGTTCAGCCAGTTCACCGGCGCCGAGATGATGGCACGCAAATATGGCCTGTCCAAAGAGGCGCTGGACCGCTATGCCTTGCAAAGCCACCAGCGCGCGCGCGCCGCCACCGAGGCGGGTGTGTTTCAGCGCGAGATCCTGCCGATCGAGGTGCGCCATGCCGATGGCTCCGGCACTGGCGAGATGCACACCGTGGACGAAGGCATCCGCATGGACGCCACGCTCGAAGGCATCGCCAGTGTCAAGCTGCTGCAAGAAGGCGGTGTGGTCACCGCGGCCAACGCCAGCCAGATCTGCGACGGCGCGACCGGGGTGATGGTGGTCAACGAACGCGGCCTCAAGGCCCTGGGGGTCGAGCCGCTGGCGCGCATCCACCACATGAGTGTGATGGGACACGATCCAGTGATCATGCTGGAAGCACCGGTGCCGGCCACCCAGCGTGCGCTGCAGAAAGCGGGCATGAAGATCGAGGACATCGACCTCTACGAAGTCAACGAGGCATTTGCTTCGGTGCCACTGGCCTGGCTCCAGGCGCTGGGCGCCGACCCCGATCGCCTGAATGTGCACGGCGGCGCGATCGCGCTGGGGCACCCGCTGGGCGCTTCGGGCACCAAGCTCATGACCACGCTGCTCAACGCGCTGCAAGTGCAGGGCAAGCGCTATGGTCTGCAGACCATGTGCGAGGGCGGTGGCATGGCCAATGTGACCATCGTCGAACGCTTGTGATGGCCTGCGCATGAGCTCGTCCACCTTGCACACCGACCCCGTGCTGCTCGAACGCGATGGCCCGGTGGCCATCCTGCGGCTGAACCTGCCTGAGCGCCTGAACCCGCTGGCGCTGGCGCTGCAAGAGCGCCTGCGCGCCCGGCTGGCCGAGCTCTCGGCCGACCGCTCGGTGCGCGCGCTGGTGCTCACTGGCGTCGGCAAGGCCTTTTGTGTGGGTGCCGATCTGTCGGGCATGCAGCCCCCCAGCGACGGCCGCAGCCTGGGCGAGTGGACGCGCGAGACCATGGTGGCGCTGTCGAATCGGCTGGTTGAAGACCTGCGTGGCCTGCCCTTTCCGGTGCTGGCCGCGGTCAACGGGCCGTGCGCGGGCGCGGGTGTGGGCCTGGCCCTGGCGGCCGACATCGTGCTGACAGCACGGTCGGCGTATTTCTTTTTGTCGTTCATGCCGCGCCTGGGCATCGTGCCCGATCTGGGCAGCACCTGGTTTCTGGAGCGCTTTGTCGGCCGCCCGCGTGCGGTGGCCATGTCGCTGCTGGGCGATCGCATCAGCGGGGAGCTGGCGGCGCAATGGGGTCTGGTGTGGGCCTGCGTCGACGATGCGCAACTGGAGAGCCAGGCCCTGGCCATGGCCCAGCGTCTGGCCAGCCTGCCCGCGCATGCCGCGCAGGAAATCCGCCAGGTCTTTGACCACGCTGCCCAGCAAGACCTCCCCGCCCAGCTGCGCCTGGAGGCCGAGCGCCAACGCGAACTGATCGACCGGCCGGAATTCCACGAAGGGGTGCAGGCCTTTTTGCAAAAACGCGAACCGCGCTTTCCGCCGCGCTGAGGCGCCCGGGACACGCGCCGAACGCAATGCCCTGCGCGCGATCTGCGCAGGCGCCAGAGCGGCCGCTTCAGGGAATCTTGGCGCTCTTGGCGCTGCGCGGCTTGGCCCCGTCGCTGAAAAGTTGGGCCACGCGCTGACGCAACCACTGGTGGCCCGCATCACGGTGCAAGCGGCCATGCCAGAACTGGTGGATGGCGCTGCCTTCCACCTGCAAGGGCAAGTCGCGTGTGACCAGCCCAAAAGGCTCTTTCACGCGCGCGGCAAAGCGCTCTGGCACCGTCGCGATCAGGTCCGAGTGGCCCAGCACATCGCCGAGCGCCACATAGTGGGGCACGGTCAGCCGTATGCGGCGCTGCAGACCTTGGCGCTCCAGCGCGGCATCAACCCGGCCGTGGCCGGTGCCTGCGGCCAGCACACGCACATGCTCGGCCGCCGCAAAGGCCGACAGGCTCAGGCGCTTGCGTGCGGCCAGCGGATGACCGCAGCGCATCAGGCCCACATAGGGCTGGCTGAACAAGGCCTGCTGGAAAAACCCCGCCTGCAGCTGCGGCAGCAATCCCAGGGCCAGGTCGATGCGGCCTGAGGCCATATCGTCCTTGAGGCCCGCCTGCGTCACGCTCACGATTTGCAAGGTCACGCCCGGAGCTTCGCGCGCGAGCACATCGACCAGCACAGGCAGGAAATACATTTCGCCGACATCGGTCATGGCCAGGGTGAAGCTGCGGTCGCTGCTGGCGGGGTCAAAAAAGGACCGCACATTCAGGGCTTGCTGCAGACCGTCCAGGGCCACGGCCACCGGCTGCACCAGTTGCAGCGCGTACGGTGTGGGCTCCATACCGCGCTGCGTGCGCAAAAACAGTTCATCGCCCAGGCTTTGGCGCAGACGGCCCAATGCGCTGCTGACCGCAGGCTGGCTCATGCCCAGGGCCTGCGCCACGGCTGAAACGCGCCCCAGGCGCTGCAGGTGGTGAAACACCAGCAGCAAATTGAGGTCCAGTCGGGAGAGGTCCATGGGTTTTATTTGTTTTCGAGATTTTGATTATCAATGAATTTCGATTTACGGAATTTCATGCCCCGGGCATGATCAGCGCCACATTTTGGAGACCCCATGAGCACGCCCCTGAATTGGGAGACGCCAGGCACCAGCCGCATCCCGTTTGCCGTTTACACCGACGAGGACCGCCACAAGAAGGAACTCGCGCGCTTTTTCTACCAGGGGCACTGGTGCTATGTGGGTCTGGAAGCGGAGATTCCCCAGGTCGGTGACTTCAAGCGCACCAAGATCGGTGAACGCTCGGTCGTCATGACGCGCTCCGCCGATGGCCAGATCCATGTGGTCGAGAATGTCTGCGCCCACCGGGGCATGGCCTTTTGCCGCGAACGCCATGGCAACAAGAAGGAGTTTGTCTGCCCCTACCACCAGTGGAGCTACGCGCTGGACGGTCAGCTCCAGGGCGTGCCGTTTCGGCGCGGCGTGCGCCAGGACGGCAAGGTCAACGGCGGCATGCCGGCCGACTTCAACCCCAAGGACTACGGGCTCACGGCGCTCCAGGTGGCCACGCGCGGGGGTGTGGTGTTTGCGTCGTTCGACCCCAGCGTTGAATCACTCGAAGACTACATGGGGCCGACCATCCTGCAGTACTTTGACCGCCTCTTCAACGGTCGGCAGCTCAAGCTGCTGGGCTATAACCGCCAGCGCATTCCGGGCAACTGGAAGCTGATGCAAGAGAACATCAAGGACCCCTACCACCCGGGCTAGTTGCACACCTGGTTTGTGACTTTCGGCCTTTGGCGTGCCGACAACAAAAGCGAGCTGCGCATGGACGCACACCATCGCCATGCGGCCATGGTCTCGACGCGTGGCAGCGCCGGCCAGGCCACGGGCCAGGCGGCGCAGGTCACGCAGGTGAGCAGCTTCAAGCAAAGCATGCAGCTCAACGACCCGAGTTTTCTGGACATCGTGCCCGAGCCCTGGTGGCGCATGGGCGAGCAGGTGCCCACAGCGGTGATGATGACGCTGTTCCCGAGCGTGATTTTTCAGCAGCAAGTCAACAGCGTGTCGACGCGCCACATCCAGCCCGATGGGCATGGCGCGTTTGATTTCGTCTGGACACACTTCGGCTTCGAGGACGATACGCCCGAGATGCACGATCGTCGCCTGCGCCAAGCCAACCTGTTTGGACCTGCCGGCTTCGTGAGCGCGGACGATGGCGAAGTCATCGAATTTTCGCAACAGGCCTTCGAAACCAAGCCCGAACACCGCACTCTGGCCGAGCTTGGCGGGCGCGAAGTCGGTGAGACCGACCACATGGTCACGGAGACTCTGATCCGCGGCATGTACGAGTACTGGCGCAAAGTGATGGAGGCCTGATCATGGTGGATTTGCCAACCTGGTTCGGTATCCAACAGCTGTATGCCGACTATGCGCTGGCCGTGGACAACGGTCAGTGGGACCTGTGGCCCGAGTTCTTCACCGAGCAATGCGTCTACAAGGTCCAGCCACGCGAGAACTTTGAGCGCGGACTGCCGCTGGCCACGCTGTCCCTGTCCAGCAAGGGCATGCTCAAGGACCGTGTCTACGGCATCCGCGAAACGCTCTACCACGACCCTTATTACCAGCGCCATGTGGTGGGGGCGCCGATGGTGCGCCAGGTTGTGGCAGGGCGCATCCACAGCGAGGCCAATTACGCAGTGTTCCGCACCAAGTACGACAAGGAAAGCACCGTGTTCAATGTCGGCCGCTACCTTGATGTGATCGTGCCGACGTCTGAGGGCCTGAGATTTGCCGAGCGCCTGTGCATCTTTGACAGCGAGATGATCCCCAATTCACTCATTTATCCGATATGAACATGCGTCACTGGACCGACGTGGCCGCTGTGGCCGATTTGTTTGAGGGCGCTGGCGTCCCCGTTTCACCCAACGGTCACGACATCGCGCTCTTCAGCGTAGGGGGCGAGGTATTTGCCATCGACAACCTGTGCAGTCACGGCAACGCCAAGCTCTGCGAGGGTTTTGTCGAAGGCGAACAGGTCGAATGCCCATTTCACCAGGCGCAGTTCAGTCTGCGCGATGGCTCGGTCAGCTGCGGTCCGGCCACAGAAGCTGTCAAATCTTGGCCAGTGAAAGTGCAGAGCGGTCGGGTATTTCTTCAGCTTGACGTCTGAGCGCGCGTGAGCAACATCGCATCGCCATAACTGAAGAAGCGGTATTGCTGCGCGATCGCATGCCGGTACAGCGACATGATGTGCTCGTGGCCTGCGAAGGCGCTGACCAGCATCATCAGCGTGCTCTTGGGCAGGTGGAAGTTCGTGATCAAGCGGTCCACCACCTTGAACTCAAATCCCGGCGTGATGAAGATGGCGGTGTCACCGCTTTCTTGATGTGATGAAGCCCAGGATTCGAGTGTCCTGACCGTGGTTGTGCCCACGGCCACCACCTTGCCCCCACTCGCCTTGCACGATGCGATCGCTGCTTGGGTGGCCAGTGGCACTTCGTACCACTCACTGTGCATGGTGTGTTCGGCAATGTTCTCGGCTTTGACCGGCTGGAATGTGCCGGCCCCCACATGCAGGGTGACACCCGCTGTTTGCACGTCCCGCGCTTGCAGTGCAGTGAGCACCGGTGTGTCGAAGTGCAAGGCTGCTGTGGGGGCTGCCACAGCACCAGGCGCGCGCGCGAACACCGTTTGGTAGCGCTCGGCATCTTCAGCCGTGTCTTCGTGGGTGATGTAGGGAGGCAGCGGCACATGCCCATGCTGCTCCATCAGCTTGTGGGGTTCATCGCTGAGCCGCAGATGGAAGAGCGGCCCACTCGCATCGGGCCAGCGACCGAGCATGACGGCCTCGAAACCGCCTCGTGAACCACCGGCCATGTAAAGCTTGCTCCCTGGCAATGGTTTCTTGCTGACCTTCATGTGCGCCACGACCTCGTGGCCAGGCAACACACGCTCGATCAGGAGCTCAAGCTTACCGCCCGAGGCCTTCTCGCCAAAGATTCGAGCCTTGATCACCTTGGTGTCGTTGAATACCAGCAAGTCACCTGGATTCAGAAGGCCCGGAAGATCGCGAAAGATTCGGTCCTCCGGCTGAGTGCCCGAACCATCAAGCAGGCGCGAAGCGCTGCGCTCGCTGGCGGGATGCTGCGCAATCAGCTGCTGAGGCAGCACAAAGTCGAAATCACTGAGGACGTAAGGCCTGGAGGCTGAAGCGTTGTGGCTCATGGCAATCGGGCTGAACAGGCCCTTGGATGGAATCGACAGTCTGCGCAATCACGCGAAGCGCACCTTGCGCAACGGCGCCGACACTTTTCGCACGCACAAAGCAAAACGCCTCACCGGTTGGTGAGGCGTTTTGGGCTGTAAGAGCCTGACGATGTCCTACTTTCACACGGGAACCCGCACTATCATCGGCGCTAAGGCGTTTCACTGTCCTGTTCGGGATGGGAAGGAGTGGTACCACCTTGCTATGGTCATCAGGCATAACTTGTTGCTGAGTTGACCGCAGGTCAACTCAACGAATTCATAGAGCAAATCAGCTTTTGTTTTGACTGCGTCACTTGGCATAACAACCTTGATCGTGTGAGATCAAAGTTATAGGGTCAAGCCGCACGAGCAATTAGTATCAGTTAGCTTAACGCA
>JACCDW011915539.1_pt1 | contig 12733 bp, 6 predicted proteins | sample 7449781 | NCBI WGS metagenome assembly JACCDW01 (sample SAMN15323449, study PRJNA562643) | freshwater metagenome | isolation source: river surface water | place: USA:Blue River Watershed | collected 2017-08-18
ATTAGGACCGTCTCTGAAATCAAAGCCGCTAGATTTAAATTGTCCTCCTTTTTTATTTCTTAATTCTTGGTCATCATAATCTTCATAATAATAGTTATAACTTCCCCAAAATCCCCCAAGTAAATATCCTCCAGTTCTACCACGATAGTAGTCCATTAATTCCTGCCATACCTGTTTTGTAGGGATTTTGAATCCTTGAGGGCACACTTCTCCATTTTCAACAACATAATGGTTATATAGCAAACCTTCATTTCCATTATCATAATAAGAAGTAGGATTACAATAGGCTGGTGTGGATAATCTTGACCAGGTTAAATGATCTTCTATTTGTGATATTTGTCTTCCATCAATGTAGCGCGTTGTTTTCAAATTATCAGTGATCCATATTTTATCTCCAATTCTAACGGTTTCATAAATATTTCCATCAGCATCTTTAACAATGCTTTTCGTTGTGGATGGATTATTTGATTTGGAAGTTGAAACAGTTAAATTGCTATTTGATGTAATATTTTGTGTATGATTAGGTGAGGTTTTTTGAATCTCATTGTTATTTGCGATTTGACTATCGGTAATTAAAATAATATTATTATCAACCCAATAACCAGTTTTCTTTTCTCCATTTACCTTGGTTAAAGTCCCAAAACCCGTCATTTTATCTTCAACAAATTCACCTTCATATATATCTCCATTTTTAAACTTGAAAATGCCTTTACCTGTTCTTTTATTATTAATCCATTCCCCAGTATATGAAGCTCCGCTTGTCCAATTTAAAGTCCCTCTTCCCCATGTTTTACCATAAATATAATTTCCTGTGTAGGATCCTGTCTCTGTGGTAAATGTTTTAAAACCTTTCACATATTTGGTATCATTGGTGTCCAACCATAATCCTCCAACAAAATATCCTTCTGTGATTTCTCCTGTAATTAATGTTTTCTTTCCTTTACCTGTAAATTGGCCAGCTACCCAGTTTCCTTCTCGGACTTCACCATTAGCATATTTTAATTTTCCAAAACCATGTTTTGAATTATTAAGAAAAGTACCTTCGTAAACATCACCATTTGCCCAAACATATATTCCATATCCCCAAGTTTTATTTTGAATAAATTCACCGTCATAATAAGAGCCATCTGACCATGTAATTTTACCTCTTCCCGTAATTTTACCATCTTTAAATTGACCTTTAAAGGTGTCACCATTCGAATAATTGTATTTTCCAATTCCATTATTACAATCACCTTCTACACATTGTGAAAACAAAGAATTTGTAAAAAATAAACAAAAAATTATTTTTTTCATAATATTCAATTTCCCCCAAAAATACCAAATCCATATAACTCCTGCAAGGATTAAAAAACATGCTATTCTAACTAATAAAGCTTCTGAAATCTCCAGAATTGTGGGAATTCATGTGAATACGATAACGAAAGTGAAGAAGGTGGTGGGTTGAACCAAATTTTTGGGGCTCGCCCCATATTAACGGATCTTTCTACCGACAATCATATTGTCAAATGAATCAAACCTGTCTGCCGACAGGCAGGTAAATTAATCCCTGAGGCAACGAACAGAAAACCCTTTTTCCTTATATTTTTTTTAACCTGGTTACATAGTCATTGTTGTAATACAGGGCGTGGAACCAGGCAATGCTGTATTCGAACTCCGAAGAACTCCACCAGTAACCGCCCTTGCCAACGCCGTCGAACGTAGCATCGAAGTCACGGAAACCGCCCATAAGACCTGAAAAGCCGCTGCTGTTGGTGCCATTACCCGATTCAGCCATAAAGTCAGTAGATTTCATTTTTGCTCAAGCAACCTCTTCTCCACCTAAAAAGTCGGTAAGTTTTGTCCATTCAGCATAGGAAGGAATATGATACCCAACAGGAGCGAGACCTCTTGAATCATTCACAGCATACCAATTATACAACTTACCGTATTTCGCACCATTCGCTGGGTCATTATCGTAATAACACCAGGCGGGTTGTTTGTTGCGACCTGCGTCGGCCCATTCTTGGGCTGTTTTTGCTTGAGGAATAGGGTCACCGTTTCTAAAGGTTACAACATCCAAATTCTTGGTATTCCACACTTGTTCACCGATGGTTACTTCTTTAAATACACCTTCTTCTTTTGATGCACCTTCTTCTTTTGATGCATCCCCACAAGAGCTCAACATCATTGCAGACATTACAACTGCACTTAAAATTAAACTTACTTTTTTCATTTTTATTTGTTTTTGATTACTCTCGCTGTTTTACCCTAAGCAGGTTTTGTTTTCAAAAATATCAATTATTTAACTTTCCCACCATTCCTTTTTAGGTGCTTCAGGTTCGCCCAATGTATGTTTTACGCTTTCGGTTTTGGGCAATACATACGGCATCAATTTACAAAGTATGTTCAACCTTTCTTCCTCCGATACTTCCCCCTCATCTGGTAATAATACCGTGACCAATTTTGGTTAAGGATGGCGTTTTTATCGGTGCTTACTTTTCTGCGGCTACCCGAAGGTGGCGATTTTTACCACAAATGTTCATACGAAGAACGAATGTTTGATTAACCACAAAACTGACATACGAAGCACTGAACCGCCAATTTCTTGTAGGTGCTGTTATTGGCTGGCGTTCTTGTCTGTCGTCGGTTACAACCATTTTTATGTCGTCCGTTTGTTTCAATTGTCGAGTGCTTTTTTGTTGTCTTGTGTGTCTGGTGTTTTATTTTTTTTTGAAGCGTTGGAAAAAATATTTTGAAATTCTTTCTTGGGTCGGTGAGGTGGAAGCTCTTTTGCAATTTTTGGTCTGTGCGTTGGCTTGTGCGAATTGCAAAAGAGCTTACACCTGTGCGATGGCCTTTTATGTCGTTATTTCGTTTGCTATCATTTCTGCTTGTTTTAAAACGGTCTCTGTCGCCAACATTTGCATGTCAGGCGGATAACCGTATTTTTTTAATATTCTTTTTACCGCAACTTTCAATTTAGCTTTTACACTTTCTTTAATTGTCCAGTCAATAGATGCGTTTTGTCTGATAGTTTCTGTCAGCACTACGGCAAGTTCTCTCAACTTGTCTTGTTGCATGAGTTCTTTTGCACTGTCGTTGTTTGCAACTGCTGTATAGAAAGCATATTCAAAGTCTGTCAAACCCATATGCTTGGCTTCATTATCAGCTTCTACAATTTCTTTACTCAGCTTAATAAGTTCGTCCATAACCTCAGCTGCGGTCAAAATCTTATTATGATATTTTTTAATGGAGTTTTCCAACATTTCTAAAAATGTTCTACTCTTAACCAAGTTTTGTTTAGCTCTCGATTTTATTTCGTCGTTCAAGAGTTTTTTCAAAACTTCCAACGCAACATTTTTATGTTCCATTCCTTTCAGTTCCATTAAAAACTCTTCTGAAAGAATTGAAATATCAGGCTTTTTTATACCTGCCGCATCAAAAACATCAATCACCTGTTCGGAAACCAAAGCTTTGTCTATGACTTGGCGAATGGTCGTTTCAATTTCTTCATCTGTTCTGCCTGAACCTGTTCCGTCAAACTTTGCCAATCTTGCTTTAACAGCTTGGAAAAACGAAACTTCGTCTTTTGCATCCATGGCTTGGTCATGCGGAATGGCAATGGCAAAGGCTTTTGATAGTGCAGTTACTTCGTTGATGTATCTTTTCTTTCCATCTTCCAAACCTAAAATATGTTCTTCTGCCGAAAGAATCATGGAGAGTTTTTTTGAAGTGTCGGCTTCAAAGTAGGTTTCATATTCAAAGCCATGATACATTTGAGAAACAACTTCTAATTTCTCCAACATCAATTGAACGGCTTGCTCTTGTAAGATTGTTGGGTCGCCTTTTCCACCTGCATCAGAATAAAATGCCAATGCCTTTTTCAAATCGGCTGCAATGCCCAAATAATCCACAATCAAACCTCCTGGCTTGTCTTTGTAAACTCGGTTTACCCTTGCAATGGCTTGCATCAAATTATGTCCTTTCATTGGCTTGTCAATGTAAAGGGTGTGCATACTTGGTGCATCAAAACCGGTAAGCCACATATCCCGAACGATTACCAATTGTAATTCGTCATCAGGATTTTTCATGCGTTCTGCAAGTGTTCTTCTTTGCTCTTTAGTGGTATGGTGTTTTGAGATTTTCGGGCCATCAGATGAAGCGGAAGTCATTACAACTTTTATCACACCTTTATTCAAATCGTCTGAATGCCACTCAGGTTTTAAATCAATGATTGCCTGATACAAATCGGCTGCAATTCTGCGGCTCATGCTCACAATCATTCCTTTGCCTTCAAACACTTCCTGACGTTGGCTAAAGTGTGCAACAATGTCTTTGGCAATATTCTTAATTCGATTTTCACTACCCACCAAGGCTTCCAATTGTGTCCACTTGGCTTTTGCTTTTTGTGTATTGGTTAAATCTTCTTGTTCTAACTCATCATCAAGGTCGTCAACTAATTGTTTGCCTTCTTCACTTAAATTCACTTTTGCCAAACGACTTTCGTAGAAAATACGAACGGTTGCACCATCTTCAACGGCTTGGGCTATATCGTAAATGTCCACATAGTTTCCGAAAACTGCCGGTGTGTTTACGTCTGTGCTTTCAATGGGTGTTCCTGTAAAACCTAAATACGTGGCATTTGGCAAAGCGTCACGCATATATTTTGCAAAGCCGTAAACGATTTTCTTGCCAATTACATTTCCTGCGTAGTCTTTGGCATCAATAGTTTTGGCTTTAAACCCGTATTGTGTTCTATGTGCTTCGTCCGCAATTACAACAATGTTTTTTCTGTCAGAGAGTAATTCATACACATTGCCTTCTTCTGGTTGAAATTTCTGCACGGTTGCGAAAACTACACCTCCCGAAGCAACTTTTAATAATTCTTTTAATTGGTTTCTGTCTTCTGCCTGTACAGGCTCTTGTCTTAGTAATTGTTTGGATGCTGCAAACGTGTCAAAAAGTTGGTCGTCCAAATCGTTGCGGTCTGTAATTACAAGTATGGTCGGATTGTCTAACGCCAAAACGATTTTTCCTGTATAGAAAACCATGGACAACGATTTTCCACTGCCCTGCGTATGCCAAACCACACCGCCTTTTCGGTCGCCAATGGGTTGATTTTTCACTCCGGGAACTCCATAGCTTTCAGGAGATTCCCTAACTAGGCTCAATTCAGGTTCTAAACTTGGGCTGTACGCAGTCTTTTCTTTGGATATACCGGTTGCCCTTATGGTTGATTCAACAGCTCTGTTTACGGCATAAAATTGATGATAAGCGGCTAGTTTTTTTACAGTTGAAATTGTTGTAATACCAGTTTCAGGGTCTTCCTTTTTGGATTTTTCAAAAACAATGAAATGTCTAATTAGGTCAATCAAGGTTTCTTTGTTCAACATGCCTTGAATCAAAGTTTCTAACTGACTTACCAAATGTGATGCTTCGGCTCTACCGTCTGCCGATTTCCAAGACATGAAGCGACTAAAGCCCGCAGAAATAGAACCTGCCTTGGCTTCCAGACCGTCAGAGATAACGACAAAGCCGTTGTATGTGAAAAGACTTGGAATGATGGTTTTATATGTTTCTACTTGTTTGAAAGCTGAATTGACGGTAGTGTTTTCGTCTGCTGCATTTTTTAATTCAATAACCACCAACGGAATTCCATTGACAAAAAGAATTACATCAGGACGTTTGTTGTTTCCATTTTCTATGATTGTAAATTGGTTGGCTACAACAAATTCATTGTTGTGCGGATTCTTAAAATCTATTAGCCAAACTCTGTCGCCCCTGTCGTCACCATCTACACGTTTTGAAACTGGAATACCTTCGGTTAAAAGACGATGAAAGGTTTCATTGTTGGTAAGCAGTTCAGGTGAAGCAATACGCTGAATTTCCTTTATAGCTTCTGTCTGTGCATCGGCTGGGATACTATGATTTATTCGCTTAACGGCATTTTGCAACCTATTCACCAAAAGAACTTCTTCATAACTGTTTCTTTCAGGATTTTCTGAATCAGGTGCAATATCCGGTGCATAGATATACGCATAACCGAGTTTTTCGAGTAACTCGATAGTGAAGGTTTCTATGGTGTTTTCGGTTATTCTTGTCATTTGCTAACCCTATTTTTAATTATCCAAAAGAATATTTTCCATTTTTTCCTGATGTTCTTTTATATCATCGTAAATCCACTCTAGGCCAGTTTCTCGATTATTTTTCAGTAAATTATCCTTGCACTTTTGCATCATTATCATAAACTTTATGGAAGCAATACTCACCTGTTTAATTTTTCCTCCATCTAAATAATGACTCAGTTTTGCATTTGGGTCCCAATTATTTCCAGAACTATTCATTTCGCTACCAATCATAGCATAATTACCAAGGCAATTTATTTGGTCTTGTGATGGCCTACCTTCTTTTCCATCGCCTTTGGATTGAGGATAGAAATGTTCTAAACTTCTTCGAGTTCTCGAAAAATAGAACTGTTCAAAAATTTTTAAGCCAAAGTCACTACAACCAAGTGTGTCAAAAAAGGCTATTCTTTCAGAACTTCCTTCTTTTGTTTTTTCGCCTCTTAACTCATTAAAGTATTTCTCCCACAATTTATAGTCTAAGTAATTAAATACAAATAATGGAATCCCGTTTGATTTTACTGTACCATCACCATAAATATTAGAAAAATCTAAATTGATATTTTGCAGTTCAGTACCAAGCTTGTTATTACTTAGGATTGTGATGTCAAAACTACCTGGATTGGGCGTATTAATCGCATTCAATTTACTCTGTTCTAAATAAACATCAATGAAGTACTTATCTGCCAATCCTTTTACAAATTCATAATAGTTTGCAACATCGCTACCTTCATTAAACAGATGTAATAAACAATAGAACAAGTAATTTTTCCTTTGTCTTGCTGTGAATGAAACTTCAAACATAGAAAGTAACTGCACCAGTTTTTGTTGGATTTCACTTTCAGCATCCAGATTCTTCAAATATTCGTTTTTACCCTCTTTTTGCCAATATTGTAACTTCCATGGATTACTTTCAATTGTGTCGTTTTCATTTGAATGATGCACTATGTAGTTGTCTAGGAAATACTTAGATTTCAATAAATTGAAACCAAACTCTTTTACAAACTTCTCATCAATAGTTAACTTATCAAATTCCCGAATCAGTTCTTTATCATCAAGTGTAAAATCAGTTGCATTGAAGTTTGTCTCTTTTATTCTCGTGATTTTAAGTACAATCAGTAATAAATTTGAAAAATCTATAATCGGTTGAAAGCTATCTAAGTTATCATCTTTAGCAGACACATCATCTGCGACTTTTCCTTCTAAAAGTGAAATAATTGACTTTTTTCCTGCCCCAACTTCTACTTTCGGTAATTCATCAAAACTTGTAATTATGAATTCAGAATGTGTTTTTCCAAAAATGGCTTCCTGCCGATATTTCTGCTGAATATGCACATTCATGATGCTACAGTTTTCCCATAATTGGCTGAATGTTACTTTATCTTCTTCATTCAATTGTTCTATTAAACGTGCTTTTATAATTTCGTGTTTTTCAAGTTGTTCACCTCTTGAATTCATTATTTCGAAGTAATGATTTAAGTCTATATCTCTAGGGACATTATAGTGTATAATGTGAACGTTTTCCTGAAAATATTTTTTGAAATTTTCTAAATCCTTTTCTGGAACAATCTTATTTAGTGCATTTTTAGCATAATTGAAACCATTGATAATACCATTGTCTTTTTCATCAATATTAAATAGAGGGATACTTAGAATGGTATCATTAGATTTTTTTCGTGCCCTATAGGTTAATTTGTTTTGACGGGGTACGCCTAGAGCAGAAAGCACAAGGTTAATGGTGGTAAGTCGTTGTTGTCCATCGATTACTTCATATACTTGGTCGCCTTTATGATAGGAAACCAATGTACCAATGAAATAAGTACCTTTTTTACTTAAACTACTATTCAGAAGATAAGCATCGTACACATCTTGGATAAGTGCTGTAATCTCATCATCTTCCCAAGCATAGTTTCGCTGATAAATAGGTACTTCGTAGGTAACCTGATTACCGTTATATATGTCTGCTATAGACTGTTCTTTTAGTGGTAAAACATTCTTTGCCATATTATTCTTCAATAAATCTATTCACCTTGAAATAGTGTAGATAATTTTGATAAACTCCATTTACCTCATCATCTATATTTTCTTTTTGTGCCACAATCAATTTCATTGTAAGAGGGCTTAATTTGTCGGAAAGCGAGCTTAACAATGCAATTGGTGAATCTGCCTCTGTTATCATTTTGTAAATGTTGAATGAATTTTTAACCCCGTCTCCTAAAATATAATTTTGAGCAGATTGCCACCCAAGATTATAGTATTGTGCCCTGAGTGAGTATGCCCAAATAAAAGCATACATTACGAATTGTTTTTCCAACATTTCTTTATCCGTTTTCGATGGTCGTTCACTGGGACAGAACCTATCTACATAAAGCAATACAGCTGTATCGAATAACAGACGCGTTATTCCATTGCCGACTCCGTTTTTGTATGTTCGTAAGTTGAGTGTTTTAACGATTTCATTATCATTGATAAAATACCCTTCATATTTATCATTATTTTGAATGTCCTTTAAGATTTCAAAATAGTGTTTGGCATAGTCAAAAAATGATTTTCCCGAAATTATGGGGGTATCTATTTGAAATGGTTTAAGGTCGTTCATACCGGAAACAAAAGGCATTGACGATTGATTGACCATATCCGCATAGGCAAAAGCCCCTTTAAAAAACTGCGCATAAGGATAATTTCCGTTGCGGCTTATCCCTTTGAACTTTTGAATATTATGCTCATTAAGATCCCAAGCTCTGTTTCCTTTAATCCATTCTTTCAGTCGGTAGAGGTAATCGCTGAATAAAAGGGACAACTTCTTCTGGTCCAAATCTTCCCAGTCTTTTACCGTTTTTTCGGTTTGAGCAATATCCAAATTGTTCATTTCTCTTAAGTGATAAGCCTTTAACAAATCATGCGGATATAGCTTTTTACCACGAGCATTTTGAGAATCAAAAAACTGAAATGCTTCGGAAATGTCCTCCGTAATAACAACGATGAGTTCACAATTATTTTTGATGTAATCCTCAAGTTCTAATCGTTCCCGATTATCAGAAATATTATGTATGCGTCTTTCGAGGGTTCTATAGTTATTGGGAATATTTCTCGAGTTATAAGCATCATCAGTTAACGACTGATTTAAGAAAGGAATTGAAGCTCTGTACTCTTGATTTATAGCCATAAGCAATAGCGAAAAAGTAATGGTACGTTGTTGTCCATCTACAATATTGTACACCGATTGTTTTGCATCAAAATGAAGTATAAGAGTTCCTACGCGGTAAGTCTCTTTATTTTGGTTTTTTGCCTCAATAATGTCATCTAATAGTTGGACAGCATTTTTGGTTGTCCATTTGTAAGGGCGTTGATAAGGGGGAATTGTCAAATTGATAGGACTCATAGGTTTACCTTCCGCATTCTGGCTAATTGTTCTATCCAAGAGCAGGTCACCAATTTTGGTTATGGCAAGTTGTAATGCTGTACTCATATTATTTTTTTAGTCCTTTTCTATTTACACCCGCACCTCCCCACTCATCAACTTCGGCAACAAGGTATCTCGCAATGCCGTGAGAGTGCGGATTTGGGATTGGTTAATTACTTGTTTTTTAAAGATTGGTTCAATTTGAATATTATACCTTTCAATTGCATCGTCTGTTAAGAGAGGGCATTGAAATTCATAAATAGTGCTAGGGTCAATTCTTTGGTGGCTGCCACTTGTTCCACCAACTCCTGAAGCAATCTCATTGTAGTTCTCATTAAGTGTAAGCCATCCATACAAGAAGTATAGGTGCTGTCTCTTTTTAGGCAAGACAACCTGAAATTCTGTTGAGCATATTCCGTTAGATTCTACTTCATCTTGAAGTAGCCAAACTCTTTTATCTTTATGCGGATTTAATTTTGAGAAAAGAATACAATAATTAGGAATCTTGTATTTATTGCTTTGGATTTCGCCACCAAGTTCTTTAACTGGATTTTTGCCATTACCATAAGATGGTATGCTATAGTGAGCATAAAGCGTTGATTTATTTTTTTGTGGCTGTATGGACTCCTTAAAATGAATTGCGTAGTCAGAAATTCTAACCATTTCCCACTCCTCCTTCGCCTCCTCCACAAACCACTGCCTAAACAGCGTTTCAGCCATTTTTTCTAAGGTGGCGTTTTGGCGGTGCAGCAGGTCTATTTTGTTAGTTAAATGCCAAAGAATATCTGAAATGTAATTTCTCTCCTTTTCTGATGGACAAAGAAATTCATATGATTCAACCGCATCCTTAGTTATCATTTTAACTGTAGAACCTTTAGAACATGAATCAATATGATTTTTATAATCAACAGACTTTAACAACCAAAAAAGAAATTGATTGTTGACGGCAGATTTGTTTTCAATTCTATATAAGTTTGTTCCAACAATAACCTTTTTGTTTTTTAAATTATCAGGAACAATTGCCGGTGCTCCAAGTATAGGTAAATTGTCAGATTGTTGTCTTGTTGCTAATACGATGTCTCCTGGTTTGGCAAGAAATGAATCAGGAACGTCACCAGCATATAGCCTTGCTCCAGACTGTAGAAATGTTTCGCTAAATGAAACACAACCCATTCCTAACAATAAAGATGTACCATGACCAATGTGCTCACCCTTATAGGAATACCCACCTTTTATTGAGATTAAATTTCCAAGTTTTTCCATTCCCCACTCACTCATTGATTTTAATCTTTAAAAGGTTAGCAGCAATAATTTCATTGAGTTGGGCTTCTTCTTTCAATTGTGCTTCCAACTCTGCTTTTAAACCGGTAAAGCGTTCAGCAAAATTGAAGTCGTCTTCTTCATCAGGTAAACCCACATATCTGCCCGGTGTAAGCACATAGTCTAATTCTTTTACTTTGCTTATCGGTGCAGCAGCACAAAAGCCGGCAACATCTTCATACTTGCCATCGGTATTTCTCCAATTGTGGTAAGTGCCGGTAATTTTGTCAATGTCTTCTTGTGAAAGTTCACGGGTTCTGCGGTTTATCAGATGCCCTAAGTTCCGGGCATCAATAAATAAAATCTCGTTGCTTCGGTCTCTGAACTTTCCGTTTTTACGGTTACGGCTCATAAACCATAAGGCAGCAGGTATCTGTGTATTTAAAAACAACTTGGCAGGTAGGTTTACAATGCAATCAATAAAGCCATTTTCAACCAACGCTTTTCTTATGTCGCCTTCGCCTGATGTTTTAGAAGTCAATACACCTTTTGCCAAAACTACACCCGCCTGGCCGCTGGGTGCTAAGTGGTAAATGAAATGCTGGATCCAGGCAAAGTTGGCGTTGCCTGGTGGCGGTGTGCCGTATTGCCAACGTCCATCGGTTCGCATTAAGTCACCGCCCCAATCACTTACGTTAAACGGTGGATTGGCAATGATGTAATCGGCTTTCAGGTCTTTGTGAGCATCGTTCAAAAAAGAGCCTTCGTTGTTCCATTTCACTTGTGAACTGTCAATGCCACGAATAGCCAAGTTCATTTTGGCCAATCGCCAAGTGGTTTGGTTGCTTTCTTGTCCGTAAATCGAAATGTCGTTTACTTTTCCTTGGTGTTCGGTTACAAATTTTTCGGAGTGAACAAACATACCACCCGAACCACAACAAGGGTCAAATACACGTCCTTTGTATGGCTCCAACATTTCAACCAATAATTCTACAACGCTTCTTGGTGTATAGAACTGTCCGCCTTTTTTGCCTTCTGCAAGGGCAAACTCACCCAAGAAATATTCAAAAACGTGTCCAAGCACATCGGCACTTCTTGCTTTAGCATCACCTAAAGCAATGTTTCCAACCAAGTCAATCAATTCTCCCAAACTTGTTGGGTCGAGATTTTGTCGGGCAAATACTTTAGGTAAAACGCCTTTTAAGGAAGCATTTTCTTTTTCAATGGCATCCATTGCATCGTCCACAAACTTTCCAATTTCAGGTTGTTTCGCTTTCGATTGCAAGTAAGTCCATCGGGCATCCTGCGGAACAAAGAATACATTTTCTGCTTTGTATTCGTCTTTGTCTTCGGGGTCTGCACCGTTTGCTTCGTCTGCTTTGAGTCTTGCATATAGTTCTTCAAAAGCATCAGAGATGTATTTCAGGAAGATTAAGCCCAAAACAATATGCTTGTACTCGGCTGCATCTATGTTCTTGCGGAGTTTGTCCGCTGCTTTCCAGAGTTGTTTCTCTAGAGGTTCTTCCGTTGTTGCTTTTTGTTTCGCCATTATATTCTGTTAAGTATTAATTCGTTTAAAGTCTGCTAATTTAAGTTTTTAATGCCCATTATCGTCATTTGCCGGCTGGCATAGAATTTACTCACGGAACTTTTATTTATAATGGTGTTCGTGAATACTTCGTATGTCAAAATATTTTGTGCGGTGGGGGAAAAAATAAAACACGAAGCGTTTGGCTGTCGTCTCGGAAAAAAAGTCCGCTGTTAAGTTTATATGTTGTCTTGTCGTTTCGATAATTTTCTGTCAGTTTAATGTTGTTGTGTGGTCCAATACGCTTGCTTATAACGGCAGTTCGTCTAAAAACCCATTTTCAGCTTCTAAACAAACTGTTTTTTGGATAAATATACGTTTTTTAAGTGCATTATATAATTCGTTTTATGAAATGAACTATAGAAAATTCTATTACTA
>JACCDW010308055.1_pt1 | contig 12732 bp, 8 predicted proteins | sample 7449781 | NCBI WGS metagenome assembly JACCDW01 (sample SAMN15323449, study PRJNA562643) | freshwater metagenome | isolation source: river surface water | place: USA:Blue River Watershed | collected 2017-08-18
AGATAGACGTTATCTGCAACAACTTTGTCGGTCATGATGGTAGCCGGATTCGAGTTGATGAGGGTTACTTCAATACCTTCTTCGCGGAGAGAGCGAGCGGCTTGAGAACCAGAGTAGTCAAATTCACAGGCTTGACCAATTACAATAGGACCACTACCAATAATGAGGACAGATTTGATCGACTGATCTTTAGGCATAAGAGCTTCAATTTACAAGTTTCTTTGAGCGAAACCTTCGCTGCAAATTGAGCACAAATTTAAGTTAAATTCGGTCGGTAACGGCAAGTATGGCCGAGAGTTTTTTAACAAAATGCCTTGAGGCTGTTAATTAAATGGAATTAGGCGCAATGACGCGAGATAAATTGCAGTGCCAAGTGGTTAAAAGTCTCGGCCTTTTCGTAATTTACTACATGCCCACAAGCGGGGACAACCCTGAGTTCTGAAGCAAAATCTTGGTCGACCAAAATTCTTACCGGATTCAAAAACATGTGATCTTGCTCTCCCATTACATATAGCGTTGGGATGGTTTCGGGTTTTGAATTGATATTGGTGAGATAAGCCGTTAAGCGAGCGGTCAACTTAAACCAGCGCTGAAATTCTTTGTCAACTACTTTTTTGGCCTCATTCACGAAGAGCGACCTTGATTCTTTGTGATTGGCCCTCGGCATCATGATACGAGCCATGAGTTTGTACAGCGACATTTGTGGCAAAAAACTGTACAGCATGCGCCCCATTCTCAAAATAAAGCGAGAACGCACATTGAGTTTGGTAACTGCACCGGCAAAAACCATGCTTTTGACAAGGTCCGGACGCTGGGCTCTTAAGGCCTTGATGACAATAGAACCCAAAGAAACGCCTACAAAATGAGCCTTGTCGATTTGCTTTTGCTCGAGTAATTCAATGACATCTTTAGCAATCAATTCAAATGAGTACTTCTTGTCATGAGCACTAATTTTCTGACTCTTGCCGTGCCCTCGTAAATCTAAGACCAAGACGTTATGGCGCTCACAAAAATCTTTGAGTTGCTTGTGCCAAATAGAAGAACTACCCCCTGCCCCGTGTACAAACACGACCCACTCATTAGAGCTGCGGTGTAAAAAGGATTTAGAGTAGAGCATTGTCAAATATAGGAAAAAGCGGGTTATGGTGAGTGTTACAATATTGCAATTACAAAAAAAGGGCTGCAAAAGCAGCCCTTTTCACTAAATCTATGTTTACTTATTTGTCTTTTACTTCTTCGAAGTCGACATCAGTAACCTCATCTTGAGGAGATCCTGCTCCGGCGTCTGAGCCAGGTTCAGCACCACCTTGTGTATTCGCTGCATTGTACATTTCTTGAGACGCTGCACCAAAAACCTCATTGAGCTTGTCCATAGCCGCTTGAAGGTTAGCCATGTTTTTCGCTTCAAATTCTTTTTTCAATTCAGTTAAAGCATCTTCAATTGGTTGCTTTTTGTCTGCAGGAATTTTATCACCGTACTCTTTCAATTGACGCTCTGTTTGGAAAATCAAAGAATCGGCCTTGTTGATCAATTCAGCTTCTTCACGACGCTTGTTATCGGCATCTGCATTGGCTTCTGCCTCAGCTTTCATGCGTTGGATTTCTTCGTCAGATAAACCGCTAGATGCTTCAATTTTAATAGATTGTTGCTTGCCGGTACCTTTGTCTTTCGCAGAAATATTCATGATCCCGTTCGCATCGATATCGAAGGTTACTTCAATTTGTGGTACTCCTCTTGGTGCAGGCGGAATGTCAGACAACTGAAAACGCCCTAAGGTTTTGTTGTCATTGGCCATTGCGCGCTCTCCTTGAAGCACATGGATATCAACAGAAGGTTGATTGTCTGATGCCGTAGAGAAGACTTCTGATTTCTTAGTTGGAATCGTTGTATTGGCGTCAATAAGTTTAGTAAATACACCACCCATTGTTTCAATTCCTAATGAAAGTGGAATAACGTCTAATAAGAGAACGTCTTTTACTTCACCAGTGAGTACTCCACCTTGAATGGCAGCACCAACAGCAACTACTTCATCAGGATTTACACCTTTTGATGGCGCTTTACCAAAGAAACGCTCAACTGCTTCTTGAATAACAGGAATACGCGTTGAACCACCTACTAAGATGACTTCGTCGATGTCAGATGGTTGTAAACCAGCATTTGAAAGCGCTGAACGACAAGGAGCAATAGTGCGCTCAACAATAGAAGCAATTAATTGCTCAAATTTAGCGCGCTGAAGTGTTCTGACTAAGTGCTTTGGAATACCGTTAACCGGCATGATGTATGGCAAGTTGATTTCAGAAGCTGTTGTTGAAGAAAGCTCAATTTTAGCTTTTTCAGCTGCTTCTTTTAAACGCTGAAGTGCCATTGGATCTTGACGCAAATCCAGACCTTCTTCTGCTTTGAATTCTTCAGCTAACCAGTTGATGATTGCGTCGTCGACGTCGTCACCACCAAGGTGAGTGTCACCATCTGTGGCTAATACTTCAAATACGCCATCTCCGAGTTCGAGTACAGAAACGTCATGCGTTCCTCCACCGAAGTCAAAAACAACAATTTTTTGATCAACACCCTTTTTGTCAAGGCCATAAGCCAACGCTGCTGCTGTAGGCTCGTTGATGATTCTTTTAATTGTTAAACCAGCGATTTCACCAGCTTCTTTTGTAGCTTGACGTTGTGCATCATTGAAGTATGCAGGTACAGTAACGACCGCTTCTGTGACTTCTTGACCAAGATAATCTTCAGCGGTCTTCTTCATTTTTTGAAGAATAATTGCTGAAATTTCTTGTGCAGTGTACAGACGATCGTCAATTTTTACGCGTGGTGTATTGTTGTCACCTTTAACTACTTCATAAGGTACACGAGCAACTTCTTTTGAAGATTCTTCAAAACTTGTACCCATGAAACGCTTAATTGAATAGATCGTTTTTGTAGGATTGGTGATGGCTTGACGCTTCGCAGGATCACCTACTTTACGCTCTCCACCCTCGACAAATGCAACAACAGACGGCGTAGTACGCTTGCCTTCTGAGTTGGCAATGACGACAGGCTCATTTCCTTCCATAACCGAAACACATGAATTTGTGGTTCCGAGGTCAATTCCGATAATTTTTCCCATTTTAAATTAATTTTTGATACCTGACCTAGTCAAGGATTATGCCAGCAACAAAAACAAGTTAAATACTGACATTTTGAGTCCAAATGCTCGAAGAGAAATGCCTTTTTGTCAGTTTTGCTGACATTCGTAACTTAGGTTACTTTCAAACCGCCGGCAATAATGTAACTTTGATGTATGATTTTTGGAAAAGGAACAAAGATGTATAGCATTTCTAAGATGAAATGCCCACAGTGTCAAGAAGGACAATTTCTGATTTCACACCCATATGACTTAAAACATTTAGGGGATGTGCGTATCAAATGTGATGTCTGTGATTTGAAATACGAAAAGGAACCCGGATTCTTTTACGGAGCGATGTACGTCTCTTACGCATTAGGTGTAGCCTTGTTTGTGACTATTTGGACTTCTTGTAATCTATGGTTTCCGTGGTTATCTGCCTGGTGGCAAATTGGCTTGGTTGTCTTCTTTACAATTGTGCTTTCACCCTATTTATTTGCGCTATCTAAAATAATATGGGCCAATTTCTTCACAAGCTACGATGCCAATGCTAAGGTCAGAAAATAAACTGCAAATGCTCCAAGATCATTTGGGCTATCTCCTAGAGGCTGAATTACTCGAGCAGATGGCACAAGTGGCAAAAATTCGCGAAACAACAACTGATGAAATCATTGTCCATGTCGGAGATCACCTTCAAATGATACCTATCGTTATTGAAGGTTCTATAAAGATTTCAAGGGAAAATGAAAATGGAGAAGAATTATTGCTTTACTATATTGAAGGTGGTGACACTTGCGCGATGTCTTTGCAATGTTGTACAAGAAAAATAGACAGCCAGATCAAAGCAACTTCAATGGAGCCTTCCTTGCTTTTGATGTTCCCAGCTGAATACATGGAAAATTGGCTCGATCAATTTAAAAGTTGGCGACAATATATTTTGAATAGTTATCATACCAGGATGCTGGAATTGATGGAAAGTATCGATGCCATTGCATTCATGAATCTAGACCAACGACTATTGCGATATTTATCCGATCAAGCAAAAATTTTAGGGAGCACAGAGATTAACCTAACACATCAACAAGTTGCCGATGATTTGCACTCATCTAGGGTCGTCATTTCACGGCTACTCAAACAACTTGAAACCAAGGGTGAAATCAAGCTTTTACGCAACAAAATAATTTTAATCAACTTCTAAACCTTTTTGATAATAATTTGTTAACTTGGGGTCTATAAACCTAAAAAACAACTTATTATGAAGAAAACCTTACGCTTACTCTACGCCGCTTTGGCGCTAGTTGTAGGGTGGCAGGCTCAGGCTCAAGGCCTCACCTGTGCTACCGCCTTGCCGGTTACACCCGGCACCTTTACGGCAAGTACGCTTGTCGGAACTCCATCAACGCCAGGTCTTAATGGGAACGGTGTTGCGCTCACAGCAGGATGGTATGCTTATACCCCAACCTCCAATGGTATTTTGAACATCAACTCTTGTGGTGGTGGTTCAGATACCCGTTTGTGGGTTTGGTCTGGAAGCTGCGGAGCCCTTACTCCAGTAGCCAACAACGATGACTTTGCGGGTTGTATTTCAACGGGTACAACTGCCTACGCTTCAAAAATTGAAAACATCATCGTAACTACAGGTAACACTTATTATTTCGAATGGGACAACCAATGGGAAGCGACAGGATTTACCTGGAACTTTACATTTACCGCGTTACCAATGAATAATGATGCCGGAATTACCTACGTAACAAACCGTTACACCCGAATTCCGATCACGCAAGCAAGTGCTGGTATTCCATTTGGCGCAACCATCAATAACTTCAGTGGTTCTGCACTAACTAACGTGGTACTTACCACAGAAATCTATGAATTACCAAATACTACCACACCTGTTCAAACACTTGCAAGCACAGCTACTAACTTAGCAATTGGTGCATCCCAAGTTATTTCTTGTGGAACTTGGTCGCCGGTGTTAACTGCTTCTAAGTCTTATTTAGTAAAGTATATCAAAACGCAAACTCAGGTAGATGGTGTCACTTCAAATGATATCACTACACAGAACCTCACACTTGATTACAACTACTACGCCCGTGATAACAACGTTTATCTTACAGGCTATAACTGGAGTTCGACAAACTTTACTTGGAAACAAGGGAATTACTACAATTTCTATGGTGCCGATAACGTTACTGGTGTTTCTTATTATGTAGCCAGTACTTCAACTACTCAGGCGTATAATATTTTGGTTTATTCAGTAACCAATGGTGTTCCTAGTACCAACCCAGTTTACACAGGCCCAAGCATCACTGCAAATGGTGCCGGTTGGAAATTCCACACCTTTACAACGCCACTTCCTGTCACAGCCGGATCTGAATTTTTATTTGTTGTGAACCATGCTGGTACAGCTGGCTTTGCACTTGGTGTAAGTTCTGCTACACATACAGCAGGAAAAAGCGTCATTAAAGTCGGTACGGGTGCTTGGACAAGTACTGAAACCTATGGTGTCAATGTAGTATTTATGATGCGTCCTAAGTTTGGATCAGATCCAACAAGTGAAATTGCCTTCTTAAACAATCGCAACCCTGGTGGAGAGAACACCAAAATTCATACGCGCCAATCTTTATCAGGAAATGATTTGCAGTTTTGGGCGCGTGCTATTAACCAAGGATCAGCAACTGTAACTGGCGTTACCATGACAGCTACAGTTAAAGATGCTGCAAACAACACAGTTTACACTGCTACTTCAGCAGCTCAAGACCTCATTGCTGGGCAAATTGACACCTTCACAGTGGCTAACTTTAATGTCACTGCACTCGGGGCGTATACGATTGATTACGTTTTCAATAACGCTGGTGATCAGGTACCTCAGAACAATAGCAAAACCACATCATTTGTGCGTACTACAGGTGAGATGTCAAGAACAGTAGGTGTTACTGGATCTTTAGGTTTAAATGCAACAACCGTTGCTAACAATATCGTTTTTGGTAATAACTACACCCTTACTCAAAATGATTTCCTTGATTCAGTTCAGTTTGTATTGAATGCCGGCACTCCTGTTGGCTATGTAGCAAGCGTAAATATTTACGGAACGACACTCAACGCTACGACTGGCGCTATGGTACCTAACGCTACGCCAATTGCATCAACTGTTACTTACACTACAACAGCTGCAGATAACTTAAATGGCGCTGTCATTAAATTACCTGTGTCTGGAGGTTCTTTAAGCCTTACACCTGGAACTTACTTTATCGGTGTTTACCAAGCCTCTTCAAGTATTGGTAATATTCGCTTGGCTACCTCTACAGATTATTCCACTCCAAACATGGTTTATTACCGTTGGGATCAATCAAACGGTGGAAACTGGCAATCACCAGCTTCTATCAATTACTCATTCCTTGTTAATCCAATCTTCAAATCTTGTGTAGCCTATAACCAAACGGTTTCAACAACAGCAGCCTCATGTGGAGCCAACGACGGCGCTGCTACCGTAAGCACAACAGGAGGGACAGGAACTATTAACTTTTCTTGGGCTAATGGAAACACAACAGCAACGATCAGTAACGTAGCTGCAGGTCAATATAGTCTTACACTTTCAGATGTAAACGGTTGCCCACTTACCTTTAACGTAGTTGTACCGAGTCAGTCTAACCTAACGGTTTCAGCAACAACACAAGATGTAACTTGTGGTGGACAGTCAACAGGAGGCATTGCTTTAAATGCTACACAAGGTGTTACTCCTTATGTTTATTCATGGGCAAATAACCTTGGTTCTTCAGCAACATTAGCTAATATTCCTGCCGGAGCTTACCAAGTAACGGTTACCGATGCTACTGGATGTGTGGTTATTTACAATGATACAATTGTTGAGTTATCTAACTTGAATGGTACCATGAGTGGCACCGATGTACTTTGTAACAATGCACAAACAGGAAACCTCGAAATCAGTGCTGCAAGCGGTGTTGCTCCTTATACATTCCAGTGGTTAGGAACAAACAACACATCAACCTATGTTACTTCTGTAGGCCCTGGTACTTACACTTGTGTGGTTACCGATGGCTTAGGTTGTACTGACACCGTTGTTACGGTTTTAGCCGTGAGCAATATTGCTGCTACTGCAAGTGCCTCTAATCCACTTTGCTACGGAACAAACACAGGAAGTGTAACTGTAAGTGCAACAGGTGGTACTGGCCCATACAGCTATGACTGGGCAGGTTCAAGTGTGAGCACAGCTACACTTTCAGGACTTGGCGAAGGCGCTTACTCATGTGTTGTTACCGATTCATATGGTTGTAGCACAAGTGCTTCTGCAAGCGTTGCAGAGCCGGCAGCTTGGTCTGTAAGTGCGGCGGTTACACCTGCAATTTGGGGAACTGACGGTGCAATAGATTTAAGTGTAAACGGAGCAACTGAACCTTACACCTTTAACTGGAGTAATGGTGCTACCACAGAAGACCTCAACAACCTCGAAGGAAACGACTACATTATTACAATCACTGATGCTTCTGGCTGTACTTATACAGATACAATTACTGTAGAATCTTTAGTAGGGCTTGATGCACAAGAATTAGCACAAACCGTTGTTTACCCGAACCCAAGTAGAGGTAACGTGTTTGTAGTAGGTGCTGCTGTAGAGCAAATTGTCATGTTCAATCAAATGGGCCAAGCGGTTGCCATTGAAGTACAGACACTTGGTAACGGCGCATTTGAAGTCCTTACAAACAATGTCGCTACAGGATCTTACATCCTCGAATTACGCGGCGCACAAGATATCACCAGAAAGGCACTGCAAATTATCAAATAAGCAGCAGCGTTTCTTTTGCATTGAAAGGCCGGCTTTTGCCGGCCTTTTTTGTTATTTTTAAAAAATGAAAATCAATCTAGCTCAATTTCTCCTCAAGATTTTTATCTGCTTACTTCCGCTGTTTTCAAATGCACAAATCAAAATCAACGAAGGCTGCAATAAAAATGGGAATGTCGAACAAGACGAAAATGGAGATTTCCCAGATTGGATTGAGCTCTATAATGAGTCTAATACGGCTGTAAATTTAGGGCAATGGAAATTAGCTGAGCAACTCAATGGGCTAAATGCGTGGGCCCTGCCCAATATTCAACTTGCGCCACAGTCTTTTTTAAGGGTATTCTGTAGCGGAAAAGATAAATTAGGGACCCCACCCTTCACACAAGCAGGATCTACGCTCAATTTTCAACCATCAACAGGATGGAATACGCATGTACTCAACCAAAATTTTATCTGGGATGGCAGCTCCAACCTGCTCATTAATATTTGTTCCTACAATAGTACTGGCTACACTGAAAATTCTGTCTTTTTTCAGAGCGCAACGCCATATGCATCTTGCATGGCTAGTTTTGCCGATGGTTCACCTGCGGCGTGTTCAAGTAATGCGGGGCAAGTATATAATCAAAGACCAAACATAAAAATCAATAATGCCATCATTGGAACGGGAAACATTACGAATGGAAACACGGACTACCCGGCACCATATGGTAATTGGTATTGGGGTGCCAGACATCAATTATTGATAAGGGCGTCAGAACTGCAAGCAGCTGGCCTAACAGCTGGCCCTATCAATTCTTTGTCTTTTCAGGTAGCAAGTACAATTGGTGAGTTTTATGACTACATCGAGATTTCATTCAATCAAACCCTTGCCAATGAATTAAGTACCGAATTCTACCCACTTCAAGGCGAACAGCTACACACCAATTTTAAACTCGATGCCAATGGCGAAACTGTTTATTTATTTGATCCCTCTAGCGTATTAAAAGACCAACTAGAAATCAACTGCCCTCAACCCAATATATCAGTAGGGCGTTATCCGAATGGATCCGCAAATATTTCCTGGATGCAACCTACGGTAGCACAAAGCAATAATGGAGTATTTGTTTTTTCGGACACACTAACAAGACCAAGCATCTCGCTACAAGGAGGTTTATATTCGGGTAGCCAAAGTGTCAGCATTTCAGCAAATTTTGATGCCAATCTTGCCAAACTGGTTTACACCTTCAACGGACAAGACCCTACGTTGAGCTCCATGGAATATGCGGGCCCGATTCTGATCAGCTCAAATAAAGTGCTCAGAGCTCGGGTAGTCCCGCTCAATGGCAACAGTACACTTCTACCCAGCGAGCAAGCCGTTGCAACCTATGTGTTCAACATCTCACACAGCACTCCAATTTTGTTAGTATCTACGCCAAACACAAACCTATTCGGGGCTACTGGCATTTTTGACAATTGGTCCATGGATTGGCTCCGACCTGCCCATGCCATTTTACTCGATACCGGTGCCACGCATCCGCTTTTAATGCAAGGAAAAGCTGCAATTAGGGTTGATGGCGGAGCTGGAGGCAGTAGGTCTCAACCCCAACACTCATTTCGCTTGATTTTTGACCACGGCATTTATGGCGACAAATCTTGGCATTTAGGCTTACTGCCCGATCGCCCAAATCGCAATAAATACAGCGAAATCTATTTAAGGAACGGCTCCAATCAATACCTCAGATTGCCCTACAAAGACGCGTCTCAGGTTCGCATGATGAGCGAAGGCACTCAAAACTACTATTCAAGCTACAGACCTGTTAGCGTTTACATCAACGGTTCGTATTTTGGTTTATATGAACTTCGCGAGAAGTTTAATCCAGAGTATTTTGAACAACACGATCAGGCCAATAAAGACTCTGTAGAACTACTTTCTTTAAGTTATTGGTACAACCTTATTCTTCGAGCCGTTGAAGGCGATGTGGACAATTTTTGGGCTGCTTATCAATCTTTTAATTCCCTAGATGTACAAAGCCCGACTTATTGGCAAGCTGCAGACCAATACTTTGACCTCAAGCATTACACTGATTATATCATTGCGGAGTCTTGGATGGGTAATGTCGATTGGCCAGGCAATAATATCAAAATATACAGATCAGACAAAAGTAACCAGCGTTGGCGCTTTGCCCTTATTGATCTTGAACTTTCTTTGCAACCGAACGGTTGGACAAATTGCACAGATAACCATATCAATTATATGCTGGGGCAGCCCGAAAGCAACCCCTACATCAATATTTGGAAACAGAGCATGGAGAACTTGCAATACCGCAATTACTTCATCAATCGCTTTGCCGATCTCATGAATACCAGTTATCGACAGGAAATCCTTATAGAAACGGAGAACCGCTTTTACGAATCCATGCTACCTGAAATGCCAAAGCAATTTGCGCGCTGGGGTGATCCAAATAACATCGCTGCACAAATGGCGGGGTTTACTGCAGACCACGAAATGTTCAGAGATCAATTGCTATGTAGGTCAACTTTTGTTTTTAACCAATTGCGCGCTGCCTTCAACCTAACCAAAAAAGTGCAGGTTCAATTGGAGGTCTTTCCAGCCGATGCTGGAACCATACAGCTCAACACCATCGAACCGCAAGATTTACCTTGGAGCGGTACTTATTTTGACGGCGTACCAATTACTTTAAAAGCAAAAGCGAAACCTGGCTATATCTTCTCTCATTGGATATCAGCCGCTAATATCACGGATACGCTAATCGATTCTTTAGAAATCAACGTAAACACTGCATCTCAAACCTTTACAGCGGTCTTCATGGTAGCTCCACTCCCACCAGATGGCCCAACAATTGAATTTGGAGTAGCTCCAAACCCTACAAACGGCGCCTTTATTTTATCGCATAACAACAAAACACAGGCCCAAGGCTGCACCTATGAAATTTATGACTTAAGTGGTCGAAAAGTACTTTCTGGAATCGTTAATAACACCGAACTAGAAACACCTATTAACCTTTCTGAATCCAGAGCCGCCGTTTATATCTTACGCGTCATCAAGAACAACGAAACGCTGAGTAACTTTAAGTTGGTGAAGTATTAGGATGAGACGCTACCTCACCACCAACTTCTTCACCCATTGTAACTCACCCTGCGAAATGTGCGCAAAGTAAACCCCTGGAGCTTGATCCCTTAAGTCAAACGTATTATCAGAAGAAAGCTCATTGAGTTCAAATTGAGCAACTTGCTTTCCTTGTTGATCTAGCATGGTAATTCGCATGGGTTCGGTGCTGATGCTTGAAACCTGAAAAATGCCGTCAGAGGGGTTGGGGAAAATGCCGATTTCTGTTTCTGAAGCAGTGATTTCTTGTATCCCGACATATTGCCCATCTGGGTGATAGCCATCCGGGCCCGTACGGTAGGTGAAAAAACTAGTAGTACCATCTTTATAGCTTCTGCCTGCAAAGATTAAGTCACCATCATCAAGAATGCTAATGGTACTAATCGTATTGTCTGAACTTTCATCGATAGCGAAGTATTTAAAATAGAGCAAGGGACCATTTTTGCGGTATTTGGCTACAAATTGGGTGGTAGCATAGGTTTGTATATTAATACATTGGCCTGTGACAAAAACTTCACCTGAAATAGGTGAAATTTTAAGATCTTGCATTTGATACCCGTACATAGATTGTGGTAAGTTACCAATCTTTTTATCCCAAATAACATTCAATGTGGAGTCTATATATGCGACATAAACCGGATATGGATCTGGGTTTGTACTATCGGTTGATTTTAAAAAAGTAAACGCGAATGAATTTTGATAGCCATCACAATTTAGCATCTGTTCATCTGACTCTTCACTATTGTGATTGGCGTAGTTTGCGAAAATTTCTCGAGTTGTGTATACTGTATCAGAATTCCAATGCCATAATACAGGACAATCTGTGTATGTGTTAAGCTGGTTGGTAGAATATTGCCTTTGAAAACTTCCGATTGTCAAATAATCGTTTTTGAAAGAAAACGTTTTGATTCCTCTACCTATCGCAACGGCTAAATTTTGATAAGTATTAATAATGGGAAGAATTCTTTTTTTTATAACAAGTCCGGTGTCATTAATTTCAACTACATAGGGCAGAGCATATGGAATAGTTGTGACACCTATATATTCTGCTAAATCCAAATGTCCAGTTGCAATGTTTAAATTTGATTTGACTCGATTAAATGAGCGAAGATATATGAAAGTATCTGCAGGAAATCTCTTTATTACAAAATCTCCATTTGAACTGAAAACAGTTGTCTTCAAAGAATCATCATTACAACCTGAAGTGCAGCTTACGCTTGTAGCAGTAATGATATCCTCGTCAGGAGTAAAACTTAGACCAGCCGTATGCGAATCGCTAGAATCCCGATAATCCCAAACAGGAATATTTGAAAATTTATTTATCTTAATGAGGTAGTTTGAAAATGTTGCCTTTCCAGATAGATAATAATAGTCATTTTTTTCATCTATAGTAAGAGGTTTGAAGCCTGCTAAACTATTCGTAATATCACCTAGAGATGGCGTCGAATAATAATATCTTACCCCTCTCAAATCATTGGTTTGTTGAGCGGAGAGGTTTGTTAGGACAAATAGCTGAAGGATCGAGATAAGTAGGAGCTTTTTCATAGGCGGCTTTACTTAGATTACGAAAGGGACAAGAAAAAAGGGGGGGGGCGCGCGTTGGTCTCAATGGACTTTTACGATGAATAGCGCTTTTTAAATTCTGGAATACAAAAAGAGATTTTTTTTGGACTTAGCTTCAGTAAAAATCAGGAATCAATTTGATTTATTAC
>JACCDW010899998.1_pt1 | contig 12731 bp, 6 predicted proteins | sample 7449781 | NCBI WGS metagenome assembly JACCDW01 (sample SAMN15323449, study PRJNA562643) | freshwater metagenome | isolation source: river surface water | place: USA:Blue River Watershed | collected 2017-08-18
GTACAATCTGCCAACTGGACATCGGTTGGAATCTTGGCACACGAATCGGCTATGACAGGTGGAGAGATTATTTATTTGCCTGAGTTTTGAGGATAAATCTCGAAGACAAACTTCATTTATCGCAACGTAGAGACAGGGCATGCCCTGTCTCTACAAACGTTTCAAATCTTGACCAACGTTTTCAATATTCATAGGTTGCAACACCACCCTATCCAATTAAAAATCAAATGAAAAAAATCGTTTTATTTCTAACTCTGATGCTCTCTTTTTCGAGCATTTTCGCCCAAACTGGCCGAAGGCTCGAAATCCTTTTTCTCGGCGATAACGGGCATCATAAACCCATTGAGCGAGTTCCGACAATTATGGCAGCTCTCGGAAACCGAGGCATCAACTTTACTTACACCGATAAACTGGAGGATATTAACACCCAAAACTTATCGAAATATGATGCCTTGATGATTTTTGCTAACTGGGACGACATCACACCCGCTGCCGAAAAGGCTTTGCTCGACTACGTAGCTTCGGGAAAAGGTATTTTACCGATTCACTGTGCTTCGTATTGCTTCCGCAACTCACCTGAATACGTAAAGATGGTTGGCGGTCAATTTTGGAGACACCGCATGGATACGATTCAAGTGAATACCGTTCAACCCAATCACATCATTATGAAAGATTTGGGAACGATTCGAGTATTTGATGAAACGTATTTGCACAGTCAATTACAGCCCGATAATAACGTTTTACAAACGCGTGAAATCAAGGCGGACCAAGCAAAAGATAAGCCTGACGCTAAAACCGAGCCTTATACTTGGACACGTAGCTACGGAAAAGGTCGTGTTTTCTATACGGCTTACGGCCACGATGAAAGAACTTGGACAAATACTAATTTCCAAAAATTGCTCGAAAACGGTATTCTTTGGGCTGTAAACGACGAAGCTCGTGCAGCACACGCAGCATTAAGTCCGAAACCTTTTGAGTATCGTGGAGCAAAACTACCTAACTACGAAAAACGGCCAGGTGAGCAACTACAACAACTGGCTCTTACGCCAGAAGAATCAATGAAGCACATTCAAGTACCTGCTGACTTTGATTTGAGTTTGTTTGCTGCCGAGCCAAACGTAATGCACCCGATTGCGATGAGTTGGGACGAAAAAGGACGTTTGTATGTGTTAATCACAAAAGATTACCCCAACGAGCGTAAAGAGTCGGGCGGTAGCGATTATATCTTGATTTGTGAAGACACCAACAAAGATGGCAAAGCTGATAAATTTACTCGTTTTGCTGAAGGTTTGAGTATTCCAACGGGAATGGTGTTTGCCAATGGTGGCTTGATTGTTTCGCAAGCTCCGCACATGTTGTTTTTGAAAGATACCGACGGCGATGATAAAGCCGACGAAAAGAAAGTATTATTCACTGGTTTCGGCACGGGCGATACGCACGCAGGGCCATCGAACTTGCATTATGGATTTGATAACTGGATTTGGGGCTGTGTAGGTTATTCGGGCTTCAATGGAAAACTGGCCGAAGGCGATTCGTTGAAATTTGGACAGGCATTTTTCCGCTTCAAACCAGATGGCTCGAAAATGGAATGGACAACCAGCACTTCAAATAACACTTGGGGAATGGGCTTCAATGAAGCGGGCGATGTTTTTGGTTCAACGGCCAACAACTCACACGGTTGGTACATGGCTATTCCACACCAAAACTTCTTGAATCCAGGGTTTAATGGTGACAACGGAAGCCGTAGCACTGATACCCATAAAGACATGAAACCCATCACCGAAAAGGTCCGTCAAGTGGATGTCTTTGGAGGTTTTACGGCGGCAGCTGGACATAATTTCTACACGGCTCGTGCTTTTCCGAAAAACTATTGGAATCAGATTGCGTTTGTTGCCGAACCAACAGGACACATTTTACACCAAAACAAGATGGTAAAAAATGGCACTAACTACGAAGATAAAGAATCATTTAACCTCATGGCAGGTGCTGATGAGTGGTTTTCGCCAGTTTTTGCCGAAGTTGGACCAGATGGAGCAGTTTGGGTGGCCGATTGGTACAGTTATATCATTCAGCACAATCCAACACCACAAGGTTTTGGCAATGGTAAAGGAAATGCTTACGACACAGATTTGAGAGATTTCACGCACGGACGTATCTACCGTGTTGGCTATAAAAATGCTCCTGCGTATCAGCCAATGACACTCAACAAAAACGATAAAGATGGTTTGCTAAAAGCCCTCAAAAACGATAATATGTTTTGGAGAAATCATGCTCAACGTCTTTTAGTAGAGCGTGGAAACACCGACGTTGTACCAGCTTTGATTGCACTCGTAAACGACCCATCAGTTGATGAACTTGGACTAAACCCAGCAGCTATTCATGCACTTTGGGCATTGAAGGGTTTAGGTGCGATTGATAAAAACCTTGCGGCATTACAAGCAGCAGTGGGAGCATTGAAACATCAATCTTGGGCTGTTCGTAAGAATGCCGTGCAGGTTCTACCAACTAATGAAAAATCGGTTGATATTATCTTAAAAAATAATTTATTGAACGATAAAGAGCCTTTGGTTATCTTGAATAGCGTGTTGGCACTCAACCAAATGCCATTGACACCAGCAGCCGAAAAAGCGATTTTAACTCGCATCGACCAAGCAACGGAGGCCAACGACCGCTGGCTTCCAGATGCGTTTGCCACTGCCCTGACAAGCCACAAATCGGTTTTATTAAAGAAACACTTGAGTAATCTTGCTTCAGCTCCTAAACCAGCAGCAATGTCGCACGACCATTCAATGATGAATCATGGTGCTGCCATGACCGAAACTAAAACGGCTACTGCCGAAGCAACTTCACAAGGAGTAGATTTAGTGATTACAAATGTGCGTACCGAACCAACTTCACCATTTGTGCGTGAAGGCATGAGATATTTTGTAGAAGTAAAAAACAACGGAACGGATTCGTTGAAAAAAGGTCAAGTTGCTACCTTGAAAATTGATATTACGGGAATGGGGCAAAAATCAACGGTTTGGAGTAAAGTACACAATACGGGTATTGCACCCAACGAAACCGTGACGATTAGTAAAAACACCAACGGCCCTTGGTCTGGCGACTTTGGTTTTTCTACCGATATTGCTGGCGAATATACTTTCACAATCATGGTTGATGAAGAAAACAAAATTGCGGAAGGCAACGAAAGAAACAACACTTTCGTGAAAAAAGTAACCTACCAACAAGCACAAAAACTCAGCACTTTTGCACTCGAAAGAGCGGCTCGTAGTTATGCTTCGGTTTCAGCACCTGATTCGATTGTAGCTCTTTTGAAACTCTGGGATAAACTACCAAGCACCGAAAACGTTGCTTTATTAAAAGGTTTATCAAGCGGCTGGAATCCTCGTAAAAAAGGAACAGTCAATGCTGCTAATCAAGAATTTATGGCGAGTTTGAGCAGTAAATTGAGCGATGATAATTTGACAAGAATCAATAAGTTGATGCAGGCGTGGAACTTGAAAAACTCGGCCAGCGAAGCTGAAAAAGATGCCATCGTTATCAATATCAAAACGGTGGTGGAAGCCATGAAATTTGATAAAAAAGAGTTTTCGGTTCCAGCAGGAAAAACCATCATTTTGGTGCTCGAAAACCCCGATGCGATGCAACACAATTTGGTAATTGGTAAGCCAAAAAGCCTTGAAATCATTGGAAATGCAGCCAATAAAATGATTACGCAGAAAGATGCCGTAGAGAAAAACTACGTTCCTGCTATTCCGCAAGTGCTGTTTTCAACACCGCTCGTAAATGCCGGAGAAACGTATCGTTTGAAATTTACGGCCCCAGCACAAGTTGGCGATTACCCGTTTGTGTGTACATTCCCAGGGCACTGGAGTATCATGAATGGTATTATGAAAGTTGTAAAGTAGTTTTGATTAATAAATATAACTGATAAGATAGGGCTTATGGCCCTATCTTATTTTACAATGCTTACAAGCCCTTCAAAATCTCCTCAATCGCTTTATCCAATTGTGGGTCTTTATCTTCAAGACGGTCTTTGAAAGTTTGTTTTATATAAATATCTGGTTTTACCCCTTCTGTTTCGATATTCTTGCCATCGAGCGTATAGCAGCCCCACGCAGGTAAACGATAAAACGAGCCATCAACCAAACCTTTACCCGAAGTAAAAATTATCCAACGATAAGTTTCTGTACCGATAATCTTCCCGAGTTGCAGTTGCTTGAAACCTTGGGCTGTCATTTCAGCATCACTCAAAGATTGTTCGTTAATTAACAAAACCAATGGTTTGGCAGCAGGAGCAAAATTTGGTTGTATCGTAAATTGTCCTTCACGGTATTTCCACTTCAAATAAGGCTTTTGAGCCAAGAAATTCAACACCAAATCATGTACGTTTCCGCCCGTATTATAGCGTAAATCGAAAATCAAACCTTCACGGTTATAGGCTTCCGAAGTCATATCAATCAGAAACTTCTCCAACTCTTCATTTCCCATGTTTCGCATGTGAGCGTAAGCAATTCGTTTTTTACTTTTGGCATCTACATAATTCTGATTCCACTGAATCCACTCATCGTATAAATGACTCGCTAAAGAACCCGAACTTTGTGGATGAATTTTCACCGAAAACGAGCTATCTTTTCGGGCAAAAGTCAATTCAATTTCATCATCCATTGATGGTTTTTGGAAGTAAAAATCACGGTTTTGTTTCGTATCAACACTTTCGCCATTTACTTTGGTAAGAACATCGCCCGCTGCCACTCCTTTGCCTGCTTTATCTGCCGCCGATTTCTTCACAATGTACTTTACTTTGTACGGATTTTCTTCTTCAAACATAATTCCCGTTGACAAAGTGGCTGTTTTGAAGAAAGTATTTTCCTCCGAACCAAAACTCGAAAAACCTGTATGCGAAGCATTCAATTCGCCTAACATATCATTGAGCATAGTACGGAAATCTGCACGAGTATTGATGTATGGTAAAAATGCCTCATACTTTTTCTTTATACTTTCCCAATTTAGGTTATTAAGAGCTTCGTTATAGAAATTCTCTCCAACATTTGCCCATGTTTCGTAGAACATTTGCTTAAACTCAGCATTGAAGTCTTTACGGAATGTAAAACTTACATCAATTTTATCTGCCTTATTCCCATCTAAATTGAGCTTGCAAATCGTACCATTTATTAAGGCATAATATTTACCATCGACTTGAACAATATTGGTAGTTGAAGCATCTGCACCCTCTACTTTTTCGGTTTTATTGGGCGTGAAAGGCTCAATGGTCGTCTTATAAAGATTATTTTTACCATCAATGTGGTCGGATGGATAAACCACAAAAGTTTTTGTGTCTTTTTGAATCACAATTGGCGAATCGGCCGAGCCATTGCTTGGACTAATAGCTTCCATACGCTCCACTAAACCCTCAAAATCAATGACCATTGGCTCAATTTTCTTTGCTTTAGTGGTATCGGTTTTAGCTTTATCATCCGTTTTTTTCTCGGCAGCTTTGAATAAATCATTGAATTTATCCGACTTAAACGGTGCTTCAATTTTACTCAATGGCAATCGATAAATTCGCTCTTTGTCAAGCCCAAACGGATAACTCGCTTTTGTACGATTTGAAGCAAAATAAAGGTATTTTCCATCAGGCGACCAATACGGACTTTCTTCGGTTATACCTGTGTTTGTGAGGTTAATCGTTTCGTTTTTGAGTAAATTATGGAGAAATAGCTCACCTTCGAAGTTCTTTTTTGCCATAAATACCACATATTCATCATTCGGCGAAATATAAGGTTTTGAGTTTTGAAAGCCCCAAATTTCTTCTTTAGCAATCGTTTTTGTGGTAAAAACCTTCAAATCAATCGTTTTTATTTCATCTCTTCCACTCAAAAACACGCCCAACGTTCGGTCTTTATTGAGGGTTAAATCTCGGTTATTTCTCAAATCATTGGTCAATTGTCTTTCTGCCCCTTTTCCGTCAGCAGCGATTGAAAACCAATTCTGATAACCATTCACGGTTTGATTAAAAATCAACGTCTTACTATCTGACAGCCACTTTACTTCCAATACTCGACCATCAACTTTGGTATTGAGTTGTTTCACAAACTTACCTTCGAGGTCAGAAACAAACAATTGTCCACGAGAACTAAATGCCATTTTCTTGCCATCGGGAGCCACATCAAAATCGGTAATATTTCCTTTTACATTAAAATCCTGTGCTTTCGGCAAAGTAAGATTTCTGTTGAGCGTTAGCTGCAAAAGTTGCGTTTTTTTGCTCGAAACATCATACAAAAACAACTGATAATCTTTCTCAAAAATTACTTTTTCGCCATTGGCACTCACTTGAGGGCGTTTGATGGCATCTTTGAAGTTTGTGAGAGCCGTCTTTTTTGAACCTTCAAACGTATAAAGATTATACTCGCTATTGCCTTCATCTGATACAAAATAGATTTTGCCCGAACGGTCAATGGTTGTCCAAAAATCTTTTCCGTTATACTCGGTATAGCGTTTGTAAGCCTTTGTTTTAAGGTTATACGATTGAATATCAGGATTAAATTCACCTTTGTACCCTTTGCGGTAAGCCTGATTATCGCTTTCCCAAGTATCATTAAAAAACAATTCTCCTGAGCTTGGGTGCTCAATCACATTATGCGTTCGATTGAAAAAATGCTTGAAAATTCGCACAGGCGTGCCACCATTGAGAGAAATCTTATAGGTTGTTCCGCCGTTATATGCACTTGAAGTAAGGTAAATGTTTTGCGAATCCCACGACCAAGATTCTACTAAATCAGCGGCATCGTGGTAAGTTAATTGGCGAATATTTCCACCCTCCAGCGGCATTACATACACGTCATTATTGCCATATTGCACACCCGAAAACGCTACCCATTTCCCATCGGGTGAAATACGTGGGCGAGTTTCGTTGCCCGTCATGGCCGTTAGTCGAGTAGCTATTTTAGAAGGCAAATCGGCCTTCCAAATATCGCCTTCATAACAAAAGACAGCAGTTTTTGCATCGGGACTAAGGCTTGGGTAAGAAGCAAAATAAAGGTCGTTAGTTTGAGCCGAAACCGTGTACGAAAACGATGTCCATACCAGTAAAAGTAAGATAGCTTTTTTCATGTAAAAAATTGATTTGTTGATTGAATTTGAAAGTTAAGGAAAAAGATTTTTATGGAAAAGGAGAATCCAGACGAATAATAAAAACCACACTACATGAAGGCATATTTCGAGGCGTTTACGATATTTGTAATTTAAGCCTTTTTATCAGCCAACCTCATAAAATGAAACGATTTTTCAGTATTCTCTTAGTTTCTTTACTATTTTTCAGTACCCAAACCTACGCCCAAGCACTTAAAGTTCAACACGATTTAGTAGTAGCCAAAGATGGCAGTGGCGATTTTCGTTACATTCAAGATGCCATCAATGCTGTACGGGTATATTTGCCCAAACCGATTACCATCAAAATCAAAAAAGGGATTTACAAAGAAAAAATTGAAGTTTATAGCACGCTTACGAATATTACATTTGTGGGTGAAAGCCTCGATAGCACCATCATTAGCTACGATGATTTTTCGGGAAAAGGTAAAATGGAAACCTTTGATTCGTACACCCTTAAAGTAATGGGCAACGACATTAAATTTAAAAACCTGACTATTGAAAATACAGCTGGAAAAGTAGGGCAAGCAGTTGCCCTACACGTTGAAGGCGACCGCTGCTCATTTGAAAACTGTAAATTTCTGGGAAACCAAGATACCATTTTTGCTTCGGGCGAAAACTCAAGACAATATTTTACAAATTGCTACATCGAAGGTACGGTCGATTTTATTTTTGGTTCGTCAACAGCTTTGTTTGAAAAATGCCACATTCATAGCAAAACTGATGGTTATGTTACGGCGGCTTCAACACCTAAATGGGTAGCCTACGGCTACGTTTTCAAAGATTGTAAACTAACTGCTGATAAAGCTGCTACCAAAGTTTATTTAGGCAGACCGTGGCGAGATTTTGCTAAAACTGTTTTCATCAATTGTGAACTCGGCAGCCAAATTCTACCCGAAGGCTGGAATAACTGGGGCAGACCAGAAATCGAAAAAACAACTTTTTATGCGGAATATGGTTCAAAAGGCGAAAGTTCCAATACGCAAAGTAGAGTGAAATGGGCTCACCAACTCAGCGAAAAAGAAGCTTCATCTTACACCAAAGAAGAAATATTCTCAGGAAAATTACTGACACAATACCAAGATTTTTGGAACAGAATGCCTTCAATGAAAGGTATTACAAACGTTCGAGATACTTCGTACAGTAATTATAGTGCATTGAAAAGCAGCCTAAAAACGCATCCGAATGCCACTTTAGTACCCGAAAAAACGCCAGAAAATGTTATTGAAGAACGAAACCTTGTCTATGCTAATACTGGCACGAGAGATTTACAACTCGATGCTTTTTACCCAAAAACGAACTCTAAAAAACTGCGTCCCGCTATTCTGATTATTCATGGTGGCGGTTGGCGTACAGGTAATCGTACGCAGCATATTCCGTTAGCTCAACGCTTGGCAGCTTTAGGTTATGCGACTTTTACAGCCGAATATCGTCTTTCAACCGAGGCTCTTTATCCTGCTGCCGTGTATGATTTAAAAGCAGCCGTAAGATGGATTCGTGCCAATGCCAAGAAATATGGCATCGACACCAACAGAATTGCGAGTGTGGGCTTTTCGGCTGGTGGGCAGCTTTCAGCACTCATTGGCAATACTAATCATTTACCTAAGTTTGAAGGTAGCTTTGGAAATCTAAATCATTCAAGCCAAATAAATGCTATTGTAGATATTGATGGAATCTTGGCTTACATTCACCCAGAATCAGGCGAGGGCGATGACCGAAAAAGCACTTCTGCCGCTACTTATTGGTTTGGCTTTAGCAAAGACGAAAACCTCGAACTTTGGCACGAAGCCTCGGCTCTTACGTATACAGGTAAAAACACCCCTCCTACCCTTTTCTTGAATAGCTCCGTCGATAGAATGCACGCTGGCCGTGATGATTATCGCAAGAAACTTGATGCGTTTGGTATTTATTCAGAAGTACATACATTTGAAAATTCGCCCCACTCGTTTTGCTTACTCTCACCGTGGTTTGAGCCTACGGTGGGATATATTGATAGTTTTCTAAAGAAAGTTTTTAAGTAACACAATTCTCCATTTATTAAACAAAAATATAGACACAATTTAGAAAATTGTGATACGAAACTATGATACAATTTAACAAAACTTTAGTCACCGATGACGAACTTCCGTGGGAAGTGGTTGACCCAAAAATCAAACGAAAAATAATGTCGTATAATGAAGACATTATGCTCGTGAAAGTTGCTTTCGAGAAAGGTGGAATTGGCACCACACACAAACATCCTCATTTACAAATTAGCTATGTGGCCAGTGGTTCATTTGAAATTACGGTTGCTGGTGAAAGTAAAATTTTGAAAGAAGGCGATGTCTATTTTATTCCTTCCAATGTTCTTCATGGTGCGGTTTGTTTGGAAGATGGCATTTTAATCGATGTATTCAACCCTATGCGTGAGGATTTTGTAAAACCATAAACACCCCCGCCAAAAATGAAAATTGTTCATATTTTTATCTTTCTACATCTTTTCTCCATTACTTTATTTGGGCAAAAGCAACTTTCCAATCAAGTAATTGGAGTTTTGCAGAAAGATATCATTGCTCAAGCCAACTGGGCAATGACTCAGCAACCCATAACCATTACGGCCGAGCAATGCGAGCGTTCGGCAGGTGGTTTGCATGATTTTTATTCTGAAGGTGATTATTGGTGGAGAAACCCTGATGACCCAAATGGGCCATATATTCAGCGTGACGGCCAAACCAATCCAGATAATTTTGTGGCTCATCGAAAAGCTATGATTCGCTTTAGTCAAATCGTTGGTTCATTAGCCTCGGCATATCTGATTACGAAAGATGAAAAGTATGTAAAACACGCCTTTTCACACATCAATGCTTGGTTTGTTGATAAAAATACGCTTATGAATCCTTCATTACTCTATGCCCAGGCCATCAAAGGTAAGGTTACGGGAAGAGGTATCGGAATCATCGACACGATTCATTTGATGGAGGTTGCACAAGGAATTATTATCATGCAAAAGGCAGCGAGTGTAGATAAAAATAATCTGCAAATTATCAAAAACTGGTTTGCTCAATATCTTGCATGGCTTACCACTCATCAGTATGGTATTGACGAACGAGAAGCCAAAAACAATCATGGCACTTGTTGGGTAATGCAAGTAGCATCATTTGCTAAACTGACAGAAAATCAAGCTTTAATTGATTATTGTAAAGCTCGCTTTAAAACAGTTTTACTACCCAATCAACTCGAAAAAGATGGTAGTTTTCCACTTGAACTCAAACGCACCAAGCCTTATGGATACTCAATTTTTAATTTGGATGCCATGGCTACGCTCTGCCAAATTTTGACCGATTCGAAAGATGATTTATGGAATTTTAGGTTGGAAGATGGCCGCACAATGAAAAAAGCCATTGAGTTTCTGTATCCCTACATCGAAAACAAAAGTCTTTGGACTTACCCAAAAGATGTAATGTACTGGGAAGAATGGCCAGTAGCTCAACCTTTTTTATTATTTGGCTATCAGCACTTTGGCAATAAAAATTGGCTTGAAAGCTGGAAAAAATTGGAGCATTTTCCAAAAAACGATGAAGTAATCAGAAATTTACCCATCCGAAACTCATTACTTTGGCTTTAAAAATTTATTCAACCTTATCAAATACATCTATGAAAACCTCCTTTTTAGCTCTTACGCTGCTGTTTGCAGGACAGTTGGCTTTTGCTCAATACAATCCCGAAAAACCTGACCTTTGTCAAGGTAAATTTTTCACGGAAGAAGATGCAAAAAACCTCCACGCTGATTTTGCTAAACGATATTCTGATAAAACTTCGTGGCAAAAGCACGCCCAAGAAATCCGTCACGGAATCTTAGATGGAGCTGAATTGAGTAATTATGAATTTAAAAAACCTACCAATATTATTATTCATAGCAAAAAAGATTTGAATGGGTATTCGGTAGAAAATGTATCTTTTCAAAGCATTGAAGGCATTTATGTCACAGGTAATTTGTATCGTCCTGCCCACTCAACCAAAGGAAAAAATGCAGGAATTTTATGTCCGCATGGACACGGTACAGACCCACGTTTTGCCGCCTACACACAGCAGCGTTGTGCTACGCTCGCTCGCATGGGAGCAACGGTTTTTGCCTATGATATGGTTGGTATGGGCGATTCAAAACAATCTATTCACAAGATAGAAAAAGCACTTAAACTCCAAATAATCAATGGTAAAGCCGCTCTTGAATTTTTATTAGGTTTACCCGATGTAGATAAAAAACGTATCGGTATGACGGGCGAATCGGGCGGAGGAACACAAACATTTGTACTTTCTGCCCTTGACGACCGCATTAAGGTTTCTGTACCTGTGGTGATGGTTTCAGGTTATTTCTTTGGAGGTTGCGTGTGCGAAAGTGGAATGCCTATTCATAAACGCCCTACCCACCAAACAACCAATGTGGAAATTGCTGCTACTTTCGCCCCAAAACCTATGCTTTTAGTGTCGGATGGTGGCGATTGGACAGTGAATACACCTAACATGGAGTATCCATACATCAAAAATGTTTATTCGTATTTTGGTGCAGCAGATAAGGTAGAGAATGTGCATCTCGCCAACGAAAAACACGATTATGGACCATCAAAACGCCAAGCAGTTTATCCGTTTTTAGCAAAATATTTAAAACTCGATATTCAGAAAGTAATGCTGAATGGCACAGTTGATGAAAGTGCCAATAAGGTTTTGACCCAAGCCGAATTACAAGTTTTTGATGCACAACACCCACGCCCAGCCAATGCCGTAATGGGCGATGCCGAAGTGATGGCACTTTTAGAGAAGAAATAAAGTAAAGCGTTTAAAATGTTATTTTTGTTGAAAATTGTTGCACCTTGTTGAAAACCAACCATGTGCAACAATAAAAACAACTGTAACTATTTTCAAACAAACCCTAATAAATGAAAGAAAATAACCCTTTGAATACTTCTTGGCGAAAAACCGCCTCAACGATATATAAAAAACCAGTTGATTCGAAAATATTTGGTTCGGTTGAAATTGATATTACAGATTTAGAAAAATACATTGCTGAGAAGCGTAAATCTGGCGTAAAGATTACGCTCACACATTTTTTTCTGGTGGCTACTGCTCGGGCTATCAAAGAAATTCCCGAACTCAATACGTATGTAAAAAGAGGGAATATTTACTCACATGAAGCAATCAATGCCACCGTAAGTGTGCTTCTACAAAATGGAGAAATGGGTTCGGTAAAAATTCACGATGCCGATAAAATTACACTATCGAATTCGGTGGAAAAACTACGTAACGAACTCGATAAAACCTATAAAGGAGATGAAAATGCCACTATGCAAATGAAAGAAAAATTGGCGGCTATTCCGTGGCCGCTGCGTGGGTGGGTTTATCAGTCAATCAAATATATTACTACCACACTTGGTATTTCTATTCCTCCGCTGGGGCTTTCGGCCAATAATTTTGGTTCGTTTATTTTATCAAATATTGGCAGTATTGGCTTAGATATTGGTTATCCTGCCTTGATGCCTTCGGCCAATATTGCATTTGTCTTGATTTTAGGCGGAGTGACAAAAAAACCCTGGGTTGTGAATGAC
>JACCDW011120450.1_pt1 | contig 12730 bp, 11 predicted proteins | sample 7449781 | NCBI WGS metagenome assembly JACCDW01 (sample SAMN15323449, study PRJNA562643) | freshwater metagenome | isolation source: river surface water | place: USA:Blue River Watershed | collected 2017-08-18
AAGCCGCCGAAGCGGCTGGTGTGGCCGCCGAAGCCGGCGCGCTCGCGCCCGCGGCCGGGCCGCGCGCGGCCAGGTCGATCACGCGCACGGGCGAGCCGTCCTTTTGCAGGCGCTGGTGACCAGCGGTGACCACGGTGTCCTCGGCGCTCAGGCCCTCGACGATCTCGACCTTGCCCGGCTGGCGCACGCCGGTCTTGACCGCCACGCGCTGCGACACCAGGCTGCCCGGCTGCTCGCCGGGCACCAGCTTGACGACAAAGGCCCGCCCGCCCTGCGGCACGATCGCCTCCTCGGGCACCACCAGTGCCTGGTCGTTGACGCCGAACACCGTGGTCACGCGCGCGAACATGCCCGGGCGCAGTTGGCGCTGGCGGTTGTCGATACAGCCGCGCACGCCGACCGAGCGGCCGTTGGCATCGATCAGCGGGTCGACCGCCTGCACCAGCGCCGTCACCGGCCGGCCAGGCAGCGCGTCGATGCTCAGCTGGGCGGTCTGGCCCGCGCGGATCTTGCTTTGCAGCCGCTCGGGCAGGCGAAAGTCGACCAGCACCGCATCGATGTCTTCGATGTTGACGATGTCGGCCCCGTCCTTGAGGTAGTCGCCCACATTGACCTGGCGCAGGCCGGCCACGCCGTCGAAGGGCGCGACGATTTTGAGGCGCTGCAGCGTGGCCGCGGCCAGCTCGTGCTTGGCCCGGGCCACCTCGAGCGCGGCCGCGCTTTCATCCAGCGAACGCTGGCTGATGAAGTTTTGCGCCACCAGTTCCTGGTTGCGCTTGTGGTTGGCCTGCGCGATCGCCATCTCGGCACGCGCCTGCGCCAGCTGGGCGCTTTGCAGCTGGTCGTCCAATTGCACCAGCAGCTGGCCCTTGCCCACGCGCTGGCCGTCGGCGAACAGGATGGCCTTGACGCGACCGGCCACCTCGGGGCGCAGCACCACGCCCTGACGCGAGCGCAGCGAACCGACCGACTGCGCCTGGTCCACCAGGGTCACGGTGGCCACCTTGGCCACTTCGACCGCCGGCGCACGCGGCGGGCCGGCGGGCGCCGCGGCCGGCGCCGGCTCGGCGCCTTTCGCTTTGTGCTGGTACCACCAGGCCGCGCCCGAGGCGAGTCCGATGCCGATCACCGCCACCAGGGCGTATTTTTTGTTGTAGGCCATGTTCATCCGTTCCAACGCCAACAACCGGCAAATGTAGCAGCCCTGGCATTTTTCCCAAGTCGCCCAGGCACGCGGCCTGGCGCGCCATCGTCAGCGGCCGAGCACCTGGGCCACACCCTGGTTGGCGAGGGCATCGGCGCGCTCGTTGCCCGGATCGCCGGCATGGCCCTTGACCCAGTGCCATTCGATCTGGTGTCCGGCGCTCGAGACCAGGCGGTCCAGCCGCTGCCAAAGCTCGGCGTTCTTCACGGGCTGCTTGTCCGCCGTGCGCCAGCCCTTGGCTTTCCAGCCGTGGATCCATTCGGTGATGCCTTTGCGCACGTACTGGCTGTCCAGGTAGAGCGCGATGCGGCAGGGCCGCTTGAGCGCCTGCAGCGCCTCGATCACGGCCGTGAGCTCCATGCGGTTGTTGGTGGTGGCGAGCTCACCGCCAAAAAGCTCGCGCACATGGCTGCCCGAGACCATGCGCACGCCCCAGCCGCCGGGGCCGGGATTGCCCTTGCAGGCGCCATCGGTGTGGATTTCGACAAAACTCAGGGGGGTGTTCAAGGCAGGCTTTCGGTGTCCGGACGGGCCCGGCGCGGTGCGCCCTGGCGCGCGGCCGGCGCCACCAGGGCAGGCCGCGATGGTACCTTGCGCCGGCGCTGCGACGGCTGCCACAAACCACCGGGCACACGCTTGGTCGCCATGACCCAGTAGACATCGCCAAACAAGGGGCCCCAGCGGCGCGCGAGCGGGTCGAGCCAGCGCGGCGTCCAGCTCAGAAAGCGCGCCTGCTGCACCTCAAAGCCCAGCAGATGCAGCCAGTCGCGCAAGCGCGGGTAGGCGATCGGTTGCAGGCCCCAGGGCGCCAGCGCGCGGCCCGCCGCGCGCCCCTGCTCGCGCAGCAGGCGCCGACCCCACAGGCTCCAGGGGTTGAAGCCGCTGATGCACACCTGGCCTTCAGGGATCAGCACGCGCTCGACCTCGCGCAGGCAGGCGTGCGGGTCGGCCGAACGCTCGAGCGTGTGCGGCAGCACGACCAGGTCGAGCGCCTCGGCGCGCCAGGGCCAGGCCCGGCTGTCGAACGCCAGGGCGTGGGGCCGCTCAGGCTCATCGAACTCGTTGCGCGCCTGCCAGCGGTGCGGCATGCGGTTGGGCGCGAGCAGGTCCAGGCCGAGGCCGCTGGCCTGCAGCGCGTGGTAGCCGAACACATCGGCCAGGCAGGCCTCGGCCTGGGCCTGCTCCCAGGCCAGCAGGCGCCGCAAGGCGGGCTCGCCCAGGCCCCGCAGCCAGGGCTCGGGCCCCGGTGGGGGGCTTTCTATAATCTGACGCGACATGCGATTGACTCCACTGCCCGCCTTCAGCGACAACTACATCTGGCTGCTGCAATCGCCCCAGCAGCTGCTGGCGGTCGACCCGGGCGACGGCCAGGCCGTGCTCGACTGGCTGCAGCAGCACCCTGGCCTGCGGCTCGATGCGATTCTAGTCACGCACCACCACGCCGATCACACCGGCGGCCTCGCGCGGCTCGTGCAGGCCACCGGCGCGCGGGTCTACGGCCCGGCACGCGAAACGCTGCCGGTGGCGCACACCCCGGTGGCGGATGGCGAGCGGCTGCTGCTCGCCGGCCTCGACTGGCAGGTGCTGGACGTGCCCGGCCACACCGCGGGCCATGTCGCCTACTTCGCCGAGGTGCCGGGCCAGGCGCCTGTGCTGCTGTGCGGCGACACGCTGTTTTCGGGCGGTTGCGGCCGCCTGTTCGAAGGCACGCCCGCGCAGATGCTGCAATCGCTGCAGCGCCTGGCGGCCCTGCCGGCGGACACGCGCTTGTGCTGCGCTCACGAATACACGCTGGCCAATCTGCGCTTTGCGCGGGCGGTCGAGCCCGACAATGCCGCGCTCGCGGCGTATGAAGCGCGCTGCCAGGCGCTGCGCGCCGAACACCGCCCGACCCTGCCCGCCCGGCTCGGGGACGAGCTGCAGATCAACCCCTTCCTGCGCAGCCACCTGCCTTCGGTGCGGGCGGCGCTCGCGCGCCATGCGGGCGCCCTGCCCGCCGACGAGGCCCAGGTCTTCGCGCTGCTGCGCGAATGGAAGAACGGATTCCCATCATGAACCCCTGCACGCACACGCGCCCCCGCGCGCGCTGGCTCGGTCTGCTGCTGTGGCTCACGCTGCTGCTGTCGGGCTGTGCCAGCACCCAGATCGCGCCACCCACTGGCGCGGCGGCCGCCGCCAGCAGCCCGGCCACCAGCGACAACGCCGTCCGCGAGCCCTTGCTGGAGCCCTCGGCCATCGTGCTCAAGGGGGGCCCCAGCCTGGGCCTGCAACCGCCTGTGGACATCTGGGAACGCGTGCGGCGCGGCTTTGCCATGCCCGACCTCGAGAGCGAGCTCGTGCGCGACCGCGAGCAGTGGTATGCGAGCCGGCCCGACTACATCCTGCGCATGACCGAGCGCTCGCGCCGCTACATCTACCACATTGTCGAAGAGCTCGAGCGGCGCAAGATGCCGACCGAGCTGGCGCTGCTGCCCTTCATCGAATCGGCCTTCAACCCGGAGGCGGTGTCCTCGGCCAAGGCCGCGGGCATGTGGCAGTTCATGCCGGCCACCGGCAAGTACTTCGACCTCAAGCAAAACCTGTTCCGCGACGAGCGCCGCGACGTGCTCGAGTCGACCCGCGCCGCGCTCGACTACCTGCAAAAGCTCTACGACATGTTCGGCGACTGGCACCTGGCGCTGGCCGCCTACAACTGGGGCGAGGGCAGCGTGGGCCGGGCGCTGGCACGCAACAAGGCGCGCGGCCTGTCGCTGAGCTATCCCGAGCTGAGCATGCCCACCGAAACGCGCTACTACGTGCCCAAGCTGCAGGCCATCAAGAACATCGTGGCGCAGCCGCAGCTGTTCAATGTGCAGCTGCCGGTGATCCAGAACCACCCGTTTTTCCGCAGCGTGCCGATCGAGCGCGACATCGACGTCGCCACCGCCGTGCGCCTGGCCGAGGTGCGGAGCGAAGACTTCAAGGCGCTCAACCCGCAGATGAACCGGCCCGTGATCCTGGCGGCCGGCACGCCGCAGATCCTGCTGCCCTGGGACAACGCCACCATTTTCGAGCGCAACCTGCAGGCCCACGCCGACCGACCGCTGGCCAGCTGGACCGCCTGGACCGCGCCCAAGACCATGAAGGTCGAGGAGGCGGCGCAGCAGGTCAACATGCCGGCCAGCACGCTGCGCTCGGCCAACAGCATCCCCAGCGGCATGCTGGTCAAGGCCGGCTCGACGCTGCTCGTGCACCGCAAAGGCGAGCTCGACAAGGACGTCAAGGAAAGCACCGCCGACAACGCGCAGCTGAGCCTGATGCCCGAGATGGTGCTGCGGCGCATCCACGTGAAGGCCCGACAGGGCGACACGCTGGCCAAGCTCGCCTCGCGGCACGCCGTGCCGGCGGCCAGCCTGGCCACCTGGAACCGCCTGCCGGTCACGGCCGCGCTCAAGCCGGGCCAGGCCGTGATGCTCTACGTGCCCAGCCTGGCCAATGCCCCCGGCCCCAAGCTGCCGGCACGCCCGCAACTGGCCGCCAAGCGCGCGGACCCGCACAAGGCGGCCCAGTCCGCCAGGAAGTCGGAAACCGTCCAGGCCAAGGCCGCCCCCAAGGCCAAAGCGCGCGCTCAGCTGGTCGCGTCGAACAAGGCGGTTTCGACCAAGGACAAAGCCACGCGCTGAGGCCCTCAGGCCAGCGTGGAGCGGGGGCCACGGGCCACGAAGCTGTTGTTGAAGGTGCGCGACAACAGCATGCGCTGCTGCTGCCAGCGCGGTGACAGGCGGCGGTGGGCCCGCCAGGCGTTGGCCACGGCGTCCTCCTGGATCAGGCCGTCGCGCGCATAGGCGTCGCGCAGTTTTTCGAAGGCGCTCAGGTAAATCGAGCGGTCCCCGATCCAGGCTGGCGTCGGCAACTGCTTGAACAGGTCGGTCGGGCCCGCGGTGCGCAACCAGCGCAAGGCCTGCACCACGCCATCGGCCAGCGCCTGGGCCACGCGCGGCTGGCGCGCCAGAAAGGCTTCGCTGGCCATCAGGCAGCCGCCGGGCACCTCGCCGCCCATCAGCTGCACGGTGCCGCTCAAGGTGCGCGCCTCGGCGATCAGGCGGATCTCTTGGCGTTGCTCCAGCCAGTGCATGACCGGCTCGGTGTTGCACAGCACATCGATTTCGCCTTCCCACAGGGCACCCAGCGCCGCGGCCGAGGTGCCCACCGGCACGAAGCGCACGTCCTCGGGCTGCAGGCCATGGCGCTGCAGCCACAGGCTGGCCATCCAGTGGGTGGCGGAGTCGAGCGAGGACACGCCCACGCGGGCCGACTTCAAGGCCTGCCAAGAAGGCAGCGATGCCCTGCGCGTGGTCACCCCCAGGCTGATCAGCGGCGTGCGCGTCATCTGCACAAAGGCCTGGTGGTAGTGGCCCTGGGCCTGCAGTTCAAACAGGCGCTCAAAAGCACCGGCCAGCACCTCGGCCTGGCCGTCCTGCACGGCGGCCAGCGCTTGCGCGCCCGAATCGCACCAGAGCAGCTCCACCTGCAGACCGCGCTGGCGAAAGTAGCCCAGGCGCTCGGCCAGCAGCAGGGGCAGGTGGTAGAGGCTGTTGCGCGCACCGACGGCCACCGTCACCTGCGCCGGGGCAGCGGGGCCTTCGGCCCAGGCCCAGCTCGGCGCCGTGGCCAGCCCCAGGGCCATCGAGAGGGTTCGCCTGCGCTGACTGTCCATGGTGGAAGGTGGCGGGCGGGCGGCCCGCGTGCGGTGCTTCGGTGCTTGAAAAACAGAGGCTTCCAGCTTAGCCAGACCCTGGCGGCACCGCATCGGGACTGCTCCCGAGGGGGTTTTCACGGGGACATGGACGCACAGGCGACAGCCGCGCCGGCGCAGGCCGACGGCGTTCAGCGCCGGTCAACCAGGGCGTGGGCGATGGTGCCCAGGTCCACGTATTCGAGCTCGCTGCCCGCGGGCACGCCACGCGCCAGTCGGGTGACGCGCAGGCCGCGTGCCTTGAGCATTTCGGCGATCACATGCGCGGTGGCCTCGCCCTCGGCGGTGAAGTTGGTGGCCAGGATCACCTCGCGCAAGGCGGGTTCTGCGCAGCGTTCGCGCAGCTTGGCCAGACCGATGTCGTGCGGGCCGATGCCGTCGAGCGGGCTGAGCTTGCCCATGAGCACGAAGTACAGGCCGCGGTAGGTGCCGGTGCGCTCCACCGCCGACTGGTCGGCCGGGGTCTCGACCACGCACAGCTGGCCGCGTTCACGCGCGGGGTCGGCGCAGGTGTCGCAGACCTCGGCCTCGGTGAAGGTGTGGCACTGGCTGCAGTGGCGCACCGCGGTCACCGCATGGGTGAGCGCCTGCGCCAGCTGGGTGGCCGCCTGGCGGTCGTGCTGCAGCAAATGGAAGGCCATGCGCTGGGCGGATTTCACGCCCACGCCGGGCAGGCCCTTGAGGGCCTGCACCAGCGCGGCCACGGCATGGGTGTCGGCCATGGCGCGCGTCAGAACGGCAGCTTCATGCCCGCCGGCAGGCCGGCGCTGAGCTTGCCCATTTTCTGCTGCGAGACCTCTTCGGCCTGGCGCGCCGCGGCATTGAAGGCGGCGGCCACCAGGTCTTCGAGCATGTCCTTGTCGTCGCTCAGCAGGCTGGGGTCGATGGTCACGCGGCGCACCTCGTGCTTGCAGGTCATCAGCACCTTCACCAGGCCCGAGCCCGACTGGCCCTCGACCTCGATGCTGGCCAGCTCTTCCTGGGCTTTCTTGAGGTTGTCCTGCATGGCCTGGGCCTGCTTCATGAGGCCGGCAAGTTGTCCTTTGTTGAACATGGTGTGTCTTTCGGTTTGAAAAATTCAAAGGGGCTGGATGCTGCCGGGCACGATGCGCGCGCCCCAGTCGCGCACCAGCGACTGCACCAGCGGGTCCTGGGTGATCAGGTCTTCGGCCGCCCGCATCTTCGCGGCGGCCGCCTGCGCTTGGCGCTTGGCCGGGCTGTCGCTGACCTCGCCCAGCTCGACCTGCAAACGCACCGCATGGCCGACGGCCTGCAAAGCGGCTTGCAGCCGTTCACGCGTGCTGGGCATGTTGAGCGATTCGCTGGCCACGCGCAAGCGCCAGACGCCCGCCTCGCGCGCCAGCAGCTGCGACTGCAGCGCCAGCTCGCGCACCAGGGCGGTGATGGCGTCGGCCGCCTGCAGCTGCGCCACCAGCGCGGCCCAGAAGTCGCCTTCCGGGGTGGTGTGCAGCGGCAGCTCGGGCCGCTTGAGCCGCTCGGTGCGGCTGTCGGGGGCGGGGCTGGCCTCGCGCACAGGCAGGCTGCGGATTTCGGGCGCGGCTGTCGCGGACGCCGCCGGCAGCGGTGCCTCGTCGAGCGCGTCCCAGGGCGGCGTGTCCTCGATCACGGGCACATCGCCCCAGTCGCTCGCCTCGGCGCGCTCGGGCGCTGCCGTCGGTGCAGGCGCCGGCACCCGCGGCGGTGCGGGCGCCCGCGCCACAGCCGGTGCCGGGGCCGGGGCCGGGGCCGAGGCCACAGGCTTCGGCACCACAACCGCCGGGGCGGCAGCGGCCGGGGTCGGCGCGCGGGGGCTCAGCTCAGGGCTTTTTTTTTCCGCCGTGCCCGCGGCGACCGCGCTGGGTTTGAAGGCCAGCAGGCGCAGCAAGACCATGGTCAGCGCCGCGTATTCGTCGGGTGCCAGGCCCAGCTCGGTGCGGCCGTGCAGGCACAGGCTGTACAGCAACTGGGTTTCATCGGCGCCCATGGCCTGCGCGAGCGCGGCGACCTGGGGCGCGTCGGGGTCCTCGCTGGGCTGCTCGGCCAGGCCGGGCACGGCCTGCAGCACGGCCATGCGCTGCAGCACGGCGCCCATGTCTTCGAGCGTTGACGCGGCCGAGACGCCCTGCTGGCGCAAGGCATCGACCAGGGCCACCACGGTGGCGCCATCGGCCTGGGCCAGCGCGCCAATGAGCTGCAGCACATGACTGCGGTCGACGCTGCCCAGCATCTGGCGCACACCATCTTCGCGCAGCTGACCGCTGCCAAAGGCGATCGCCTGGTCGGTCAGGCTGAGCGCATCGCGCATCGAGCCCCGCGCGCCGCGCGCGAGCAAGCGCAAGGCCTGCGGCTCGGCGGTGATGTTTTCCTGCGCGAGCACGCGGGTCAGGTGTTCAAACACGGTTTCGGGCGCCATCGGCCGCAGGTTGAACTGCAGGCAGCGCGAGAGCACCGTGACCGGCACTTTTTGCGGATCGGTCGTGGCCAGCACGAACTTGAGGTATTCGGGCGGCTCTTCGAGCGTCTTGAGCATCGCGTTGAAGGCGGTGTTCGTGAGCATGTGCACTTCGTCGATCATGAAGACCTTGAAGCGTCCCTGCACCGGCTTGTACACCGCCTGCTCCAGCAGGCTTTGCACCTCGTCGACGCCGCGGTTCGAGGCCGCGTCGAGTTCGGTGTAGTCCACAAAGCGGCCGGCATCGATGTCGCGGCAGGCCTGGCACACGCCACAGGGCTCGGCCGTGATGCCGCCCTGCCCGTCCGCGCCCTGGCAATTGAGCGACTTGGCCAGGATGCGCGAGACCGTGGTCTTGCCCACGCCGCGCGTGCCGGTGAACAGGTAGGCGTGGTGCAGGCGCTGCTGCGTCAGCGCGTTGCCGAGGGCCTGGACCACATGCTCCTGGCCCACCATTTCGGTGAAGCTGCGCGGGCGGTACTTGCGGGCCAGGACGAGGTAAGACATGGCCCGATTCTATCGGGCCGACCGCCCCCGCCCGCGGGGCGCAGACGCCCTGGGCAGCGGCGGAAATTTGTCGGTCGCCGAACAGAAAGCGCGGGCCGCTGGCCTACAATGGACAGCGACGGGCCTTCCCGCATGGTGAAGCGGCCAACCGGGTCAGGCGGGGAACCGAGCAGCCCTAACTGTGAATCCAGTGCCGGGGTCAAGGCTCGTCACCCCCCCTCTTCTTTTTGGCGCCCTGGCGCAGCCCCCAACGGCAACGCCAAACAACAACGCCCTGTCAAAACAGGGCGTGGCATGGGCGCGCGGGCGCCCCGCGCGGTGTTCTCCTCAGGCGGCGCGGCGGCGCAGCATCGGAAAAGGAATGGTCTTGGTCTTGGGGCTGTGCGCCTTGCGCGGCACCGACTGGCCCGAGCGGATGAACTCGGCCACCAGGCTGTCGGCTTCGGGATGGGGGCCGCTGCGGCTCTTTTCAAAGTGCAGGCGGGTTTGCTGGGCCATGTGGGCGACGAAATTCTGCGGGTAATCCCGAACAGCAAAGCCGCGCAAGGCCATGACTTTCATGAAGGCATTGGCCGCCTCTTCCACGGCGGCCTGGTGGTCGTTGTTCACAACGGGCGTCATGTCGTCCTCGTCCCATCGGGACCCTCTGTTGTACACCAGCCCTTAACGCCGCTTGGGCGCCTTGGGTAGACAAACGCTGTGCAAATTTGTTAACCGGCCGCCAAAATGCCCTGCGCGGCCCGCCAGCCACTGGCCAGGCAGGCGGTCAGCAGGTAGCCGCCGGTCGGTGCCTCCCAGTCCAGCATTTCACCGGCGCAGTAAACGCCCGGGCAGGCGCGCAGCATGAGTTCGGGCGTCAGCGCCTCGCGGCAAACGCCACCGGCCGTGCTGATCGCCTCGGCCACGGGGCGCGGCGCCTTGAGCCGCACGGGCAGGTGGCGCATCGCACGCGCCAGGCGCGCCGGGTCCTGCCAGTCCTCGGGGGCCAGCAGCTCGTGCAAGAGCCCGGCCTTGACGCCATGCAGGCCCAGGCGGCTTTTGAGGTGGCTCGCGAGGCTGCGGCTGCCGCGCGGACGGCCGAGCTCGGCCTGCAGGCGCTCGAGCGGCCAGTCGGGCAAGAGGTCCAGGGCCAGCCAGGCCTCGCCCTGGCCGCGCAGCTGTTCGCGCAGCGAGGCCGCGGCCGCGTAAACGAGGCTGCCCTCCAGGCCGGTTTCGGTCACGACGCACTCGCCTTTGCGGCTCCAGTGGCCCGCCGTGCCGGGCTCGCCCAGCTGCAGCACGACCGACTTGAGCGGCTGGCCCGCATGGCGCTGGCGGAAATGGGGCGTCCAGCCCTGGCCCGCACGGCCCCAGACGTCGAAGCCGCAGTTGGCCGGCTGCAGCTCGGCCAGAGCGACGCCGCGTTGCGCCAGCAGCGGCAGCCAGGCGCCGTCCGAGCCCAGGCGCGGCCAGCTCGCCCCGCCCAGCGCGAGCAAGGTGGCCCTGGTCTGCACCCGGCGCAGCCCGCCTGCGTGCTCGAACAGCAGGCCCCCGTCTTCGGCCCAACCCAGCCAGCGGTGGCGCATGTGAAAACGCACAGGCGCTCCCGCGACCGGGTGCCGCAGGCGCTGCAGCCAGGCGCGCAGCAGGGGCGCAGCTTTCATTTCGTGTGGAAACACACGCCCCGAGGTGCCGACAAAAGTGCGCGCACCCAGGCCATCGGCCCAGGCCCGCACGGCCGCGCCGTCCAGGCCTTGCAGCCACTCGCCGACCCAGGCCTGCTGCCCGCCGTAGCGGGTGTCGAACGCGGGGCGCGGCTCGGCGTGCGTGAGGTTCAGCCCACCCCGGCCGGCCAGCAGGAATTTGCGGCCGACCGAAGGCATGGCGTCGAACAGCTGGACCTCACGCCCGGCGGCGGCCAGCGTTTCGGCCGCCATCAGGCCGGCCGGACCTGCGCCCACGATGGCCACATCGGCGCGCCAGCACGCATCTTCTGAAGAATCAAGGGGGGGCATGGGGACGGGGGGCAAAGGCATCCGGATGACAGTGCAGGCCATCGGGTTTCTGTCAAAATAGCCGCCACTTTAGCCGCATCTTCATTCACCACAAGGAACAGGCCATGGCCAGCGACCTCATCAAACACATTACCGACGCCTCGTTTGAAGCCGATGTGCTGCAGTCGGGCACGCCCGTGATCGTCGATTTCTGGGCCGAGTGGTGCGGTCCCTGCAAGATGATCGCCCCCATCCTCGATGAAGTGGCCGGCGCCTACCAGGGCAAGCTGCAGGTGGCCAAGATGAATGTGGACGACAACCGCGACGTGCCCGCCAAGTTCGGCATCCGCGGCATCCCCACGCTGATGGTGTTCAAGGGCGGCCAGCTGTCGGCCACCAAGGTCGGCGCCATGAGCAAAGCCCAGCTGACGGCCTTCATCGACCAGCAACTGGCCTGAGCGGCGCACACCCCATCCCGCCGGGCTTGCCCGGCTTTTTTCATGGTGCAGGGCCGGCGCGGGGGCCTGCACGAAACCTGTCATAATGCGTGCGCAGTGTGGTCCGGTTCGGATCCGTCACTGGCCCCAGGGCTTGTTGGGTTCCGGACCCCGGAATCGGCCCCTACACCTCCCCCCTCCTCCCCCTTATTTGTCGTTGTGCCCCAGGCCGATCCCCGGCCCCACACCCACAGGTCTCACCCATGCATCTGAATGAACTCAAGGCACAGCATGTGTCTGAACTCCTCAAGCAAGCCGAAGCCCTCGAAATCGAGAACACGGGCCGCATGCGCAAGCAGGAGTTGATGTTCGCCATCATCAAAAAGCGCGCCAAGGCGGGCGAACAGGTCTTTGCCGACGGTGTGCTCGAAATCCTGCCCGATGGCTTCGGCTTCCTGCGCAGCCCCGACAGCAGCTACACCGCCAGCACCGACGACATCTACATCAGCCCCAGCCAGGTGCGCCGCTTCAACCTGCACACCGGCGACATGATCGAGGGCGAGGTGCGCATCCCCAAGGACGGCGAGCGTTACTTCGCGCTGACCAAGCTCGACAAGGTCAACGACGGCCTGCCCGAGAACAACAAGCACAAGGTGATGTTCGAGAACCTGACGCCGCTGTTCCCCAAAGAGCAGATGCGCCTGGAGCGCGACATCAAGGGCGAGGAAAACATCACCAGCCGCGTGATCGACATCATTGCCCCGATCGGCCGCGGCCAGCGCGCGCTGATCGTGGCCCAGCCCAAATCGGGCAAGACGGTGATGATGCAGCACATCGCCCATGCCATCACCGCCAACTACCCCGATGTGCACCTGATGGTGTTGCTGGTCGATGAGCGCCCCGAAGAAGTGACCGAGATGCAGCGCAGCGTGCGCGGCGAAGTCATCTCCTCGACCTTTGACGAACCCGCCGCCCGCCATGTGCACGTGGCCGAGATGGTGATCGAGCGCGCCAAGCGCCTGGTCGAGCTCAAAAAGGACGTGGTGATCCTGCTGGACTCCATCACCCGTCTGGCGCGCGCCTACAACAACGTGGTGCCCAGCTCGGGCAAGGTGCTGACCGGCGGTGTGGATGCCAACGCGCTGCAGCGCCCCAAGCGTTTCTTCGGCGCCGCGCGCAATGTGGAAGAAGGCGGCAGCCTGACCATCATCGCCACGGCCCTGGTCGACACCGGCAGCCGCATGGACGAGGTGATCTTTGAAGAATTCAAGGGCACCGGCAACAGCGAAATCCACCTCGAGCGCCGCCTGTATGAAAAGCGGGTGTTCCCGGCCATCAACCTCAACCGCAGCGGCACCCGCCGCGAAGAGCTGCTGCTGCAGCCCGAAGTGCTGCAAAAGACCCGCATCCTGCGCCAATTCA
>JACCDW011499286.1_pt1 | contig 12730 bp, 15 predicted proteins | sample 7449781 | NCBI WGS metagenome assembly JACCDW01 (sample SAMN15323449, study PRJNA562643) | freshwater metagenome | isolation source: river surface water | place: USA:Blue River Watershed | collected 2017-08-18
AGGGGATTTCGCCTTCGCACGGTCTCTTTGCCTATCCGGTGCTGATGGCGGCGGATATTTTGCTGTATGACGCGGACCGTGTGCCGGTGGGTCAGGACCAGAAGCAGCACCTGGAAGTGGCGCGGGACGTGGCGGGGAAGTTCAACGACAAGTTCGGCCCGGTGTTCAAACTGCCGGAGTCGATCATCCGGGAGGAAGCGGGGGTGGTGCCGGGAGTGGATGGGCAGAAGATGAGCAAGTCCTACAATAACACGCTGGAGATTTTTGCGCCGGAAAAAGAGCTGCGGAAGGCGGTCATGGGGATCAAAACCGACTCGACCCCCGTGGAGGCGCCGAAAGCGGTGGAGGGCAGCACGCTATGGGGGTTGGCGCGGCTGATGGGCACGGAGGGGGAGCGGGCGGAGTTTCGGGCGAAAATGGAAAAAGGTGGAACGGGGTATGGGGATTTGAAAAAGATGCTGGCGGACATGGTGCTGCAGGAGTTTGCCGCGTTGCGGCGGCGGCGGGAGGAGCTGGCCGCGGATCCGAAGAAGATAGCCCGCTGGATGGAGGAGGGTGCGGCCAAAGCGCGAAAAACCGCCGAGGGCGTGTTGGCGCGGGTGCGGGCGGCCGTGGGAACAAAGTCATGAACCCGATGCTGGAAATTCCCTCAAACGAAAACCTGCGGGTGGAGTTGAGTGCCTTCACAGGGCCGCTCGACCTGCTCCTGCACCTGATCAAGGAGCAGGAGATGGACATCTACGATATCCGGCTGGAGAAACTGACCGAGCAGTACCTCGCCCGGCTGGACAAGATGAAGGAGGAGAATCTGGCGATTGCGGGGGAGTTTTTGGTGATGGCGGCGACGCTGCTCTATCTGAAAAGCCGGACGTTGCTGCCCGTGCAGGACCGTCCTCCGGAAGAGGTGGAGGAGGAGGATCCGAAGTGGGAGTTGATCCGGCAGCTGATCGAGTACCGGAAGTTCAAGGAGGCGGCCGGGCAACTAGGGGACCGGGAGGCCCTGCACTCAAAGATTTTTGGTCGGACCCCGGAGCGGGTGGCCGCTCCCACGGGGCCGCAGGGGCCGGGGAATGTCTCGATGTTCGATCTGGTCTGGGCTTTTCAGAAGGTGCTGCGCGGGGTGGAGGAGCGGGCCCGGACTGGACGGTTCGTGGAGGAGGAGTTTACCGTTGGCCAGAAGATTGAGTTTCTCTTGGACCGGGTGCCAGTGGGGGAGGAGGTGCCCTTTGAGGATCTTTTCCGTTCGATGTCCTCCCGTGGGGAGGTGGTGGTGACCTTTTTGGCGTTGCTGGAGCTGATCCGGCTCCGGCAACTCATGGCTCGGCAGGAAGGGCCCATTCAACCGATTTATATCCAGCGGGTGCCGGAGGGGCTGGCTTCGGCCCCAGCGACGCTGGAAACCGAAGGGGATGGGACTGGCCAACCGACCGGCGAATCCCCAGCGTAGGAGGCTAAACTATGGAGTGGGCAAGAGTTCTGGAAGCACTGCTGTTCGCGGCCACCGAGCCGTTGGAACCCAAGCGGCTGGCCACCCTGCTCCGCGAGGGGCCCGAGGGTGGGCAGGGATTTCCAGACGTGCAGGAGTCCGAAGTGCGGGAAGAATTGGCCAAATTGACGGAGGCGTTGCCGGCGCGGGGACTGATCCTGCGGGAAGTGGCCGGCGGGTTCCGGATCGGCACCGCCCCCGAGCTTTCCGGCTGGGTGGCGAAGCTGAAAGGGGTGGTGCGGCCTCCGCGGCTGAGTCCGCCGGCCCTGGAAACCATGGCGGTGATCGCCTATCGACAACCCATTTCCCGGGCGGAAGTGGAGGCGGTGCGCGGCGTGGACTGCAGCGGCACGCTCGACACCCTGGTGGAGCGGGGAGTGGCCAAGATTGTAGGCCGGAGCGATGCGCCCGGGCGGCCGATTTTGTATGGGACCACTCCGCTGTTTTTGGAACACTTCGGTCTGAGGGATTTGGAGGAGTTGCCAAACTCGGAAGAGTTGCGGCGCGTGAAATTACCGGCCCCGGCCGATCCGACGGGACCCAAACAGGAGGAGCTAATCCATGAAGTTGGCGAGCCTGCGGCACAAGATTGATCGGCTGGATGACCAGCTGGTCCGGCTGCTCGCGGAGCGGACCCGGGTGGCGCGCGAAATTGGTCGGCTGAAGCGGCAGGACGGGTTTTCCGTGCTGGCCCCGGCGCGTGAGGTCAGCCTGCTCCGCCGGTTGGAGGCCAAGGCCGGGCGTGGTTTGGACCGGCGGGCTCTATATTCGATTTATCGGGAAATTCTTTCCAGTGCCCGCGAGGTGCAGGGCGGAGTCCGCATCGCCTTTCTGGGGCCGGAATCCTCCTACTGCCATCAGGCGGCGAAGGCCCGATTTGGCTCCTCCTCTCATCTGGTTCCATGCGTGACGATCGGGGAAATCTTTTCCGCGGTAGACCGAGGTGAGGTGGATGCCGGCGTGGTGCCGGCAGAGAATTCGGGGGAGGGCTCGGTGGGGGCGACGCAAGATGCGCTGCTCGACACCGGTGCGTGGATTTGTGGGGAGATTTATCTGCCGGTGCGGCACGCCTTGTTGAGCCGATCGGCGCAAGGGCCGATCCGCGTGGTTTACAGTCATCCCCAGGCCCTGGCCCAGTGCCGGCACTGGTTGGCCACCCATTATCCGGAGGCCCGCTTGGTGGAGGTGGCCAGCACGGCGGAGGGGGCCAAGAGGGCGGCCAAGGAAAACGGCACGGCGGCTTTGGCGAGCCCGCTGGCGGCCAGCCTGTACCGGTTGAAGATCCGGCAAAAAGACGTGCAGGATCGCGTGGGCAACACGACGAGATTTTTGGTGTTGGGGCAGGATCCGGTTCCGGCCACAGGTAAGGACCGGACCAGTCTGGTGTTCAGTCTGCCCCACCGGGCCGGGGCCTTGCACCGGGCTCTCGGAATTTTCTCCGGCCGGAAGTTGAATCTGCTCAAGGTGGAGTCGCGGCCGGCCCCGGGGAAGCCGTGGGAGTATGTGTTCTTTGTGGACGTGCGTGGGCATGCGGATCGTCCGGAGTTCCAGCGGGCCTTGGTCGCCCTGCGGAAACAGACCCAGGATCTGCGCGTGCTGGGCAGTTATCCGGAAGAGCGCTGACGATGGCCGAGGAAAACGCTCCGCCTCCGGCGGGCGGGGAGGCCGATACCGCCAAGAAAAAGCTCCGGCTCAAGGTTACCCGGGTTGAGGAAGATAAACCGCGGGTCCGGCGCCGGCTGTTGGCGCGAAAACCAGCGGCCGAACCCGCCCTCGAGGCCGGGAAGGAACAGGAGCGGGTAGGCGCAGGTCGGATTTTGGGGGACTTGGGAAAAGGGTTGGTGGAGTCAGCGCGCGGGTGGGATCGGAAGGTGTGGATCGGGGTCGCGGCGGCCATTGGGGGCATGATCCTGTATGGGGCCTGGACCGAGTGGCGAAAGACGGTGGTGCGGGTCCGGGTGGAACTCAACGACATCCGGTTGGGGGACAAGCCGGAGGTGTTGGTCCTTTACGATTTCTCGGAGCGGTTGGCGGGCTTGCGCCGAGACTACGGAAGAAGGTTGGCGCCGCTCCGTCCGCAAATCCGGGAAATCGAGAGGACGCTGGTGTTGGCCAAGGCGGACGCGGCGGGCACAGCGGAAAAGGTGCGGATGGTGCAGGCGGCCCTGGGAGAAGAGAGCAGCCAGGCCAAAAAGGTATATGAGGACTATCGAACCTCGGTGAGCAAGTTGTGGCTGGAGGAGGCGGGGGTGTTGGATCAGGAGTTCGACGACCGGCGAAAAGTCTTTCTGGATGAGGTGGAGGATCGGGGGCGGGCGCTTGGCCTTTTTTACCACCCGGAGGAGGATCAGGATTTACAACAACCGGAGATCGCGGCGAACGAGTTCCGCCTGGCGCTCTACCGGGCCCCGCCCAGCATCAAGCTCCCGGAACAGTTCGGCTGGATCGAGCGGAAGCTCAAGGACTGGCACGAATTCGAAAAGGACTGGAACTCCCGCTACAAAGGGCTCGGCACGCGAGCCAAGCAGTTGCGCAGTCCGGCGGCGACCAGTCTGGACACGAAGCAGGAGCGGGTGAAGATTCAGGCTCAGGAGCTGGACAAGTTCCGCGGCGATGCGCAGGTGATCCAAAAGGAGATCCAGGATTACGAGGCGAGGCTGAAGGAGTTGAAGGACCGGGAAGCCCTGGCCAAGGGACCGTTTGAGGAGGACGTGAATGCGATCCCTGACGCGTTTCTTTGTATGCGGATTCCACTGGATGCGGATGTCGCTCCCATTGCCGTGACCGGCAAGCTCGCCCAAGCCGCTCCGGGGACGTTAAAGATTGTGATCCGGGGGAAAAAGGACGGCCAAACTGCCTGGGTGATTCATTCCCTAGAGCCCGTCCCGCATCAAAAGACCGAAGTGGTTTTCCGCGACGCGGATTTTCAGCCGATCAGCGACTGGCTGGAGATGGATTGATTCGGCGGTCAGTCAGGCGGAAGGGAAGGTCGAGAAGCAGGAAGAGGGCGAGGGCCAGGCCCTCCAGGGAGAGAAGATACCAAGGCCAGGGTCCGAGATGATCGAGGAGGGACGGATTTTCCGGTTTGGCGCAGAGATAGCCGTAGTTCGTCCCGAGAAGTGCGTTTAGACCGAGGACTGTGGCCATGTAGAACTGGGACCAGGCGAAGATCCGTAAGGCGGCCCATGGGCGGGTGCGAAGGCCGGCTCCCCACGTCAGCAGCAGAGCGGTGGCCACCACGCCGCCATGAGAAAGATAAAAAGTGTACCAAGAAAGCTCCGGGGGGCGGACGGCCAAGTCTGGGGTGGCGAGTGCCTGGGTGGTGCCGGCCAAGGCCCAGAACCAGGTGAGTTCAAAAGCGAGAGGGCGGCGAGTGAGGAGGGCGATGACCCCGGTAAACGTTGCCCAGTCGCAAAGATGCAGGGGCAGCAGTTCGTGCCACGGCTCCTCTTCGTGGGTGGCAAAGTGGCCGAGGCTGACGAGCTTGTTTAGGACGAGGATCAGGGCGAGGGAGTCGCAGGCCGGGGTGAGCAGAATGGGTTTCCACCGGACGGCGACGGAAAGCAGTCCGGCCGTAAGAAGGGTGAGGAGAAGGGCGGTAAGCATCCGCCGGTGGATCAGCGGTAAAGCCGAGCCAGGCCCAAGACGATCTTTAGGGCACCGATCGAAAGGATCAGACCCACGCTGGAATAGAGCATCCAGTTGGGGATCGCGCTAGGAGCGGGGGAGTTCTTTTTGCGTTTCACGAGTTTGTTTCCAAGAGAGGTACTTTTTAACGTCGCGGGAGAGGAAGGCGAGGAAAACCCCCAGCATCAGGGCATCGTCGATCACGCCAATGCCGGGAAGGGCTTCGGGGATCAGGTCGAGGGGATTGATCAGGTAAAGGAATCCCAGAAAGCCCCCGGCCAGAGTGCCGGCGGGCCACTGGCGATAACGGCGGGCGAGCAGGTCCCGGAACATATCGGGGGTCGAGCGGATCAAGCCGGGGAAGTCGGTCAGTTTGGGGCCAGGGCGAAGGGGGTTCATGAATGGAGCTTAGGAGGAGAGAGCGTATCCACGATCGAATTATCGATTGGCCCTCTCAAACCCACCCCCGCCTATCCTGTCTACCGCCTCCGGCGCTGGTGTATGTCCGCTTACGCGTGGGGATTCACGATTACGTTTACGTTTAGGAAGGCTGTGAAGATGAGGGCTCGACCGATGACCGATAGATTCTAGGGTAAGGATATGAAATATATCCTGCTGGCATTGGCAATGTTTGGTTTCCAACTGAATCTTCAGGCCCAAGGGGTGGATCAGGACGGGCTGCTCAAGTTGGTGGCGGCGGCGGTCAATCCTGACGCCGAGGGGGATCAAACCGAAAGGTTCCGGAAAGGCTTGGCCGCTTTGGCGGATCTCAAGGCCGCGGGCATGGAGCCCGAGGCAGCGGTGCAAAAGGCGCGGGAGCAGGCCCAACTGGGAGACAGTGCCGACCGGCCCTCCAAGATGATTCTCGAGATGTGGACTCTGAACACCGAACGGATGACCGATGCGGCGACGCTGGAAGCTCTTCGTGCGGGCAAGATGCCCAAGCCGCCTTTAAAGCGGCCCTAAGAAAATCTTATTTTCCGTGCGGCTCAGCCTGCCAAGTGGGCTTTTGGGGATTGGCCATGGTGACCTTACGGGGGGCGGTCGGGGTCAACTCGCTGGAGCGGTCGTTGTCCCGGTCTTCGTCCCGATCTTGGGCCTGAACTGCGGCAAGAGTGAGTCCGACGATGGCGAGACAGAGTAGGATTTTATTCATGAAGTCATTCCAAACAAGGGAAGCGAGGGTTGCCAGCATATTCCTTGCCCTTTTTTACGGTCTGACCGGATCGATTTCCCTGGCGCAGTCGTCTTCGCCAAGGGGGGCCTACAGTGAGGAGTTGCGGGCCCGGGCGGAGGGCGGGGATGAGGATGCGCAGTTTCAGCTGGGGAACTGCTACTTTTTCGGCCTGGGGGTGCCCAAGAAACAGATCGATGGGGTGAACTGGTATCGAAAGGCGGCGGAGCAGGGCCACGCGGAGGCGCAGTTCAATCTGGGGGGATGTCTTTATCAGGGGTATGGAGTCGAACCGAACCAGACCGAGGCGGTGCGCTGGTGGCGAAAATCCGCGGGGCAGAACTACCCGCCTGCCCAGATCAGTTTGGGAGACTGTTTTCTTAAGGGGAGAGGCGTGATGAAGGATGAGGGGGAGGCTATCCGCTGGTTCCAGAAAGCGGCGGACCAAGAGTATCCGGCGGCACTCTATCGCATGGGCAACTGCTACCTGCAGGGGACCGGGGTGGATCGGGATATCGTGCAGGCCATGCGGTACTACCGGAGGGCGGCGGATTTAAAATATGATCCCGCCGTCCAGGTCCTACACAAACTGGAGGAGGGGAGCGGGAGCTAGAGACTGCGGAGGTTGAGGTAACCGACAATCAGAACCGTCAGGGTAAGGCCGATGATGATGACCGAGGCCAGAATCGTGAAAGTCCAGTCCGTCCCGACCGGGGAGTCCTTCATGCCCTCAGGGTAAACCGTCTGCGGATTCGGGGAAGTCCGGATTGTTTCCGGGTGCCGGGAGGCGATGATCGGCCCATGTTCGTTCATGAAACCGGGGAGGGATTACGGGGTGCCGTGGGATTCCATGGGTGGAGCGGGGACCACCGTACTTTCCGGCCTCTTTGGGGCCGGATCCCGGCGGGTTGGACTTTCTTTAGTTTCGACCTTCCCGGTTGCGGTGAATCGGAGTCGCCTGCCCGTTGGAATTTTCGAGACGTTGCCCGAAGCGTGGCGGAGGAGGTGGTCCAGTTGGGGATGCGGGATCTGGTACTGGTGGGAAGTTGTAGCGGGGCGATTCTGACCGCCTTTGTGGCCCGGGAACTTCGCGAGATGGGAAGACCGGAGGTGGTGGCGCGGTTGGTGTTGATTGATCCCTTTGCCTACTGCCCTTGGTATTTCCGGCTGTTTCTGATTCCAGTGTTTGGACCCTTGATGTATGCGACGGCCTTTGCCAATCCGATCGGGCGGGGAATCACCAATTTTTTCCTTCAGGACAAAAGGGCGGGGGACACAAATCTGACCGAGTCGTTCGCGGCGGTGGACCACCGGGTGGTCTGGAAATATCTGAAGATGCTTTCGGAGTGTGGAAGCCCAGGGCAGTTCCGGGGGATGGTCTTGCCGGTCGATATTCTCTACGGGGAGAAAACCTTTTCCGCGGTGCGCAGGTCGGTGCAGGAGTGGAAAGAAGCTTGGCCGCAGGCTCGGGTCAAGGAGCTTGCTGGGGTAGGGCATTTGCCAATTTCCGAGGGCACCCAGGAGGTGGCGAGAGCTGTGTTTCGGGGTGGGAAGGTGGGAAGGTGAAAAGGCACCCTTGGGAAACGTTGAGCCGTGGTTTGGTCATTTGGGCTTGGGCGGGGTTGCCCCTAGCTGCGGAGAACGATCCAGCGGCAGTGGTGTACTGGGTCCAACCCAGGGATGTGGTTTCCAAGGAGGTGACGGAGGCGCAGGACAAAAGAAAACAGACGGCACGGGCGGATCTGGATCTGGAAACTTCCATGCGGGAGAAGGGTTACTTCTGGGTGAATGGAGGGTGGGTGAAAAAAGGAGAGCCGGTTTCACCGGCACGGAATGCGGGGGACCTTAAGGATTCCGATGGGGATGGTTTTGACGATTTTACCGAGATCAAGTTTCACACGGATCCGTATAAGCCGGAATCGACGCCGGCATCCTACTTTCAGGCCAAGGGCAGCAATCGGGTGGTCTTTTACGGCACGAACTCGACGGCCCATCGAAAATAAAAACCTCCCTCGCCGGGAGATTGCTCACGCCCGGGTGGATTCGAACCACCGACCCGCGGATTAGAAATCCGCTGCTCTAGTCCCCTGAGCTACGGGCGCCTGCTGTTAGTTTGTAGCAGAAAATGGCCGAGGGGCGATGGCCCGCTTAGGGGGCAAGGGATTCAGGGGTTCAGGTGCTTAGATTCCCGCATGCTTAACCCCTTAACCCCTCCGGTCCCAGATCTTCGGACGAGTAACCGAACATCGGAGAGTCCCAGCAGGGTGGCCGCGAGAAAGTAGGCACCGGCGCCGAGGGTGCAGAGGGCGAGGGTACCGGCGACGCGAAGGATGACTGGCCCGGCGAAGGGATCGATGAGCCAAGAGCCGACCTTGAGCGCTCCGATCAGGACGATGCAACTCAAGCCGATCCGCAACACCGCCTGCATAAAGTCAGGCCGGAAAAAGGTGCCCACGTGGCGTTGGGAGGCCCAGGCCAACTGGAGGATGTTCAGCGTGGCCACGGAGGCGACGGACAGTGTCAGCCCGAGGATGCCGAGGTTGAAGACGCGGATGAGGAGGTAGTTCATTCCTATATTGAGAATGATCCCGGTCAGGCTGATCCGCAGGGGAATTCCAGGTTTGTCGATAGCGGAGAAGGCCGGGCTGACGACCTTGATACAGGAGTAGGAAACCAGACCGAGCGCATAGCCTTTGAGAGCGAGGGCGGTACGGGCGGTGTCGTCGGCGGTAAATCGGCCGTACTGGTAGATGGAGGCGATCACGGGCTCGGCCAGGATGAAAAGGCCGATGGCGGCGGGCAGAGTAAGAAAAAGGGTCTGGCGGACTCCAACCAGAAGGCGGTCGTGGAGGGCCTGCTTATCGTCGAGTGCCGCGTGGCGGGCGAGGTGGGGCAGGGTGACGGTGGCCACGGCCACGCCAAAAAGACCGATGGGCAGCTGGATCAGGCGGAAAGCATTGTTCAGGCAGGTGACGGAGCCGTCCTCGAGGTAGGAGGCGAAATATCCGTTTACCAGCACGTTGATTTGGATGGCGGCGGCTCCAACCGAGGCGGGTCCCAGCAGGCGCAGGACTTGTTTAAGGCCGGGATCCTTGAGGTCGATCCACCAGCGGGCGTGGTATCCCACGGAAATGGCTCGCGGCACCATCACCAGCCACTGGGCTAGGCCACCGACCAGGACACCGATGGAAAAGGCGTAGACGGATTTTGGTCCGAAGGCGGGATCCATCCACCAGGCCAGCAGCAGACCGAGGCCGATGGAGACAAAATTAAAGACTGCCGAGGCCAGAGCCGGCAGGCCGAAGTGGTGGAGACTGTTGAGGAGGCCCATGTAGACGGCCGCGAGTGAGAGGAAGAGGATGAAGGGAAAGAGAATCCGGGTGAGCTCAATGGTCAGCTCTGACTTTCCGGGGACGGCGGCGAAGCCCGGATTAAAGAAGTGAACGAGAAAGTCGGCCTCAAGAATTCCGACAGCCACGATGGCAGTGAGGACGATGAAGAGGAGGGTGTTGACGTTGTTGGCGAGGCGGTAGGCGGCAGCTTTGCACTCCTAGGCGAGTGTCTGGGAGAAGGTGGTGACGAAGGCGGTGGAAAGGGCTCCCTCGGCGAAAAGGTCGCGGAGAAGATTGGGGATACGAAAGGCGGCGATCAGGGCGTCCAGTTCCTTTCCGGCGCCAAGGACGGTGTTAAGCAGAACTTCGCGGACGAGGCCGAGAATCCGGGAGGCCCCGATGGCCAGCATCACGCGGGAAGTGCCTTTGGTGCTCATGCCTTGGCAAGACGATGGCGGCAAGCACTGAGCACCTCTTCGGGGGTGAGGCGGGTCATGCAGCGGCGGTCGAGGGGGCAGACCTTGAGAAAGCAGGGACTACAGGAGACCTTGTGGTGAGCGACAGAGATAGAGTCGCCCAGGGGGCCGGTCCAGGCAGGTTCGGTGGAGCCGAAGATGGCCACGCCGGGCCGACGGAGGAAGGCAGCAAGGTGCATCGGTCCGCTGTCGTGGCAGAGGACGAAGCGGGCGTGGGCGACCCAGTGGGCGAGATCGAGGGTGGTAGTTTTTCCGGAGAAGTCCTGAAGATCGGAACCATAGGCCTCGCGGACAGCGCGGCAGGATTCCACATCGCCTGGTCCGCCCATGAGGATCGGCTCGAAAGAATGTTCCTTCACGAGGTCGCGGATGACGGCGGCAAAGGATGATGGGTCCCATCGCTTGGCCGGGCCGTACGCCGCACCAGGAAAGACGGCGAGGTAGGGTTGGGTGGGAGCCTCCGCCGGTCGAGGCAGCAATGTCGGCGGAGCAGGCAGCTCCTTTTTCCCTTTGGGCAGGCCCAGATCCTCAAGAAGCCCGAGATATTGGTCAGTCACGTGGACGAAACCGAAGGGGGACGTGCGCCGCGGGCGGTTTTCGGAAAGAAGGGTGTTGCGGAAATTCCGTTCGAATCCGGCCCGGTAGGGCACCGGGAGAATTTCCAGCGCCACCCGCAGGGAGTTAGGTAAAGCGACGGCGGAACCTACCCCACGTTTTTTGCATTCCGGGCCAAACGCCAGCGGCCAACGCGGAGCGGACAGGTATTCCAGGCCGGGAAGGAGGATCGGAGCCAGGGGTGCGAGGGAGGCAGGACCGGCGACGATGAAAGGCGCCCGCCCATCCAACCAAGAGTGATAAAGGCGGACAGCGGGAAGAGAGAGGATCAGATCGCCCAGCCAATTGGGCAGACGCAGTAGGTGAGCTTGATCGCGGGAAGTAGGATGGGGGATCACGGGGAGGCTTCCGGCATTTTAAACCGGAGCGACCCTGCGATCAGCGTAAAATACCGGGGGAGGCGCGACGGTTGTCGGTGTGGGCGGAATCCGATTCGCCTTCGGAGGCCGGACGATCTTCGCCGTAACCGATCGTGCTGATGTTGCTGCCGTTCGCTCCGAGGCCAATGAGGTACTGCCGGACCGCGGTGGCGCGCTTTTCGCTCAAGGCCAGATTGTACTGGGGGGTGCCGCGAACGTCAGTATGGCCAGCGATGACGATCTTAGTGTTGGCGTTGTTGCTGAGGTAGTTCGCCAGTTTATCGAGTTTCGGCCGCTCTTTGGCTTCGATGGTAAAGCTGTCGTAAGCGAAGTAGACGGTCTCGCTTTTGAGGGTTTCGTAGTCGGCATTGTCCGGGTTGCCAGAGCGCTCGGGCAGGGGCTGATCGTAAATGTCGTCTGTGGCATCACCAAAGGCAGCTCCATCGCCTTTTTTATCTTTGTCCGCGCACCCAGAGAGGATGGCAAGGAGGGATACTAGGAATAGGGGTATGTATTTCATATTTTCAGCGGCTGGTGTTGGGTTCAGTGTTGTTGCTCAAGTTGTTGGGTATCTTTGTAGTTTCCCCCGTAAGAGTGTCAAGCAGAACGAGATGACCATTTTGCGAGGCGACCAAATGTCGGGAATTCCTTGTCCATGAAGGACTTTCAAGCCCAGAACCCCGGCTCACGATGCGGGATTTTTTGGCTGAGAGGTCGTAGACTCCGATTTGTCCGCCCCCCGAGCTGATGCTGTAGGCGATTAGTTTCCCGTCGGGCGACCAGTCTGGCTCGGTGGTGTAAGAGGATTCGGTATTAAGTCGCTCTGGCTCTCCGCCGGTGGCGGGAAGGAGGTAAAGGCTGGGACTGCCGCGCTCGTCCGAGACATACACGATCTGCGTTCCGTCTGGGGACCAGGAGGGGGAGGCTTCCACGCCGCGAGTGCGGGTCAGTCGGGTAGGGGAACCGCCGGTTGCGGCCATGGTGAAGAGTTCGGGGTTTCCGTCTTTTGAGAGGGTGAGGGCGAGGGTGGAGCCATCGGGGGAAAAGGCGGCGCCGGTGTTCTGTCCGGGAAACTGGGCGACACAGCTCCGTTTTTTGGAGCCGAGGTCGATGACGTAGGTATCGCGATAGCCGCTTTTGTCCGAGCTGTAGACGATCTTCGATGCGTCCGGGGAAAACCGTGGGCCGTAGCCCAGCGACTTGTCCTGGGTGAGTTGCCGGGCATTGGCACCGTCGATATCGGAAATGTAGATCTCCTTCACCTTGCTCTTTTTGCCGCCGGAGGCGGAGGCAAAGGTGATCCGGCTGGAGGCGAAGCCGGGAGTTCCGGTGAGAGCTTCCACCACCGCATCGGCAAAAAGGTGCGTGGCTCGGCGGGAATCCCCGGAAAAACTTTTGTCGACGATGGCCGCGCCGCCGGCCTTGGGCACGGCCCGTCCGGACAGTCCGCTCGGGGTAATGGAGCCGGAGAGGACAAAAGCGGCGGAATCGGCCGGCACCACCCGGCAAACGCCGGAGCGGTTGAGGTCATCGGTCAGGACTTTGGTGGCGGCGGCACCTTCCGCTCCGCTGATCGGCTGGACGGCGACATCGATCTTTCGCGTCTGCTCGATGACGATGACCGGAGTGGTGGCTTGGGCGTGGAGATAGAGGGGGAGAAG
>JACCDW010415432.1_pt1 | contig 12729 bp, 11 predicted proteins | sample 7449781 | NCBI WGS metagenome assembly JACCDW01 (sample SAMN15323449, study PRJNA562643) | freshwater metagenome | isolation source: river surface water | place: USA:Blue River Watershed | collected 2017-08-18
CCCTAGTTGAAAACTATCAAACAGCTAATGGCATTGCCTTGCCAAAAGTATTGCAACCTTATTTTGGCGCTGAAAACTTAGTATAAGTATTGATGGAAGATACATAGATCAAATAAAAATTAGCATATAAGAAAGCCCCTCCAATTGGAGGGGCTTTCTTATCGGGTATATCTACTCAAGCTTTCAATCGCTTAGAACATAGTATTTAAAATCTGCTAAATCGAATACCTACTGCAAAAGGAGCCATGTCGAAATGGGTTAATTTGTTATCGAACAAATTGGTTAAGCCGTAAGAACCGTATAGTCTTAAGGATCCAATTCCCAATTCACCAATAGTAGCAAGTCTAAAATTATTTAGGTTAAAGTTTCCGTTCACTTTTTGTTTGCCTCTTTCTTCGCTAATTTGCTTGGTTCTAGATTGTAATAAATAGCCGGCACTCATACCCAAACTAGCATAGAAGCTTTTGTTATTTTGTGGGTTGGCTTGGTAATTTATTTGAACAGGGATGGTTAAATATTCAACAAATAATTTATTCTTTGAGAAGTTAACATTGTCGAAGTAAACGTAATTGCCTGCTGTATTACTAAAGCTAATTGGGTTTTCGAATCTAAAGTTAAACATCTCAATACCGATACCATATTTCAAATTCCAAATATGCTTGTATAAATCTACTTTTTGTTGCACAATCCAAATATTAACGTTACTTGTTTTTACATTATGCAATTTCAAATCAGTTGAATTAGGAGCATTGCTGGAAATTAAATTATTACTAACCATGGTTCTGTAAGCAGATTGATCTGTGTTGTCAATTAAATTTGCAAAACCTAAGTCAAATATCCACCAGTTGGTAGTAACGGGCTTTAACTTTTTAGGTGCTTTTTCAATACTGATTTTTGTTTTCTTAAAATCGCCGTCTAAGAAAGATTCCCATGTTGTTTGACCAATGGTAGCACGTCCTTCTCTTTTGTTAATTATATTAATGCGGCCTACTTTAACAGTGTCATCTGTAATAGTAATTAAAGTGTCATTAAAGCTTTGAATGGTAACTCCATTGTTTTTGGATCTGTTTTTTTGTTGAGGATCATTTCCATTTACAATTACCATATTGCCCACACGTATAGTGTCTTGTTGTTTGGGAAGGGTAGAATCTTTTTGTGCGCTCGCGCCCAATGCAATGCATAAGCATCCTAGTAAAATTGTCTTTTTCATAATTCTTATTTTTCTTTATCTGTTTTTATTTTTTCTAATTAACGCATTAAAACGTCTTCCAAGTCCTCTTAATTTATCTCCGTCTATCTCAAAGTTGGCAATATAAATACCTCTATCTGTATTGTCGGTATTGTATTCTTCATAGCTTACAGCCGTTTCTGTTTTTGTCTCTTCGGTAGGGATAATCGAAGTGGTAGTAACAATCGGGTCTATATTGGTTGCTGCTGGGGCGATGTTATTGGATTTATCCATGGACGCCAGGGCATTCCTTGTATCATCTTCGGCTCTAACATAATTATTGTCTTCTGCTACAAGGGCATATGCTTTTTCTTGAACGGGGTTAGTTGAATGCGTATTTGTGGATTCAATGAAGCTACCTGTCAAAGGCAAATTGGCGTTCGAGGTTTTAATGGCTGCTGCCACTTTTTCTTCCTTAGCCATTTCAACGGTAGATGGGGTGTTCGAAATTTCGGTATTCGTATTCAACGCCACGCTATTTTGTGAGTTGATGCCTTGTGCAAGATCCTTGTTTTGAGGCAACCACTGATAGCCAACAAAAAGCAAAAGCAATGCAGCAACGGCTGTGAGCGAGCGTATGCGGGTTCCGTTGAAATAGCCTCTTAGGATCGGGGCTTCTTTTCGATATAAGTTTTGTTTAAATGAAGGACTAAGACTCGCTTCCATTGCTGGGTGACGATACAAAAGTGCCTTGTCTTCATATATGACTTCCTCTGGAGTTAAAATAGCTTTTTTCAATAAAGCCATTTCGCTTGCATAGTTGGGATATTCCTTTAAGAAAGCCGCTACTTCCTCTCTTTCGGCAGCAGATAGCTCATTGTCAATATAAGACAAGAAATACGTTTCGTAATTATGGATATTGATTTTCATTAGGCACGCATTTTTTCAAGGTGAACTAATTTTCCTTTCAATATTAATCTAGCACGATGTAAGTATACTTTTACTTGACTCTCGGAAAGATCCATGATCTCCGCTATTTCTTGATAACTATATCCTTCGTAATCTTTTAATAAAACCAAGCTTTTTTGCGTGGGATTTAATTCGTTAATGGCGCGTAATAAAATTTGTTTCAATTCGGCATTGGACTGCAAATGCACCTGTCCAGTTACTTCTTCAAAATTATCGGTCGTAGCTTCCTTTTTATCCTTTCTAATATGATCAATCATTTGATGATAGGCCACTGTAAATAAGTAGGACTTTTCTTTTCCGGCTTCCACTTTTTTGCGGTTTACCCATAATTTCTCAAAAGCCGTTTGGACAATGTCCTGGGCATCTGCTTCATGGCCAATATTTTTGACAATAAAACGGTAGACCCCATCGGAGTAGTCATCTACACATTTATTGAAATCTTGATCGGTCATGCTGAATCCCTCGTTTTAGTGCTGAGTATAGATATAACGAAGGTGGGTCTAAAATGTTACAATAAGCGACTAATAATTTACAATCTGTTCTTGAATATCGGCCGGAAGTTCACGCCATTCATATTGTTGATTGCGCAATTGAGGCTCAAAACCTGCTTCTTGGATAGCTTCTTGGATGGTTTTATAGGTAAAACGGTGGGGTGCACCAGCGGCACTTACCACGTTTTCTTCCAACATAATGCTTCCAAAATCATTGGCCCCTGCTTCCAAACATACCTGAGCGGTAGCCTTACCCACTGTCAACCAGCTAGCCTGAATATTTTTAATATTAGGCAACATGATTCGACTAATGGCAATCATACGAATGTATTCTTCGGTAGTGGTTAAATTGTGTACCCCTCTAATTTTAGTTAATAAGGTATCTACATCTTGGAAGGTCCAAGGAATAAATGCTAAAAATCCTTTTGCGTCTTTTGGTTTTCTATCTTGTGTTTCACGAATGCGCACTAAATGAATAAATCTTTCTTCCAAAGTTTCTACGTGACCAAACATCATGGTGGCACTGGTAGTTATATTTAATTGATGGGCAGCAGCCATTACTTCCAACCACTCATCTGCGCCGCATTTACCGTTCGAAACTAATTTTCTTACTCTATCTACCAATATTTCTGCACCCGCACCTGGAAGAGAATCCATACCTGCCGCTTGTAAAGCTTTCAGTACTTCCGTATGTGTCATGCCTTCTAACTTTGCAATATGTGCAATTTCTGGGGGCCCTAAGGTGTGCAATTTGATAGTTGGAAATTCTTGCTTGATTTGGCTAAAGGTATCCGTATAATATTTTAATCCTAATTCAGGATGGTGACCTCCTTGTAATAACAATTGGTCTCCGCCCCAAGCCAAGGTTTCTTTAATCTTAACACGGTAGGTATCCATATCGGTAATGTAGGCTTCAGGATGTCCCGGTATTCTGTAAAAATTACAAAACTTACAGTTGGCAATACATACATTAGTGGTATTTACATTGCGATCAATTTGCCAAGTTACTTTACCGTGTGGAACTTGCTTTTTTCTTAACTCATTTGCGATATAACTTATCTCGTTTAAAGGAGCCTGTTCAAATAGAAACATACCCTCTTCCTTGGTCAAATACTCAAAATTCAGGGCTTTCTTATATAATTCTTCTAATTGCATAATCATCTTTTAAGAGTAACAAAGTTAAGGCTTAAACGGTTCGCTTACTACCCCTGTTTTTTTTATCTATATTCGATAATTGACTCTTGTTTAAAAGGAGTAATTTTACCCTTTATTATGATACAATTTGATCGATTTCAACTAGAGAATGGCTTAAAAGTATTGGTACATCCCGACACGACCACACCTATGGCTGTAGTCAATATCTTATACAATGTTGGAGCTAAGGACGAAAATCCAGCCAAAACAGGGTTTGCTCATTTGTTTGAACATTTAATGTTTGGAGGAAGTGTCCATATTCCCGAATATGACGAGCCCTTGCAAAGAGCAGGTGGCGAGAACAATGCCTACACGACCAATGACCTCACCAATTATTATTGCCAATTGCCCGCTGAAAATATTGAAACTGCTTTTTGGTTAGAGAGTGACCGTATGTTGTCTTTGGCATTTAGTCCAAAGAGCTTGGAGGTTCAAAGAAAAGTAGTTTGTGAAGAGTTTAAAGAACATTATATCAATAAACCTTACGGGGATGCATGGCATAAAATGCGCAGCTTGGCCTATACACAACATCCCTACAAATGGATGACCATTGGAGCTTCTTTAGAACATGTAGAGCAAGCCAACATGGAGGATGTAAAAGCATTCTTCTTTCAATTTTACAGACCCAATAATGCCATTTTAGTAGTGACAGGGAATGTAAAAACAGAGGAGATTAAAAGGTTGGCTGAAAAATGGTTTGGACCCATTCCAGCAGGCAAGCCTTATGAAAGAGCATTGCCGGTAGAGCCAAAACAAACTAAGAATAGAAGTTTAGACATACGTGCCGATGTGCCCATGGACATGCTCATGATGACCTGGCATATGGGAGGCCGTTTTGATGCTTCTTATCACGCAACCGATTTATTGACAGAAGTATTGGGTGGAGGGGCGTCTTCTAGATTGTATGAACAATTGATCAAAGTGAGACAATTGTTCTCTTCTATTTCTTGTTTTCACTTTGGCACCATTGATCCAGGTTTGTTTGTGATCACCGGTAAGTTGGTAAAAGGGATTAGTATGTCGGTGGCAGAAAAAGCGGTATTGGAAGAAGTAGAAAAAATGAAGCGTGAATTATTGGATGCGAAAGAAGTGCAAAAGGTGATTAATAAAACAGAGAGCATGATTTGTTTTGAAGATATGAGTATTATGAATCGCGCACAAAGTTTGGCTTTTTATGAATTATTGGGAGACGCGGCTTTAATGAATGAAGAACTTTCCAAGTATCAATCGGTTACACCGGAATTGATTCAATCCACGGCCCAAAGCATTTTTGCAGAAGGCAATCGTAACACATTATATTACTATAGTAAATCATAAGCTAGTAATAGCATAATCATAACAACATGGTATTAGACAGAAATATTGCACCTGCTATCAAAGACGCTGTAGATTTTGACATACAACTTAAAGCTTGTCAAAAATATAGTTTAGACAATGGAGTAGAAGTATATGCATTTGAAGGGGGTGCACAGGAAGTAATGCTTATGGACATGGTTTTTTTTGCGGGCAATCATTTTGAAACTAAAAATTGGGTAGCCCCTGCCACTAATTATTTATTAAAGAATGGAACCAGTACAAAAAATGCTTTTGAAGTAAATGATGCTTTTGAATTTTATGGAGCTTATTTAAATAGATCTTGTTATAATGAAACAGCAACCATTAGCCTGCACACTTTAACCAAACACTTTCAGGAACTCATTCCTGTGGTAAGTGAATTGGTGGCGGATGCTGTATTTCCTGAAAACGAATTAGACATTTATGTAAAGAATCAAATTCAACAACTTACTTTGAATTTGAAAAAAGGAGACTTTATTGCCAATCGTTTTATTGACGAATATTTATTTGGCATTGACCATCCCTATGGTAAATATTCAAGCGAAGCAAGTTATCAAGCACTCACTAGGGAGGATTTGGTTGGTTTTTACAATCAATATTATAAGGAAGGGAAATGTATTGTTTTCATGGCAGGAAAATTTCCCCCGAACATGGAGTCTTTGTTAAATAAATACATTGGTAGTTTACCATTGAATCAAAATACGATGATCACAAAGGAGCACCCTATCGTTGCGGCTGCTCAAAAAAAGTACAGTGTAGTGAATGATCCAAATTCAGTGCAAGGTTCTATTCGTATTGCTCGTCATTTTCCCAACAGACATCATCCGGATTTTGCGGGTGCTCAAGTACTGAACAATATTTTTGGTGGCTTTTTTGGATCTCGTTTAATGAGTAATATTCGGGAGGACAAAGGATATACCTATGGCATTCATAGTTATTTGCAAAACCATATTCAGCAAAGTGCTTGGATGGTAAGCACGGATGCAGGAAAAGATGTATGTCGCGCAACCATTGATGAAGTGTATAAAGAGATGGCTATTTTAAGAAATGAATTGGTAGATGAAGAAGAGTTGAAGTTGGTTAAAAATTATATGCTAGGTTCATTGCTTGGCGATGTAGATGGTCCTTTTCAAATTATTGGCCGCTGGAAATCCTATATCCTCAATGGTCTTAATGAAGACTATTTCTATAATACTATCAAAACGGTAAGGGCCATACAGCCTGAGGAAATAAAGGACCTTGCCAATAAGTATTTAAGGGAAGAAGACTTTTATGAACTGGTGGTTTACTAGCCCTTTTCGCTGATATTTTCACAAATTCGGCTTCCATTGATCCTGTACCTTCGGATAATTAAAAAATTATTTTAAAGCTAAAATATTGAAAAACAATGTTTTAGCTTTTTTATGTTACCTAATACTATAAAATATTTAGTACTGTGTGATGCATAGTACTAAATATTCCCTTAGCTTTGTGGGACAAAGAAATTATCATGGATATACAAAACACACAGAGTCAGATGCGCAAGGGCGTTTTGGAGTTTTGCATATTGTCCATCATTCAAAAAGGCGAAGTATATCCTAGTGATATCGTCGAACAAATGAAAGCGGCCAATTTGCATATTTTAGAAGGCACCCTGTATCCTTTATTGACTCGATTAAAAAATGCAGGTTTATTGAATTATCGATGGGTGGAAAGTGTAAGTGGGCCACCAAGAAAATATTTTGTAATGACAGAGGAAGGCAAAGAAGCTTATAATGTCTTACATAAAACTTGGAACGAAATGGCCATTGCAGTGGAAACCATCATTTCGCCAAAAGTAAACCCAATTGTTAACGAAGCAGAAGTTGCTCTTTAAATATCATGACAATGAAAAAAGTAATTAACATCAATTTCCAAGGTCGTATTCTTCCAATAGAAGAAGTGGCTTATGAAAATTTGAAACAATATATTGAAAGTCTAAGGACCTATTTTGAACAAGAAGAAGGAAAGGACGAAATCATTAACGACATTGAATGTCGTGTGGCTGAATTATGTGAAGACCGTCTAAAAAAAGATGCAGTTTGTATCACAGAAGAAGATATTAATTTGATAGTTGCAAGTATTGGACGCCCGGCTGATTTTGAAGCTCAGGACGGATTTGAGGCAAATACAAGTCATCATTCAAGTGCAGGCGGTTCCTTTACAAACTCTACAGAAAATACCAGCACCGGTGTGAAGCGTTTATATCGTGACGAACAAAATAAAGTACTGGGTGGAGTTTGTGCTGGTATAGCTAATTATTTACAATTAGATCCGTTATTAGTAAGAATTTTATGGATACTTCTTTTTGGCATTTCATTTTTAGCCTACTTGTTATTATGGATTGCCGTTCCTAGTTCTTCAGTGAAAGAAGTGGGAGGGATTCGCAAAAGATTATTTAGAGATATTGATCACAAGGTGATTGGTGGAGTATGTGCTGGCTTGTCTAAATATTTTGGTGTAAAAGTGATCATTATCAGATTGTTATTTTTAATTCCTTCTATAGCTGTTACATTTAATTGGAATCATTTTCATCTATTTCAGTTTTGGGATTTTGATGATTTTCCAAATTTCATTGGCATGACCTTTTTTGGTCCAGGAGCTTTATTTATTTATATCGTTTTATGGTTGGTTTTGCCTGAGGCAAGAACCAGTGCGGACAAATTAGAAATGATTGGAGAGAAAGTGGATATCAATAGTATTAAAAACACCATTCAAACTGATATGGAAGGTTTTGGTAAAAGAGCTCAAGCATGGGGAAGTTCATTCGATAAAAAACAAACTTCAAATGTTACCGATGCCAACAATCATACGATGTCTCAAAATAAAGGATGTATGTATTATTTCGGTAGAACATTTACCATTTTATTAAAAGCATTTGTATACTTTATTCTTGGCATTATTACCATCTCAATACTAGCTGCCTTATTTGGTATCGGCGTTGCAACCACTAGTCTATTGCCTTTGAAGAAATTTATACTAGAGGATGGCTTACAAACATGGGCATTTATTGGTAGCATTTTATTTTTCATTTGGGTACCAGTAGTTGCTATTGTTGCTTCCATCGTGCGTAAATTAGCGGGCTATAAAAAAGCAAATATTTGGGTACGATCTAGTTTTATTGCTTTATGGACATTGGGTTGGATTTGTTTATTTTATTTTGGAAGTAGTCTTGGCCACAGTTTTTCCAAGCATAATCAACCTGAAGAAGTGCAGGTTCAGTTGTCAAATGCTAAACTTGACTATTTAGAATTAACAGCCACTCCAAAAATGAAATATTATGAAGACAAGTGGTTTCAAATTACTCCATTCAATAATTATGGTGACGAAGACACACTGTTTGTTAGAAACTTACGTGTTAGAATTGTACAATCAAAAACAGATAGCTTTGAAATTAAAGTCGTGAAATTAAGTAATGGCAAAACCGTACAGGAGGCCAATACCCTTGCGAACAATATCAATTTTAACCTTACACAACAAGATTCTGTTTTGTACCTAGACCGTGGAATTGGCATTAGTACGAAGAATAAGTTTCGTAACCAGCATATCATCATGACCATTGCAGTGCCTGTTGGAAAAAGATTTTTAATTAGCAACAAAGGTTGGTCTCAAACCAATGTAAGCATTGGTGGAAGAGGTATGCGCTCAGAAACGATTGATCGAATCACAGATGATAATGACTGGTATGATGAATGGAATGAACCATGGGATAGTGAATCGTTCTCCTACGAGCAGGGGGTTGAATACAAAATGACAACTGCGGGTTTAGAAAAAATAAGACGTGTGAACGGCAAGGAGGATCAAGAGGAGGAGGATGATAAGGATGCAGATGAGATCGAACAAAAGTTACAAAAGCTAAAAGAAGAGCGCTTACAATTAGAACAAGATTTGGAAAAATCTAAATCAGAAAAAGTAGAAAAAGCAGCGGAAGAGCGTAAAGACAAGAAAGTTGCTGCACCTGTTAAGGGAGAATTGAGTACCGTTAAATCGGTGGCGAGCAAGTTTGCTGACATTCAATGGGTATTAGATAGATTCTCCTATTAAATGGTTAAAGGATTCCTTAGTTGAGTTGGGTTTAGATAGATACGATTGATTTTGGATTGCCACCCCCTCTGAATAAGAGGGGGTGTTTTATTTAGGGTCCTTTTTGTATATCTTTGCGCAAATACAAATTCCATGAGTGAAATTTTAAACACCCCATTTACACACAAACATATTGCACTTGGTGCGAAAATGGCTCCCTTTGCTGGTTACAATATGCCCATTAGTTATACAGGTATTAATGATGAGCATGCTGCAGTTCGTAACAATGCCGGGGTATTTGATGTGAGTCATATGGGCGAGTTTATTTTAAGAGGTGAAAATGCTTTGGACTTAATTCAACGTGTAACAAGCAATGATGCTTCCGTGTTAGAAGATGGAAAAGCACAGTACAGTTGTTTGCCTAATGCTACAGGTGGTATTGTAGATGATTTATTGGTATACTGCGTAGAAAAAAACAAAGTATACATGTTGGTAGTCAATGCATCAAATATTGAAAAGGATTGGAATTGGATAAGTCAACATAATACCAAAGGCGTTGAAATGCATAATATAAGTGCCAAAACGGGCTTACTTGCAGTGCAAGGTCCAAATGCCACTAAAATTGTGCAGAGCATGACTAAAATGGACGTATTAAATATGCCTTATTATAGTTTCGCAAAAGGTGTTTTATTAGATATAGATAATGTGTTGATTAGCGCTACAGGTTATACGGGTGCAGGTGGCGTAGAAATTTATTTTGAAGACATTAATGACAATGCCAATAAAATATGGGATGCTTTGTTTGAGGCGGGTGCTGAATATGGATTAAAGCCTATTGGCTTGGGAGCGAGAGATACATTAAGATTGGAAATGGGATTCTGCTTATATGGAAACGATATTGATGATACGACAAGTCCCATTGAAGCAGGTTTGGGTTGGATTACCAAGTTTACCAAAGAATTTACGAACTCAGCTGCGCTTCAGGCACAAAAGGAAGCGGGTGTTGCTAAAAAATTAGTGGGTTTTGAAATGATTGATAGAGGTATACCACGTCATTACTACCTTATTAAAGATGAAGCGGGCAATGAAATTGGTTCAGTGACTTCTGGAACACAAGCCCCAAGCTTAGGGAAAGCCATTGGGTTGGGTTATGTGGCTACTTCTCATGCTAAAGTAGGTACTGATATTTTTATTGATATTCGTAATACACCTGTGAAAGCAAAAGTGGTTAAGTTTCCATTTAAATAATTTGAAAATAAATTCGATCGAAAAAAGGGGCATTGCCCCTTTTTTTTATTGCGTATAAATACTTGAATTTAACATTTGTCTGCTTTGCATTTTTGTAGTTCATTAAAAAATACAAAATGAAAGCAATTAAAAACAAAGTGCAGCTTGTGGGAAGACTAGGTGCCGATCCAGAAATCAAAATGTATGGGGAAGATAAAAAACTAGCCAGTTTAAGATTAGCGGTAAATGACCGATATAAAAATATCAAAGGAGAGTGGATTGAAGAAACCCAGTGGTTTAATTTATTGGCTTGGTCAAAATTAGCGCTGTATGTAGAAAAATATTTAACAAAAGGGACAGAATTGGCCGTGGAAGGGCGTTTGGTGAATAAATCCTTTACGGATAAGGCAGGTATTAAAAGAGTAAGTACCGAAATTATTTTGAGTGAAGTGTTAATTTTATCTAAACACAAGGAATTACTAGTGGATCAAAAAACTGTTTAGTATCTTTGCGGCATGAGTAATAAGGAAATGCAAAAACCAAGTTTACATACGATACTTACGCCACAATTATTGGACTTGTATGAAGTGAAAGATAGTATTGTTGTCATCATTGATGTATTTAGAGCTACCTCAACGATGGCAACAGCATTATACAATGGGGCTACCAAAATTATTCCTGTTGATAGTGCAGAAGCCTGTATAGAAATGGGAAAGGCGACGGGTGGCATAACAGCGGGAGAGCGAGATGGTAAAATAATTCCTGGATTGTCTTATGGAAATTCTCCTTCAGAATATCCCCGTGATTTTATTGAAAATAAAACATTGGTCATTACCACTACCAACGGAACTAAATTATTACACATGGCATTGCGTCAAGGTGCGAAGGAAGTGATTACAGGCTCTTTCCCTAACTTGACCAAAGTAGTCGACTATTTAAAAGCACAAAATGCGCCTGTCATATTAGGCTGTTCTGGATGGAAGAATAGATTCAATATTGAAGACACCTTATTTGCGGGTGCAGTTATTGAGGCGGTAAAAGACCATTTTACCATTCATTGTGATAGCAGTTTCATGGCCAATCAGCTTTATAATCAACAAAAAGACAACCTGCCTGAGTATATTAAAACCCTCACCCATTGGCATCGCCTGGCATCCTATGGGTTAGAGGCAGACATGCTTTACTGTGTGACTCAGGACATTGCTCCAAGTTTACCCTTGTTTAAAGATGGGGCGCTCGTAAATGGAGCATAAGAATATCGATTTTTAGCCTGCAATTGTGTACATTTGCAAATTGCCCTTTTCAAAGGGGCAATTTGTATCATTTATGGCATTACCCTACTTAGTAAAACACATTTATAGCTACGGAACCGAAGAGGTAATTAGACGTGGGAAAAAGATTTTCGCACTGAAAAATATCGAATTGGTAAAGTTTGATCCTTTGCTAGGGAGCATACATTGTCGCGTAAAAGACGATGGTTACAGTACCTATTATAAAGTAACCATTGAAAATTTTAAAAGTCCAGCCACCCTTTCTTTAAGATGTGGTTGTCCTTATAATTTATCAGAAGTGTGTAGGCACAAAGCCGCGGCCCTATTTTTTGTGCAGGACTTGCTGGATAAGAATTTATTGGACTATAAGCAGACCTCGTATGTAACAACGCATACTCAATTGCGCACGAAGAATTTGGATTTAAAAATGATTAGAATGCTTTGTTCAAAAACTACTTTTGAACAAGCGGAGACCACACTTAAATCCAACAGACCTCATATCTTAGAAAGTGCTAATGAAAAAGTAGTAGCAGAATTAGAAGAGAAAGGGAATACCTATACAATAATTATACAAAAAAATGAGGAGCGCTTTTTTGATACTTCTTGTAACTGTTTGAGTGAAACAGAATACCCGCTTTGTATACATAAGACCATATTGTTACTACAGTTATTCCAATTAAAAGGAGCAGATTATTTTGATACCATTAGAAATTGGGACAGGGAGAAGAATAAATTATTAGCACTATATGGCTATTCTTTGGATGATTATATCGAAGACAAGTTTGAATTTACCTATCATGAGGGTAAGCCTTACTTAAAGGTATTAGATGAACGCATTCAAAAAGTGAATGCAGGGCCAGTTACTACCATGCGTAAAATATCTAAGTCCAATGACTGGGATATAGAACAAGAGGAAGCAACAGGGGAAAATAAGATTGCCAAAACCATTGAGCGCTATGGGTTGGTGATTCAGCAAAATACCAATGAGTATCCTTTTTTAACCTTAAGTATTGTAAGAGGCGAAGTGAATGAA
>JACCDW010514144.1_pt1 | contig 12725 bp, 19 predicted proteins | sample 7449781 | NCBI WGS metagenome assembly JACCDW01 (sample SAMN15323449, study PRJNA562643) | freshwater metagenome | isolation source: river surface water | place: USA:Blue River Watershed | collected 2017-08-18
AAGAAAAATGCAGGAAAATGCGCTAAACGCATGATTTTGATAGTCTTTTTTGTATTTTTTGTCACGGGAGGCGGCAGTCATATCACGCTACCTCCTTGTCATGAATACAATATAAGTCCTTATAACCATAGCCTACATTAAAGCGCACATGTTTGAATAACATACTAATACTTTTTGTTATAAAATCGGCGCCGCTATTACTGCGAGGAGGTAACATAATTCCGCAAATGTTAGGATACAATTTATGAGTAACAGTACAACCATTAATATTCCAAACTGCTTGATGTTCTGAATATTTCTTAGATATAATATACACAGTCTTGTCTAGTTGATCGATTGCTATTACAACATTAGATTCCGAATTCATCACATTCTCCAAATCCGTAGCCTCACGCTACATTTACTACTATACAGTCTTTTAGGGTTTTTGTCAACACCTATGTTAAATGTGTAGTTCCATATTCATCCAGCAGTTTTCAATGCTGTCATTGATACTACCTCGGCTGTGTTCTGGTTTGGAAAGATTCATAGTGTGCAAATAGTAACTCTTAAGAACTATACGCAGTAGACCTTTGTGTGGATTTTTAAGCAATTGCTTATAACGTACCTTGTGCATGTTACGACCAAGTTTATCGTAATCACATGTGCTTTCAATAATGTTGGCTTTGATGCGCTTAACGCTTTTGTCTTTGTCAGTGATATCACCTAATTCACTAAACCCAAAATCAAACTCTGCTGTTTTGGTAATTTTCCTAGGTGAATCCATGTTCCAATCACGCATTTCTTTTATTACAAATGGATAGCAAGCATCTAGGATATCATTGGGGATGCCTTCTTTGATTTGGCAGATAAATTTGAAACCATTGTAATCCATCATATTTGTGTTTCTTTGCTGTTGAACATATTCTTATAATAACATCTATAGGGCTAGTGTCAACTACTTTTTTACTATAAATATTACCCATGACACCTTATGAGATACGACTAGAACTGCTTAAACTTGCTAAGGACATACTTCAAGCACGTTGCAGTAAGCCTGAAGATATGCCCAGTAGCGAAGATATTGTTCGTGAAGCAGAGCGACTTAATCAATTTGTCAGCAACAAGGCTGCTTAACGTGTGGTCAACTTAAGTGCTGTATAGCCCCGGGTTACTTTTTGATTCTTACTAAACCAACGATTGTCCACACCCAGTTCACGTAGTTTCTGTTCCATTGCTTTAGCGTCTGGGCTTGAACGTTCTGCTACTGTGTATACCGTAGCACTATAATTGCCCTCGGTGTAAGTGCCTTCACCTGCTGCCTTAATCTCTTCTACCAAAAACTTTTCAACTGCGGTGAGTTCTGCAATCTGTGCGCGGATGTTTGCAAGTTCTATGATGTTCATCTTCTCACTCCTGTTTTGAACTGCACTATTGCTGTTCATGTTGTGAGTATATGAGTACGATAGGGTTGAGTCAACACCTTTTTTTAAATTATTTTTCTCTTACAAATCAATGACTTAGGTGCGTTTTGTGCTACGCCAAATGTTGTATGCTCGCTGTTTTCTGTGAGTCTGTTCGGTATAGTTTACCAATTCCACAAACTCAAAGCCCATTTGATCTATGAGTTTCTGCATGGCAGCATAGTTGCCTTCACGTTCTAATGCGTCTAACAGCGTGTTGTTGAGATCGCTGGTGTATACCACACGGTCTAACTCACCCCCTTCAAACACAAAGTCCACTATCTCAAAGTCATTGGGATCAAATCTAATCCAACGTTCATAATATTCACCTTCACTGATTGTGGTCACGTTGTTGCTCCTCTAGTCGCCGAAATTCTCTTAGTGTGTGTTCCATCAATTGTACACGTTGATACAGTTCACTGTTACTTAATATATGCTGTGCTCGTGTATCTGCATCCAGTGTGAGCCAACGATCTGTGATTGCACTGGTAATGGTTGTGTTAGCCCATGGATATTCTTCAGTCATGTTTGGGTGCCTGTGGTTTACGCAAGAACTGAGCAAGATCTGACATTTGTTCTCGTGCTAGTGTTTCTTTGGCGGGTTCACTTTTTGTTACTTTGAAGTTTTGGTATCGACTGATCTTAAATTTCTTATTCATTAGAATCTCTCCTCTATGCCTAATTTCTGTAATGGTTCTATTTCACGTGTTTTAATAAATCTAATATAGCGTGGTTTGCCTCGACGTGATTTTGTTGTGCTGGTACAAATACTACAGCATAGTGCTGGATTACCATCACGATTAGCCATACTCCAATCCAGATGCATGGGATGGTCAATGCATTGTAGATCACGCTGTTGCAGTTCAAAATTATTAGCCATTTAGTTGCTCCATTACACTTTGATTATATTCTTCCCACGCATGTTCAATTTCTACATTGGCAATGGGGATGTTAATTCTATTACCAAATATTTCTGCTGTGGCAGTATCAAGCCAACTGCTGTTATAGTTTCTTGCAGACTGTTCTTCACGCACAATTCTTTCACGGTGACTCACGTGTTCTAAGTCACCTACCAATGACTTTAGTTTGTTGTAGCGCACAGGATCCACACGCTCACAACTAAACTGTATTAGTGGATAACCCATGCTCTCTGGCACACGATTGAACAAATCTAGGTCAATGCGTTTGTGGGTATACACACAGTCATGCACCCACAGCATGATGTTGTCATTGCCAACACTCTGTTGAATCTTCTGCATAAATTCAGTTTCAAACTGTGCATACAAGTATGCTTCTAGTTTGCTTTGGCTATAACGCCGGCCTTTGAGTGCGGCAGTAACATTTGCCTTTACCCAATCTTTGGTGTAGGTTTGTCTTACAATCTCACTGAACAATTGCTGTTCTGTTTGAAACTCCTGCACCCATTCATGATTAACAAAACGCTCATAGTCTTCGCCATTCCATATGATATTGCGTATTGCATTGCGTGGTGCAGTGGGATCACAACCAAAGCCCATACTGGTAATGGCTTCTTTGATAAGTTCAACTTTGTGTTCTTTTGTGGTATTGGTACTCTTAAGCACATCATAGGCCAACATGTTCCTCACACTACGCTTGTCTGTGAGCAACTGCAACATTGTGCGTGGCTTATAGTCAATGCCCTGTGACTTGGCCCATTGCTGTATTACTGTGGCCTTAAATGCAAATGCACTACTGTTGATGTCGTACTTGTATGCACGACCTAATGCGGCTTCACGCACACCACTGGCTGTGCCATTTTGTAAATTAACTCCTGTGAGGTAATGACGTGGCCAGTCACTGGTGCTATGACCTTGGGTTAGATTGCCGTTATTGATTTCTGCTAGTGCTAGAATTAGTCCTGCTCTGTGAATATCTCTGTTGCGTCTATCACGTGTGCTAGTGTCTTGTTCATTGGCATTGTAGTATACCAAGTTATCTCTGTAATTGCTCAGTGACTCAGTATCAATGGGTGTAACAGTAACATCTCCACGTGGAATATCCATTAATGCTGCAAGTCTATTGTTGTTGTGATATGCGTAAAGAATTAACTCATCTACACTAACATATGACTGCACTAGACTTGATTTTGAAATATCATAATTACTGCCATTACGTAATGTGTGAAATAAAGGATAGTTTTGTGTTAACCACGTATACCATCTATTATTGCCATCATATTTGTTAATCAACTTACCTCGTAAGTCATCTTTCCAAATGTAATAAGTATTATCGCTATCACCAGTTTCTCCTATAAGAAGAGCATTTATTGTGATATCAATATACTTTTGTGCAATACTCGCATAACTGATGCTGTTATTGCTTTTTGTTTTAATCGGATAAAACTGTTGCATGTGATCACTAATCACACCAATTGAATAATTTTTTAATTCATAAGCCATATCTTGTAATCCTCATATCTGTTTGAAGTAAGTTGTTAACTTTAAATCTTTAGGTCTCAATCATGTCCCCATATGATCCCATTACTTCCTTATATACATACTATAGTGTCTGCACTATCAAAGATCTACCTTCTGCACTATCAAACTATAGCAGAAAATACTATATTGTCAAGCATTATTTTAAGAATATAAAAATTTGCCATAATGCAGTCTCCTATATTACTTATACAGAACTGTAAAAATGTGCTAAAAACAACCGTAAAATGCGTCATTTTACATAAACGAACTAAATAACTTGACATAAGCAAATTGTATGTTATATTAAACAATAGGAGACCAACATGAAAGATAGACCTTACCCTTATATTCCAAAGAATCCTAAAAAGAATACTAAGTTTTTTGAAAAATGGGGTATCACTGCCAATGACCTAGCAAAAGAAGAAGGCGTTACACCTGATGCTATTCAAATGCGTGTAATGAAGTTTGGCAATCCATTTCAACGCAAACGAGCACCAACTATCTGTGAAGTAATGACAGGTAAAACATCCATTGAATTAGGTCATGAACTAAACGTCACACCAATTTCAGTAAGTGAACGTCTACGCAATTATGGTGATGCATATTATGAAGCAAATATGGCTGGACCAAATGCAACACGAGGCACACATCGTGCAGAAAAGCATTGGAGTCAAACCAAACATGCAGGTGTAAATGCAGGTGCAAAGTTTGGATGGCTAAGCCCACGCCATGAAGATTATTATACTTGGCGTTACAAATACATAAAGCAACATTGCCCAACAGCAAAGGACGTAGAATAATATGAGTATGGCAGAATTTTTTGAAATTGAACAAGCACAAGAACCTACCGAGCGTATAGTTGAATACTATTATGGTCATAGTACACGCACAACACAATATATTACAATCAAATGGCGACGTGATGAATTATTAATCAGAGAATTGTGTCGCGCATTTATTGACCATGTGCGTATCAATAAAGATAATAATGCAGACCAATCTTACATTTATAAAGAGGTCTATGAGAAAGATAATAATTTACCAACACCAGATTTCAAACGCACTGGTTTAAAGTTTAACACTTATGCGACTTTTATTAACGGCATTGAAGATAACTTTGCAGAAAACACACGACATTATTCATTGAAGCAATGGCCTCATGTTATTGATATTGCAAACATTGCAGTTGAATATTTCAATAACATTCATCCTAAATACTTTGGTAAGAAATTGTTACCATTTAGGGCTGTGAAGAAATAAAAAAGCCCCCCTAGCAATGCTAGAGGGGCCCGGACTTCATAATATATGGCTGATATTATTTGAAAGTGTAGAGTTAACTAAAGTGAAAGAATTTGGAGACCCTTGACAACATTAATTGTGTTAACTCTACAATATTATTTATACTAAATGCTGTTTTTAGCGTGGTTAAACGGTCTATTTGTTCAATTCGCGTCTTACCCAAGCCAATGCAGCGGGTCCACCCCAAAGGTAGTACGCTTGAATGGCTTTGCTAGTTTCTAAGTCTAGTCCTTGCTTACGTGCAGAATCATAATCTGCTTTGGCGCGGCTTAGGTAACTGTGCATACGCAATAGTGTTTGTTCGCTGACATTTTCACCACTTGCAAGTTGATTAGCACGAGCAATGCCTACTGGTGTACCGGCTTTGCGACTAGGAGGCACACGTTCACGTGCTTCTAGCGCACGTCTTGCGGCTTCACGTACTTCTTTTGGTGCTACGGGCATTACATTACTCCGCTAACAACAATACCAACTAGTGTGGTAACAACCAAACCAATCACCAACCACAACCTTTCATCCAAACGATCAAACCTTTTTTCAAAGGCATCTTTGGTTTCCTTAAGTGCTGCATCTAGGTCATCGATATCTTGTGCAATATGCACTAGATGGTTGTCCTTAATTACTTGTATTTCACTGTGCAGTTCATGTATTTGAATTTGATGTTCTACACTGAGACGTTGTGGTTGAGGCTTAGGCATTTTATTCCTCTATATTCTCTGATTGTTTTAATACACGTCTATAGAGGACCATTGGATGTTGATTAGGTTCTTCTTTAATTAACGTAAAGAACTCTTCACGCTGCTCCTCAGATAACTTCAATGAAAGTGTTTCAATTAATGTCATAACTTAACCTCAGTATTTCTTAGGACGTGGTTTCATTGGTTTCTTTTTTGATTTCTTTTTACCGTATGCCATTACATTACTCCTTTTTTGATAAAGTGCTTTTACACCTTGACTTGTTGTAATCATTTCTTCTTCTTTGGTTTATAGCCACTAGCATATGCTGCGGCTGCTTGACGTGCTGCTTGCTTCTTTGTGGGGTAAGTTTTACCACTTGACCCCCATTTGTATCCGCCTTTTACTCGTTTAATTGGCATGTTATGCTCCTACTGGTATGACATTAACAATAATTGGTGGTGTTGCTGGATATGTAACTGGTGAAGTCTGTGGCCCAACATATGGGAATACAATTTCTGTGCTGTTTACAAAGTAGACAATTTCAAAGTAATCATCACCATCACTTTCAACCATCCAATCCATTGCAATTACTTGCTTTTGCAGTTTCAAACAGTCTACCTGTGTGGTGCTGTTAGCAACATCTGTGCCATTCTTACGCAACCAGAAGTTTAAGATGTTATCTGTGGTGTTACCAGTGTTGTCCACTTGAATACTTGTGATCAACTTAAAGATACCAGGTTTGGTAATATTGATACGTGAAGTATTGTTGGCAACTACATCACTGCTCATATTGGTTGTATCAAGCGGGAATGAGTAAATTGTATCTGCTGCCACTGGACTAATATTACCACCGGTGTAGCAGAATTCACCATACACACGGTCATAACCTAGTAAGCGTCCAGTTAGGTTAATGTTGCCTGTAACATCAACGTTGCCACCACTGGCAAATGTTGTTCTAATTACATCATCTTCTGTGAGAACTAGATCAGTTTGACCACTGCGTAATTTAAACGCCCATTCTTTATCACCAAAACCTACACCATTGTTGTTGCGATCCAATGATAATGTAATGTTACCATTACGTCCACTTGCAGTATTAAAACCGTTAGTTACGCTAACTTTAGCACCAGTGTTTGATGTGGGGTTGTCATAACCAATCTTAGCCCAATGTGGTGAACCTTGTGCGCTATCAGTAATTCTTTCTGCTAGTAATACAGCGTTACCAGTACCCGTCTGACGTGCAGGAGCAAAATAAATATCACCATTAGTAGTACCGCCTCTGGTACCAGCACTGATAATTGTATTTGCTTTGTGCTGTGCAGCCCATAATGTTCTATTATTATTATTTGGATTTGCTGAAGCAACCAAATACATGCCAAAATCATTGGGACTTGAAGTAGTTTGATCTTTGTTTGATACAACACTTATGTATGCTGGTGGTGCTATGCTAGATGGAGAAACTGTTTGACTGGTGCTTGATAACCAAGCAATACGGCCAATCTCTTGATTTAATCTAGCATATGTAGTTAATGGATCTTGTGTATTATTACCATTAGCACCAATAAACAATAAGCGTGGACCAGCAGTAGTAAGTTGTCCAGTTGTTGCTTGGAATGTTCCATCAGTATATTGTTTTAGTAACATCTGCGGGGACAAACCATTAGTGCCATATTCAGTATTTGGATCTGCTGTGCCATCCCACACAACGTTTAATCCAAAGGTTTGAATACCATCATTTTCACCGCGGTTACTTAGGTCAGCATCACCAACAGTTAAACCTCTGCGGAAGTTACCCACAGTTTTATCTGCACTAAAGTTAGTTCTACCAACTAAGAATGTATTCATTATACTAGTATCAAAAGTATAATCACTGGAACTACCAATAGCATATGTAAAGTCTGTGGTTACCGGACCACTACTACCATAACCATAACGTGTCTTTGGATCAACGATGAAGTTATAAGTGATTAACTGTGCGTTGGCAAAACCATCATCAAAATCAGTTTCTAGAACAATTTGCAAGTTGGTTGTGGTATCACGCATAGCAGGTGATAGCGAACCAAAACTTGAGTATGGATCACCACTATCATAAATTAATGTTTCACTGAGTAGCGCATTGGCACTCATATAAACATTAGATCCACTTACGCTTACAACATAAGTTCCACCTGGGAACACACTTGCTTGTGGTTGTAACGGGAAATCACAGAAAGCATATTCTGGTAAAATATTACCTATTGTTAATGGATTGCCTTGCAGATCAGTAACATTAGCAACACCGGTAATTACATTGCTACCTGCTGTGGTTGTGCCGTCAAATACCACAGTTTTTAATTCACCTGTACCATTATAACTTATAAATGGCGCATTAAAGAAATTACCACCTTGTGTTAATGCATAACCTTCACCAGCAATGTTTGAACTATCTGCTAGTGTGCCATTTTTGTGACGTGCTCTAATTCTAACTGGATCTTCGGATGTTAATACTAGATCTTGTCCTGATTCTGTGCTAATACTATTAATATTAGCCAAAGCATTAGCCATACCAACTGTTACTGCACCGCTAGTGCCACCACCAGTTAGGTTTTCAGCAACATTAACTGCGCTGATATCACCAACTTCAGTAATTGAAAATACACCATTTGCTGCATCATATGCTAATGGGCTTGTTGCACTGAATTGATTGCGTACATAGGTAACATTTACTGCAACATCATCAGTGTTAACAGTAATACCATTACCTGCACCTATATTAAGCGTGCCAGTTGAATATGTTAGACCACTACCTGCAATACTTGATGAAACTGCAACATTATCAGCATTAACTGTAATGCCGTCACCTGCGCCTACATTAAGTGTTACTGCGCCGCTGCTTCCGCCACCAGTTAAACCACTGCCAGCAGTAACATCGGTAATATCACCATCAGTTACAATGGGATTACCACCTGCGGTAGATCCATCACCCACATAAAGTTTTTTTGTATCTGTTGCGAGGATCAGTTCGCCGGCTGATGGGGTGATATTAGCACGATCTGCTTCTAATCCTCTTTTTAATCTTAGACTTGCCATTTATATCTCCTGATTCCTCTTAGAAAGTTCCAAAGTCTATCGCTACCTGCACATCTGTATTAGAAGTAAATGTGCCAAAATCTAAATCAACATCAACATTGCTGCCTGTGCTGATTATATTGCCTATGAATGTACCTATGAAATAATCTGCGTGTACATTATTTGTAGTGGTTATATTTCCAATAGTTGTAATATTACCAGTATTAGAAATTACTACATTACCTAATCCAGTGGCTACAGGTTGTCCGGTAATATTACCTACACAAACATTTTCTTTTGCACAAATATTACCTTGTTCAGCAACAATGAATCCTGCTGTTGCAGCAAGTGTACCTGCTTTTAATGCAGCAGTACCAATAATAACATTACTACCAAAATTAAATAAACCAGGTGATGTTTTTACAAATGGATAATCTTCAGTTCTTACTAAATTATTAATATAATAACCATTACCTAGTAAATAATTTCCTTGAACATTTGCTGTTGTAGTAATATTTGCAGTAGAACTAATTACATTACTACCTAAGTTGGCTAATAGTGTTGTAACATTACTGTTTGTATAGGTAGCAGGTAAACCAGTTAAGAAAGCAGCATTACCAAATAAGTAATTGCCGGTAATATTTCCTGTGGTGTTAATGTTACCTTGATATGCAGCAATTGCACTATTTGCTCTTGCAGTTGTATAATATAAGTTTGCACCTTCTGCTAAATCTGTAGTTGAAGTAGCAATTGGATAATATATTGTGCCGTTGTTGGTAAATTCCCAGCGTGTGCTTTGTTCATTCCATTTTAGGCTTGTACTTGTAGCAGTTGGTCTATTTGAAATTATTTCAACGTTGGCATTGGTAGCAGCATTACTGTTTAATGTAATCTTTTGATCTGTTACATAAAGGTCAGTAACGTTTTGATAATTGATGTTACCGGTTGCGTTGATGTTACCATTAACTGTTAAGTTGCCACCAACTGTTAGAGGCTGTGTAGCAATATAACTTACAACTTGTGCATTAGTTAATGTTGAAACACCAGTTAATGCGCTACCATCACCAATAAAATAACCAGCAGTAATATTACCTGTGGTATTGATATTATTGCTGCCAAAACCTAATGCTAGATATTGTTGAACATTAGCATTGCTATAAGGACTTGGTAAGCCTGTTAATTGACTGCCATCACCAATAAAATATGCAGCAGTAATATTGCCTACTGTATTAATTGTGCCTTGATACGCACCAATTGCAGAGTTTGCTCTATCTGTGGTGTAATATAAATTTGCACCTTCAGCAACTTGTGTAGTTGTTATACCTAATAATGTGCTACCATTACCAAAGAAATATCCTCCATTGATATTACCAATAGTAGAAATATTACCAACTGTGCTGATTGATCCTTGATATGCACCAATTGCAGTATTTGCACGATCGGTGGTGTAGTATAAATTTGCGCCTTCGGCTAAATCAGTGGTACTGAATGCAGCCATGTTAACAGCAATGTTGTCTGCGTTTACAGTAATGCCTATACCTGCACCAACATTAAGTGTTACATCACCACTGCTACCACCACCGGTTAAACCTGCACCAGCAATTACACTAGTAATATCGCCAACAGGACTTGCAGCAGAAAAGTTTACCAAACTACCATAATAGTTTGTGCCGTCCCACATTACAGTTAATGCGTCATAAGCATCTGCTGCACCACTTAGTGTAGTATAGTTGTCAACAAATTTCCATAAACCCCAACCTGATGTGGTTACAAGTTGACGGAACCCAAAACTATCTTGTTTTAATAATAGTGTTGCTGTACCACCTACAGAAAGATTACTAAATGACAATCCAGTAATGTTACCATTCAATGTTATTTGTTGGATAGTACCATTTGCAATATCTACACTTACGTTACCATTGGTTGTGCCAATGTTATAATATGTTTCTTGAAATTGTTTTAGTGTTACGTTACCGCCAGTGATTGCACTTAGCACGCGAGCATTTGTAAAGTAAAGATTTGAACCTTCAACAATGTCCTGTGTCTTAAGGCTTTGGCTTAGTGTTAAGGTGTTTGCAGCATCATTGTAGGTAAATGTTAAATTACCTGTTGTTTGCATCAAGTTTGCAACACGGTCATCAACTTTTTCTGCGTTGAAATCTAAACCAGCATCTGTTACATATGCTAGAACTCTAGCATTGCTGTAGTAAAGATTTGTGTTACCTTCAACTAAATCATCTGTGGTCTTGCCACTGAACAGCGCATTAGCATCTATACTAAAGATACCATTTGCTTGGTCATATAGAATTGGTGCAACATTGCTTAATGCTGCACGAACATCAGCAATATTAACAGCAGCAATTTCTGCAACACTGATAATATTTTCAGTTGTGCCAACTGCAATATTATTGTCAATGACTGTAATGTTAGAAACAACAACACCATCATCAAGTACAGTAATATTACTGTATGATGTGGTTACGTTGATATTGCTTACGCTAGCATTAACGGTTACATTAGCCATGGGCTACTCCTTTATACTAGACTTACAAAGCCGCCATTTATACTGACATTGGTCTCTAATCTTGGATTACCAATTCGACCTCCTGTGCGAGGGTCAAATCGTTCAATAATTGCCCAACGATGCATGTCTTTTCTTGCTGTTGCGGCGCTGCTTGAATCCCATTGGAATGAAAGTACAGTGATTGCTACGTTTGCTCTTGCATCTGGTGTAATATTACCTGTGTAGCGATTTTCAGGAATAGTTAGGTTAACTGTGCCTGTGGTAGCATTTGCTACGCTAATATATGAGTTGCCTACAATGCCAACGTTGGCAAAATAACCAACTACTGTTGAATCTGTGAAGTTTGGATCACCCGTTTCTCTATCGTAACTCATTTGGTCAATAACAATTGTTTGGTAATCTGCGCTGAACACATAACCAGTAACATTGGTATTGAAACTATAGGTGAAAGTCTTTTGACTTCGAGGAAATAACTCAATTACTTGAGTGTCTGGCGAGCCAATATAATTGGCGAAATCCAGTAAACGATTAGACATGGGCGACTCCTGAGGGATCTTCCCTACCTGCTGAGGCCTGTAGGGCTTAATTTAATTTACTTTACTATTTATACGATTTCAAAAATTATAGCGTGATATACCTATTAATCGAACTGGTAATTCTTCTATAAGCAAATTTAACAATACCATCTCGTCCATGGTTAAGTGTTGTTGGAGTACCTGGATATAAAACACTATATCCAGTACCACCGCTACCTGGTTGGATATGAGCACTAGGATTAAGATTACCACCATTGCCATACACGGAACCATCATTAACATAACTCCATATTTTTCCAGCACCACCTAATATTCCTGAACCCGCGGCCCCAGCACCGCCGCCGCCACCTGGATCCGCTGTAGATCCGTTAAAACCTTGTCCTGCTGTACCTAAACCAGCACCACTAGTTCCATAATTACCACCACCAGAACCACCATTGCCTACAACAAAGGAACTTACTCCTGTACGTCTACCACCATGACCACCACCTATAAGTACAAGATTACCTATAGTTTCAAAGATATTTGGTGTAATAGTTGTCCAAGTGGTTGTTATTGTAGTATTATTACCATTTTGAACAAAGAATGCTGGATTAGTCCAATCACCTGGACCTACTTTGCCACCTGTACCAATACCAATATTTGCCGATCCTAATGCTGCTTGTTGGAAATTTTCATACCAACCACCACCACCACCACCGCCACCTGATGAAGTTGCACTAGTTCTAATATTACCACCACCAGAGCCGCCGCCGGCAAC
>JACCDW010674977.1_pt1 | contig 12725 bp, 14 predicted proteins | sample 7449781 | NCBI WGS metagenome assembly JACCDW01 (sample SAMN15323449, study PRJNA562643) | freshwater metagenome | isolation source: river surface water | place: USA:Blue River Watershed | collected 2017-08-18
ATTGGGTGCGAGTGTGGATAAGTAAAAGTGCTGGTCAGATAGGGGGAAGTCCGATTTATCCGATTTGTAACTGTGAGATTAAAAGAGGGGGTATTTAGGCCGTTGGCCCCTCGAGGAGCTCGGTCACCAAGGCGGCGATCGGCGAGCGCTCGCTCCGAGTCAAGGTGATGTGGGCGAAGAGCGGGTGGCCCTTCAAGGTCTCGACAACTGCGACGACGCCATCGTGGCGACCGACCCGCAAGTTATCGCGCTGGGCGACATCGTGGGTCAAGATCACCCGCGAGTTCTGTCCGATGCGCGAGAGGACGGTGAGCAGAACTCCGCGTTCGAGCGATTGCGCCTCATCAACGATGACATATGAGTCGTGGAGCGAGCGGCCACGGATATGGGTCAGCGGTAGAACCTCGACCAGTCCGCGGGCGAGAATCTCATCGATGACATCTTGGCTGACGAGAGCGCCCAAGGTATCGAAGACCGCCTGCGCCCAGGGCGACATCTTCTCGCCCTCACTTCCGGGTAGGTAGCCGAGCTCTTGGCCGCCGACTGGATAGAGCGGACGGAAGATGACAACTTTCTTATGGAGGCGCTTCTCCATCACCGCCTCCAAACCGGCGCAGAGAGCGAGCGCTGATTTGCCGGTGCCGGCTCGACCACCGAGGGAGACGATGCCGATTGATTCATCTAATAAGAGGTCAAGTGCAATCCTCTGTTCGGCTGATCGGCCGTGAAGGCCAAAGGCGTTGCGATCGCCGCGGACCAATTGCAGCCGCTTATCGGGGGTGACTCGCGCTAGGCAGCTCCCCTTTTCGGAGTGGAGTACAACACCGGTGTGTACCGGCAAGGTGTGGGCCGATTCGTGTTCAGCAAAGTCTGAAGCGTAGAGCTCGTCGATTAATGAGTGGCCGACCGAGAGCTCCTCGATTCCGGTCCAGCCGCTACCTGAGACGAGTTCAGCGAGATACTCCTGCGCCTCGATTCCGACCGACGATGCCTTGACTCGTAGCGGAAGATCTTTGGTAACTAATACGACCTGCTTGCCCTCGGCCATTAGATTCTTGGCAACGGTGAGAATTCGAGTGTCATTGTTGGCATCTCGCAAGAAGCTCGATGGCAGTGAGCTGGTATCTGAGTGGTTGAGTTCGACGGTAAGGATTCCGCCCTTTGGCGTGATGGTCAGCGGCTTATCGAGTCGGCCATGTTCGATACGTAGATCATCGAGCGCGCGAAGGGCGGCGCGGGCGAAGTAGCCGAGTTCGGGGTGATCGCGTTTATTTTCTAGCTCGCCAATAACAACTATCGGGACAACAACTTCATGTTCTTCAAAGCGGGTAAGTGCGCCGGGGTCTGCCAATAGGACTGATGTATCGAGAACATAGGTTGTCAGCATTTCCAAAAGGTACGCTCATTACAACGGGCGAAAAGTTCGACACGCCTTGCGATTTGTAGATGTAATGCAATGTTTACCTAGCGATCTACCTAACGAACTAATCCAGCTCTGCCTTGGAGATTACGCCCCGAGGCGGCGATGGCGCTGGCTATAGTCGCGGAGGGCGCGAAGAAAATCGACGCGACGGAAATCTGGCCAATACGCTTCACAGAAGTAGAACTCCGAGAGCGCCGACTGCCAGAGCAAGAAGCCTCCGAGACGTTGCTCGCCCGAGGTGCGAATAAGGAGCTCTGGATCTGGCTGGCCGGCGGTGTAGAGGTGGCGTCCAATTGCATCGCCATCAATCGCCGCTGCCGCTTCACGTAAGGTGTGGCCAGCATCGGCTTCTTCCATAAGGAAACCTTTGACCGCATCGACTATCTCGCGCCTGCCGCCATAACCGACGGCGATATTGACCTGCAACTTGCTCTCGCTACATTCGGGCAGCGAGGTCAGCTTTGCCGCAAGCGGCTCTGGCAGAACATCGAGCGCGCCAACTGCCTTGATACTCCATCGCTTTCGAGCTGCAAGATCATCGACAATCTCACTAATTACCTCGAGGAGAGTAGCGACCTCTTCCGGGCTCCGTTTGAAGTTATCGGTTGAGAGCATCCAGAGGGTAACCACCTCAACTCTCGTCTCTTCACACCACCCTAAGAGGTCGGCGATCTTCTGAGCACCTCGCTTATGGCCGAAGGGATCCTGCTCATCTGGGTTCTGCTTCGCCCAGCGACGATTGCCATCGAGGGTGACGCCGATATGGCGTGGGGTCTTGGCGAAGTCGAGATGGGTAATAATCCGCCGCTCATAGATTGGATAGAGCAGCGACTTAATCTGACTACGAATACTTCTGAACAATTTTCCGCTCAGCGATAAATGAGGCAAATGGCAAGGTGCCGGCGAGAATCAACCAACCCACGGTCAGCAAACTCATCCGCTTCTTCACGCCGAGCTGAAGTACAGTCAAGATGTAGGCGATGTAGAAGTAGCCGTGGGCGATTGGCACCACGATGAGATAGCGATGGTTCTCGATTAAATCAAAGATGTACTTTGCTGGCATATAGGCAAAGACCAGCAGCAAGAGGTTGATGCCACAGATGATCGCCATAGTGCGAAATCGGCTCATAGGAGTTTTCATAGCGAAACTCTAATCCTCTTGCACCGTACTTTCATCGCTTTCGCGACGCTTATAGAAGGGCGCCCAAAGGACGAGCGCCGCCATCAACCACCAGACAACAACATATGAGATGTGCTGCCAGTAATAGCCCGGAATATCCCCCTTGGGTAGATCGATTTCTGGGCGGGTACGGGTGATTTCGCCTCCGCGGTAGCTCTCTGATTCGGCAACGATAAAACCGTCATAGAGTTGAAAGTCGGTGGTTGAGGTGAGGACGCTGCTATCGAGACGTGAAATCTGCGATGCAGTATTAAGCGCTCGGTCTTCAAATTGGCTCGGCTCAATCTCGCCAGTAATCGTGACTTTCGAAGACATAACGATCTCCGGCGAACTCAATCGCTCACTCCAGAGACCGCGCACAACAATGATTGCTGAACCGGTATCGACCTGCATCAGCGCAACCTCCCAATCGGCGAGAGCTCCATCCGATGATTTTTGATTGGGTGCTTTGTAATTTGCAATGTAGTAACCGGTTGCAGTTACCTTTTTGCCAAAAGCTGCTACCGGAAGCGAGCCGGTTGGGGAGGTTATCGAGTTGAGTTGATAGATAGTTGTATCTTCAACGACAACAGCGCTCTCGGCTGCCGATAAATCTCGGGCGCGATCGAGTTGCCAAAGGCCTAAGCTAATAAAAATAGCGGAAAGTGATAGAACGACTACCGCTGTTAAGAAGCGCTTAATTTTCTCCGTTATCTCCGCGGTTCTGGAGACGTGTGTAGCGCTTATAGAAGCTGCGCAACAAGAGTGTGATTGATGTGACTAGCACGATCATTGTGAGCGAGCCAGCTACACCCGTATCGACATCTTTATTCATGAGAGAATACTCCCATGTCTTCTGACGGCGCTCAATCTGGCTTCGATTACAACGATCGATATGGTGTGCGCCCGCAACGCGCCTGGATTCCGTATGCGCTCAGCTTTGCAATAATCGGCACCGCTTGGTTGGTCTGGGCAGGGCTTCATCATGCCGAACCTGCGATTTCATCAACACTTGTGGCATTCGACAATACAGATCCGCGCAATACCGAGATTCGCTACATCGTCAACCGTCGCGATCCATCACAGATTGCAACCTGCATCATCACCGCTCGCGACTTCGACAAGGTCGTTGTCGGCCAGATAGTCGACACTATTCCCGCAACTGATGGCGCGGTAGAACGCACGGTGACCATTCCTTCTCGCGCCGATGCAGTCAATGCGGGAATTGAGAGCTGTTACCTGAACTAGCTCAATCCAGTATTCTTCTCCGCTATGAGCGCACCACAGACATGGCTAACCCAAGAGGCAGCAGATCGCCTCGCTGCTGAATTGGCACACCTTGAGGGCGAAGGTCGTAAAGAGATCACCGCCAAGATTGAAGCCGCCCGCGCCGAAGGCGATCTCAAGGAGAATGGTGGCTATCACGCCGCTCGTGATGAGCAAGGCAAGATGGAGGCTCGCATCCGCCAACTCAAGCAGATGCTCGAGAATGCGCATATCGGAACTCCACCAGCAAGTGCTGATGGCAAGGTTGGAGCCGGAATGGTCGTAACCGCAATCATCGCTGGTGATGAGATGAAGTTCTTACTTGGCTCTCGTGAAATCGCATCCGGTGATCTCGATGTCTATTCCGAGAAGTCTCCACTTGGCGCTGCAGTTCTCGGTGCCGAGATTGGTTCAACAGTTTCTTACACTGCGCCTAATGGTCGTGAGATAAAGGTTGAAATCACCGCTGCCGAATTCTTCGCTTAATCGCGCCGGCAGCTCATGTACCAAGTACATCCGACCTTTCCGCCATTTTCGCTTGAAGATGCTCAAGCAGAGGTATCAGTTTCACTGATCAAATACGGTGATGACGCAGATCAGATTCTCGAGTTCTATGGCGATGCAAACTCCAGTGCGACGACACTGCTCTTAATTCACGGCGGATATTGGCGTGCGCTCTTTGATCGCGAACATATGCGACCACTTGCTGTAGCGCTTACAAAAGAGGGTTATAACGTAGTACTGCCAGAGTTTCGTCGCATCGCTGGAGATCCAGATACGACGCTCCGTGATTTAGGATTTGCAATCTCCACCCTAGAAGATCAACGCCTCATAGTGATTGGCTACTCAAGTGGTGGCCACTTAGCGCTCCTTCTGGCCGATAAATTTCCAACGATTAAGAAGGTGATTGGCTTAGCGCCAGTGACCGATATGGTTGAGAGCCAAGCACGCGAACTTGGCCGTGGTGCGGTTCGCGAATGGTTAGGTCGCGATGCGCATGAGCGACCAGAACTTGACCCGATGGTCCGCGCTCCCATTGCAGCTCAAACCACCTTTATCCATGGTGCTCTCGATGAACGCGTTCCGCTTGAATTGAGCGAAAAGTACGTTGCAGTGATGAAGGCTTACGGCAAAGAGATTTCGCTGGAAATTCTTCCTGAGACATCACACTTTCAAATGATGGAGATTCCAAGCCCCACCATTGAAGCTTTATTGCTCGCTATTAATTAGCAGCGTTGCGGTAGCGGCGAAGGCTCAACGGAATAAAGATCGCCATAATGATGACGATATAGATCAATGATGTGGTCAGCGGATGCTCACTTGGGAATGAGCCGGCAGTTGCCCCAAATTGATTTTCAAGTCCGAAGAGTTCGCGGCAAGCAGCGACCATTGTTGAGACCGGATTCCACTCAGCAAAGTACTGGAGCGCGCGCGGCATACCGGTTGTAGGAGCGAATGCATTTGATAAGAAGGTGAGTGGGAAAGTCACAATAAAGCTGACGTTCTGCACCACCCGAGCATCGGATGCCGATAGACCGACAAGTGCGCCAACCCAAGAGAGCGCATAGCCAAAGAGCAGCAGGAATAAGAATCCGAGCGCTACATTTCCAAGGCCGCTACTTGGGCGCCAGCCGACCGCATAACCTGCAATACCCATCACCGCAAGCACCACAATGTTGAGAAGTGAATCTCCTAAGGTGCGACCGATTACCAAGGCAGATTGAGAGATCGGTAGCGATCTAAAGCGATCAATTAAACCTTTCTTCATATCTTCAGCGAGCCCTGAAGCGGTTCCAGCAAGGGTAAAGGCAACGGTCTGGACAAAGATTCCTGGCATCAATAGCTGCACATATCCACCTGGCTGTCCGGTTTCAATCGAACCACCGAAGACATAGCGGAAGAGAAGCACAAACATCACCGGCTGAATGGTGGAGAAGATAAGTACCTCAGGAACGCGTGTAAGCAGACGCAACTGTCGCTGCGTAATTACTAAAGTATCTTGAAGAGCGCTCACTTGCTCTCCTCCTTTTCTTCTGCCGCATGTCCGGTCAATGAGAGAAATACATCGTCGAGTGATGGGCGTTTGAGTCCAACATCGAGGGGATGGATGCCGGCTTCATCGAGCGCTTTAAGTACATCGAGCAGCGCCTTTGACCCGGTGGATACAGGCGCAGAGATTTGGCGGAGTCCCTCATCGAGCGATGGCTTGATGCCGCTAATCGCACCAACAATCTCCAACGTCTTTGGAATATTTACCGATTCAACAACTACCTCAAGGCGTTCGCCGCCCACCTGCTTCTTAAGCGCATCTGAAGTTCCACGAGCGATAACTTTGCCGGTATCAATCACCGCGATCTCATCGGCCAATTGATCGGCCTCTTCTAAGTATTGCGTTGTCAGGAGCAAGGTAACTCCATCCTTAACCAGCTCCTCAATAACGCCCCACATATCTTGGCGACCGCGTGGATCAAGGCCAGTAGTAGGTTCATCGAGGAAGAGCACCTTAGGCTTCACAATCAGTGATGCTGCTAAATCGAGGCGGCGACGCATACCTCCGGAGTAAGTCTTTATCGGGCGCTTTGCAGCTTCTGTTAAACCAAAGCGCTCAAGAAGTTCGTTGGCGCGAATAACTGAGTTCTTCTTACCTAAGTGATAGAGCTGGCCAAACATCACCAAGTTGTCATAGCCAGTCAAGATCTCATCGACTGCAGCATATTGACCTGAGAGGCCGATGACTTCGCGGACTTTCTCTGGATTATTGATTACATCGATTCCAGCGACAGTTGCGCGACCTGAATCTGGGCGCAATAAAGTCGACAAGATACGAACAGTTGTTGTTTTGCCTGCACCATTAGGCCCTAAAACACCTAGGACTGTGCCTTCTTCTACATCGAGATTGAGGCTATCTAGCGCTCGTACCGAACCTTTATCGTAGGTCTTTACTAGTTCTTCCGCGATTATCGATTTCACGGAGTAAAGTTACCCCTCTATGAATACAAATGCATCTATGAAGGAACATTCGCATCGCGAAATCATGATTATCCTCGGTGGGTTGATGACCGGAATGCTCCTCGCAGCTCTCGATCAAACAATCGTCTCCACCGCTCTCAAGAGCATTGTTGAAGATTTCAATGGGCTAGAGCACTACACCTGGGTTGTCACCGCATATCTCCTCACCTCTACTGCCTCTACCCCGCTCTACGGAAAAATCTCCGATCTCTACGGTCGTCGAGTCGTCTTTCAATTTGCAATTGTTACCTTCTTAATCGGATCACTTTTGGCAGGGGCTGCCTCCAATATGAGCCAACTTATTGCTACACGCGCACTTCAGGGGCTGGGCGCAGGAGGCCTTATGGCGCTTACTTTCGTCATCATCGGTGACATCGTTCCACCGCGCGAACGCGGTCGCTATCAAGGGTACTTCGGCGCAGTTTGGGGTCTCTCATCTGTCGCTGGTCCGCTCCTTGGCGGCTTCTTCTCAGATCGCGACCAGATCCTCGGTATCACCGGCTGGCGTTGGATCTTCTACATCAATATTCCATTTGGAATTGCCGCTCTCGCAATTACCTCGGCAGTTCTACATATTCCACGCGTCAAGCGCGAACACAAGATTGATTACTTAGGTGCGTTGCTCCTAGTCACTGCAGTAACAACCACACTTCTATCGGTCTCGGTCTATGGACCTCAGAATGGTTGGGGCGATTCACGAACTGTTTCATACCTCGTTATCGGTTTGATTCTCACCGCGCTCTTTATCTGGTGGGAGAGCCGCGCAACTGAGCCAATCATTCCACTCAACTTATTTAAGAACCACACCTTTACCTTGACCTCGGTTCTTGGCGCAATCATCGGCGCAGGCATGTTCGGTGCAATTGTGATGTTGCCGCTCTACATGCAAGTCGTTAAGGGATATTCAGCAACCGATGCTGGCTTGAAGTTAATTCCATTGATGCTCGGAATCGTCTCAACTTCGATTATGAGCGGTAAGTTGATTACAAAGCATGGCCACTACAAGCGATTCCCAATCATGGGAACTGCAATCATGACGGTCGGAATCCTCTTGATGTACCGCCTTGAGATCGATACTCCATATTGGCAGATCTCAATCTATGCGATTCTGGTGGGTGCAGGCCTTGGCCTTTCGATGCAGACCATCGTTATTGCCCTCCAAAACTCAGTTGAATTCAAGGATATGGGCGTTGCTACAAGCTCCAATACCTTCTTCCGTTCGCTGGGATCTGTCTTTGGCACCGCGCTCTTTGGTGCGGTTCTTACCAACCGTTTGGGCCACTATCTTGAGAGCAACTTCGCTCAGTTGGCAGCTACCAATCCACAAGCTGCAGCAGGCGTTGATCCCGCTCAATTAGAGGCGATTCAGAACAACACCTCACTTATCGCAACTCTACCGGCGCAAGTTCAGACAGCGGTCCTAGATTCCTTTGTGAGTTCATTCCATGTTGTCTTCTTAGTGGCTGCACCACTTGTAGCGCTCGGCTTCTTCGTCGCGCTCTTCCTACGCGAAACACCACTTCGTACTAGCCAGGATTACGCAGCTGCTCGAAATGAATCAGCAGGAGAGGCGCTCGGCTAATTCTCAACTCACTCAAAGACAAGAACCCCCTTCGCGAATTTCCTCGCGAAGTTGGGGTTCTTGTCTTTGCCTCTTTCTTTGTCGCTGTTGGCTTTGGCATCATCGCACCAACGCTGCCGCTCTTTGCGCGATCATTTGGCGTCAACAATGCGCAAGTTGGTTCGATTCTCGCCGCATTCGCATTCGCTCGCTTTGCTAGTGGATTAGTCTCAGGCAAGTTGGTTGATACCTTCGGCGAACGTACCGTCTATACCGTTGGCATTGGCATGGTGGCACTCTCGTCAGCGGCAGCTGCAGTAGCGCAGAGCTATATGCATCTCCTCCTCTTTCGCGCAGCTGGTGGCTTAGGTTCTTCGATGTTCTCGGTCGCCGCAGGCTCCCTCTTATTGCGCGTTACCTCAGATACTCAGCGCGGACGTGCGCAATCGCTCTACAACGGTTCATTCTTACTTGGCATGGTTGGCGGACCGGTAGTTGGTGGCGCGCTCTCTGCCTTCTCGCTTCGAGCACCGCTTGCTATTTATGCGGTTCTACTTGTTATCTCAAGCATCTCTGCCGCCTTCTTACTTCGCGGTTCGCAGCTTGCCGCTAAACCGCAGAAGAGCAGCGAACGCACCTCCATCCGCGAAGCTCTCGCCTTAAAGCCCTATCGGATTGCGTTGGTTATCTCCTTTAGCACCGGCTTCATCCTCTTCGGTATGGGCCGTTCAATCCTGCCGCTCTTTATGGTCGAAGAGATGAAGGTATCCACGACTTACATGGGCGTGGGCTTTACTATCGCCTCAATCGCCAATGGCGCGCTCTTACTTCGCGCCGGTCGTCTATCTGATACTCGTGGCCGTCGCTATGTCGCGGTCATTGGAACTGCAGCGCTCACAATCTCTACCTTCCTCATGCTTGCTACCTACCAAGCATGGATCTTCTTTCCAGCGATGGTCTTCTCGGGCATTGCTGGCGCATATCTATCAACCGTTCCCGGAAGTCTCGTTGGTGATGTGTTGAAGGGTAAGGGCGGACAGGTCATCGCCTTGATGCAGATGTCGGGCGATTTCGCTGCGATGGTTTCACCGATTGCACTTGGTGCGCTATCAGATGCGATGGGCTATCGCCCAGCATTTGCTGTCAGCACGCTACTTATGGTGGCAATCTTTATCGTCGCAACAGGAATTCCAGAGACTCGAAATTCAGTGCATCGAGTCGATCCACCGATTACAGACCTTTAAGCGCGCTCACAACTTTAGTCAGCGATGCCTTTGCATCACCGAAGAGAAGTGTTGTCTTTGGATCGTAGAGAAGTTCATTCTCGATACCGGCAAAACCTGGACGCATCGATCGCTTTAAAAAGATGATATTTGCTGAATCTGCAACCTTGAGAATTGGCATGCCATAGATAGGACACCCTGGCGTTGTTTCTGCTGCTGGATTTACAACGTCATTAGCGCCAATAACAATGGCGACATCGGTCTGGCCAAATGTTGGATTGACATCTTCCATCTCAGCTAATTGATCGTATGGAACATTAGCCTCAGCTAAGAGAACATTCATATGGCCTGGCATACGCCCTGCTACCGGGTGGATTCCATATGCCACATCGATGCCCTTGGAAAGCAAAAGATCTGCCATCTCGCGCACCGTATGTTGTGCTTGCGCAACGGCGAGACCAAAGCCAGGAACAATAACTACCCGACGTGCGTAGTTGAGCAAAATCGCAACATCTTCGGCAGATCCTGACTTCACTGGACGTTCTTCACCAGCGGCGGCAACATCCTGAGGCTTTGCGGTAAATGCACCAAAGAGGGTGCCGAAGAGTGAGCGACCCATCGCCTCTGCCATCAATCGAGTCAAGATAGTGCCAGAGGCGCCAACGAGAGTTCCAGCGATAATCAGGAGAGTTGAATCGAGAACATATCCGCTAGCGGCAACGGTGAGACCGGTAAATGCATTGAGGAGCGAGATAACAATCGGCACATCAGCGCCACCAACTGGAAGCACAAAGAGGACGCCGAAGAGGAGTGAGAGCGCGGCGAGAATCAAAAGTGGGTTGGTGCCGAGCGCTTGAACAACCCAGACTGAGACTGCCAAGACTGCGATGAGATTTCCAGCGATAAGAAAACGTCCGCCCGGGAAAACTACAGGGCGAGTCGTCATTAGCTCTTGCAACTTTAAGAAGGTAACAATCGATCCGCTAAAGGAGACGCAACCAACCACCACGGTAAAGACGGTGAAGATCACCTGCGCAGTTGTAGCGCCGCCGCCAAGATCGAGATATTCGACGATGGCAACTAGAGCTGCTGCACCGCCACCAACGCCGTTAAAGAGCGCTACCAACTGCGGCATATTGGTCATCTGCACCTTACGTGCAGCAGGGACGCCAACAACGAGTCCTACAGCGAGAGCGCCAAGGATCCAACCAATGTTCTTGAAATCTTCGAGGTGGAAGAAGACCATCACAATTGCGATCGTCGCACCAAGTGCGCCGAGAAGATTTCCGCGTCGCGCAGTCTTTGGATGCGAGAGACCTTTAAGAGCCAAGATAAAGAGGACGCCGGCGCCGAGCCCGATGAGATCGTAGATAAAGTCGCTCACTTCTGCTCACCGCCCTTCTTAGGCTTAAACATTTCGAGCATGCGGTCCGTAACTACAAAGCCACCAACGACGTTGATAGTCGCCAAGATGATCGCTGCAACAGCTAGACCGAGCTCTAAATTACTTGAGGCCTCATTGGCAACGATAATCGCGCCGACCAAGATGACGCCGTGAATAGCGTTGGCGCCTGACATCAGCGGTGTATGGAGCGTTGATGAGACCTTTGAGACGACCTCAAAGCCGACAAAGACGGCGAGGACAAAGATCGAGATAACTGCGATTGGCTCCATTACTTTGCCGCCTTTGCATCTGGTGTGCGGCGCGAACCGTTATGGGTCACTGCCGCACCGTTGATAATTTCATCGTCGAAGTTGATATTAAGCGCTAGCTCAACTGCCGGCTTATCCTCACGCGCAGGCGATGCTGGTGTTGTCATCAACGTTAAGAGATTAACAACATTGCGCGCATACAAACTTGAGGCGTGGAATGGCAGCTGACTTGGCACATCTTTTCCGCCCCAGATGCGAACTCCGCCTTCAGTTACGACAATCTCGCCCGGCTTCGAACCTTCGACATTGCCACCCGTCTCAGCAGCAAGATCGACGATGATTGTCCCTGGCTCCATCGCATCGACCATATCTTTGGTCATCAAGCGCGGTGCCGCTCGCCCTGGAACCGCAGCCGTTGTAATAACTACATGTGACTTTGCAATATATGGAGTGAGAAGTTCGCGCTGCTTTGCTGCACGCTCTTCGGTCATTTCGCGGGCATAACCGCCAGCACCTTCTAGCGCTTCGAGTTCGAGTTGAATAAATGTTGCACCCATTGAGCGAACTTCATCGGCAGATGCGGGGCGAACATCATATGCCGAGACAACTGCACCCAAGCGGCGCGCTGTTGCAATCGCTTGCAGACCAGCAACACCTGCACCAAGAACCAGGACCTGTGCTGGAGTTACTGTGCCAGCGGCCGTCATGAGCAACGGAAAGAATCGTGGTGATAATTCAGCGCCAACGAGCGCTGCGCGATATCCAGCGCAGAGCGCCTGTGATGAGAGCGCATCCATCGATTGCGCACGTGAGATACGTGGCACGAGTTCAAGCGAAAATGCAGTGACACCAGCACTAGCAGCCGCATCGATTGAATCTGCCGCAGTCGCCGGGGACAAGAACGAGATGGTGACCGCGCCCTTTTTAAGAGTTGCCATCTGCGACGCAGTCAGCGGTTGTACCGAGAGAACAACATCGGCGCCAGCTAAGACATCGCCAGGGCTGACCGTTGCGCCAGCTGCAATAAATAAGGCATCTGTTGCCTGCGAATGATTGCCCGCCCCAGATTGAACCACTACCTCATAGCCGAGCTTTGTTAGCTTACTGACGACATCGGGCACGAGCGCAACGCGCTTCTCACCCTCTCGTGTCTCGCGCGGAATGCAAACTCTCATATGAGAAGGCTACCTTTCTAAGTAGGGGGAGCCTAGGGTTTAGAAGATGAGGGCGCGCGTTGAGTTCTGGCTTAAGCGTAGAAAAAGGCCCTCGGAGTTTTCCGAGGGCCTTTTCAGCAATCTTTTCTCGAGGCTTTTTAATCCTCGCTGCGCAAGATTGAGATCAAGCGGAGAACTTCAAGGTAGAGCCATACGAGAGTGACCATCAGACCGAAAGCCATACGCCATGACTCTTCCGCTGGAACACGTGCAGCTA
>JACCDW011362297.1_pt1 | contig 12725 bp, 12 predicted proteins | sample 7449781 | NCBI WGS metagenome assembly JACCDW01 (sample SAMN15323449, study PRJNA562643) | freshwater metagenome | isolation source: river surface water | place: USA:Blue River Watershed | collected 2017-08-18
CACCTTCCTTGAGGCGGTCTTTGCGAACATCGCACAACACGCAAAAACAGGAGCAGGGTGGTATGTCTTTCACTCAACCTCAACACAAGCACAATTTGAATCCGCACTCAAGAAACACGGCATCGCCGTTCGTAACCAACTGATATGGAATAAACCAACGGCGTCGATGGGGTGGGGTGACTACCGATGGAAACACGAGCCGTTTTTCTACGCTTCAAAAGAAGGGATAAGCACCGTCTTTTATGGAGACAGGACACACAACACCGTGATTGATTTCCATGACAGTGAACAGAAACTCTTCAATTGGGCAAAACGGCAAAAGAAACTTGAAGCGGAAGGAAAGTATACGCTCTGGTCTATGAAAAGAGACAAAGTAAACGAGTACCTCCATCCCACCCAAAAACCTGTAGAACTTATCAACTACGCACTCTTCAATAGCTCAAAAGCGGGGGATGTGATAGTCGACCCGTTCCTTGGAAGTGGAAGCACCCTCATCGCCTGCCAAAAGTCTGACCGCGTCTGTCTCGGCATTGAACTCGACCCGAACTTTGTGGACGTTATTGTGCAACGGTGGGTCGATTACACCGGCAACGAGACGGTGATGCAGAATGGTGAAAACCACGAATGGCAGACAACACAACATGGAAGAGAAGTCAAACAATAACACCGCACTTGTACCGTTTAAAAACGGTGAAAAAACGGAAAACACACCGTCCCGAGATCCTGAAACAGGGAGGTTTGTGGAAGGGGGTGAGGGCGGTCCAGGAAGACCGAAAGGTCTGCGAAACATGAACACACTCATCACTGAAGAACTGCAAGAACTGTCTGCAAAGGACACGAAAGGAAACATACTCACCGTAGAAAGAGCGCTCATAAAAAAGATTGTGAGGATGGCGCTTGAAGGCGACCGTCGCATGATAGAACTTATCTGGAACTACCGAGACGGCAAGCCTCCACAAAACATAGACATCTCCTATCGGGGCAACCGTGTCGGCACTGTCCTCGTTACTCCTGAAGAAGAACAGCGTATAGAAGAACTTTTCGCCCCACGCCACCTTCTTCCTTTACCAACACAACACCATGGAGACAATAAACTACCAACCCCAAAGAGCGATGGCTCCCATAACCAAAGAGGGGATGCAATTCCTCAAGAACAGCAGTCGCGAAGTGCGTACGAAGGCAATGCGTGAACACTTCGGTTACTTCCTCGCCTACTACCTCCTGAATTATGTGCGGAGTGAATTCGCACCCTTTCACTACGACATGATGGTAGACGTGCATGACCTCTTGGACTTAAAAATACGCGAGGTGGCGTGGTTTATGTTTGGAGAGAGTGCAAAGACAAGTTTCGCAAAGGCACTCTTTTTGTACATGATTGCGGACGACATAGAACCGTACATAAACGCCGATGCCTTTGACAGTACCAACTCAGAACGCATCCTCTTTGACGTGGTGTGGGAATTGCAAACCAACAAACGCTACCTTGCAGACTTCGGAGAGAAGTACAATGCAAAACGAAACCGTTTTGAAGCAACACAAAAACGTATACAAGACTTTATTACAAACCCGATACGCGATGAACACGGCAACATTCTCAAAGAAGGTATTCGTGTGGAAGCACACAGTACACAAGAAAACGTGCGTGGACGTATTCACGGTGCCATGCGTCCGGGCTTTATGTTGGTAGATGACTTTGAGACAAAGAAGACCCTCCAAAGCGAAGTGAACACCACCAAAATACGCTCGCACATACAAGAATTCAAACGAGGTCTCGACTCAGCACGTCGGCGTGTTCTCTACCTCGGCAACATACTCAGTGAGTACGGCAACGTGCAAAGTATCATAGAGCGAGCAAAACAAGACCCTGAACTTCGTGTACGCATTGTGCCTATTTGCGAAGGCAACCTCATATCGGGCTTGCACACCCCTTTGTGGGAAAGCAGGTGGGCGCTCACCGACACCGAAGCAAAAGAGCAAGGGAAAGTGAGTATAGAGGCAAAGCGGAGAGCAATGTGGACTCCTGAAGAAGGTGATGCAGACTTTCAAGCGGAGATGCTCTGCCAACCGATAGATGAAAGTAAGGCCATATTCAAACGCGAGTGGTTTCAACTTGTCTCGTGGGAAGCACTTATGCAAAAGAAACTCGCGGTCTATGTTACGGTAGACACCCCAAGTAGAAAAGAAGATGGGGAGGTGAAAGCCGATGGAGACTTCGTGGGCTTTTGTGTCAATTGGGTAGACAGGGAAGGCAAGTGGCACCTCAAAGCGTGGCGGGAAAAACTCGGGCCGACTGCACTCATAGAGAAGATGTTCGGGGTGTACCAGTTTCTTATACAAGCAGGGACTCCACCGATAAAGTTCGCGTGGGAAGACACTGCCTTCACTCGCGGGCTTGAGCCTATGCTTCGGCATGAACAGAGAATGCGTCAGATATTTTTGCCTCTCTCTTGGCTCAAGCATCAAGGCAGATCCAAAGAAGATAGAATCCGTACAGGACTTTTGTACCGCTACGAAACACGAAGTGTCTTCCACTTGGAAGGGGAGTGTAAAGACTTGGAAAACGAACTCATGCGTTTTCCTGAATCACCACACGATGACACCAGCGATGCAACTGCGTACCAGAGCGACATAGCACGACCGGCAGGTACCGAAAAACCTCGGGATGCAAGACCGGAGAGAACGATAGACACTGCGTACGGCAAACTGAAACCTGTGTATGAAGATGAGGTGGATGACCTCGGCCCACAATTTCCTGATATCGGGATATAGCACCACTACACGCAAAAAAACACCACATACTTTCTATACTCAGGTTACATGTCCCTCGCCAATAACAAAAAACGAGACACCCTCGCTGTACAGGCACTCAAAGAAATAGACTACGCATACCGCTATAAAAAAGCACGCATGGCTTCGTGGAATAAAAATGAAGACATGATGAACCCCGATCGTGCAGGGTTGTCCTCGGTTTCCCCCTACGGCGGAAGCACACAAGTTCAACAAGCAGATACTCGCGCACAAGTACCGCTTTTCAAAATGCACGGGTTCGTACACACCATACTCTCAAAGATAGACAGCCCGCTCACTTTCAAATACGTCAAAGGCGAATCCGCTGATTTCAAGAAAGCAAAATTGATGAACGCAATCAAAGATAAAGACGGTAAGGTGGGGCGTTGGAACTTTAAAGACCTCATGGGCAAACGCGACGCCGCTATTTATGGACGGGCGATATACCTCTACATAACCCGAAACGAAAAGAGTACCTACAAAAGCATTTTGAGCCTTGTAGACCCGAAAGACTTTCTCATAGACCCCGACGTCGGTGGGCTTTGTACTGAAGAAGAAGATGGAAGCGGTGTAGAAAAAGCGAGTTACCTCGGGTGGTGGAATACCAAACTTACCCGTGCGCAACTTTTGCAAGGCGTGAAAGACGGCATCTACTACAAAAAGGTGGTGGAGGGTTTGCTTGAAGGTGGAGGCAATGCCACTACCAAAACAGTACAAGATCAAGACAAAGATAACCGCAAGATACAAGGCGCTCCGAGAGAACACCTCAAGAACACAAACCAATTCGTTTTCTATACGTGGATTACTACCGATGAAAATGATGAACGCTTCTACCTTGTCCTTACTCCTTCGGGAGAGTGTATCCGCTCGGAGCCTTGGAAAAACATACGCAAGAGTGGGAAGTACCCTATCTGGACGTGGGCTGCGTTTCCTGATCCGCGCGAGTTTTGGACTCCTTCATACTGCGACTACACCCGCGGTATCTTTATGGCGCAAGAAAAGAGTATCAACCAGTCGCTTGATAATTCAGAGCAAATCAACCGCCCCCAGACCGCGGTCAACGTAGACTATGTCCGCAATCTTGCACAAGTGCGCTACCGAAAAGACGGGTACATAGAAGTGGAAGGCAACATAGACGTAAACAGGGTACTCCAAACACGCCAGACTCCGCCGATACAAGGTCCCTTTATGGTCTACGATAAACTCGAAACCATTGTGGAATCTGAAAGTGGAATAACACCGGGAGTAAAAGGCACGAGCGATGAAGACACACTCGGTATATACGAAGGCAACATGCAACAAGCGGGCGATAGGTTCGGTCTCCTCAACAAGAGCTACGCCGAAGGGTACTACCGCTTTGCGGTCCTTCATAAAGAAGGAGTGATGCAAGATTTGAAAAAGAAAATGGCAGTACAAATACTCGGCTCGGTTGGTCTTGAAATAGAGATGGTGAGCGCACGGGATTTGAAACCATGTAAAAAAGACTATGACATTCTTGTGGAATCAAGTATCGCAGAAGCACAAAGCAACCTCGCCGATAGTAAAAACAAAATTACCTTTCTCGGTGCATACAAAGGCGACCAGACCGTCAACCAGAAAGTGCTTTTTGAAACACAAGCAAGTATCGCGGGTATTGATGATGACACTATCAAGCGACTCCTTGATGTGAGCGACTATAATGCAATAGAAGTCGTGGCACAAGCGGAAGAAGCCTTCCAAACTTTGCTCGGCGGGGAAACACCACCTTTGTATAAAGATGCAAACACTGCCTTCCTCCAAAGACTCCACGACCTTTCTGACAAGTACGATCACGAACTCAACACTGAACAGCATAGTGCGGTATTTGCTTACATAGAACAGATACTCCCGATAGTAGAGAAAAATGCTGCACGAGGTGTCATGGCACAAGTTTCAAAAGAAGGTCTTGTGGGTGGAGGGGGTACTGTAGACGGTGCCAATCTTGAAAACCCTGATCTCTCGGCAACAGGAAACGCCCCCATAGGAAAGCCTGCAACAGAGACAGCAGAAACTGCTGCGCTCTCGCCGTAGCACTTATTCAGTAAGAAAAAAATACTATGTCAGAATCACACAATGTTCGTTTTGTAGAGGATAGTGGAAAGTGGTTGTGGAAGCGCTACGATGCCGACGGTTCGGTGATATACCGTAGCCCTTTGTTTGACACTGAGCGTGAGGCTCGAGCGGATTATGAAGAGCGTGGGGGCGAAAACACAGAGTCTTCTCTTGAAGAAACTGAAGAAACAGCAACCCTTCCTCAAACAGAGTCTTCTGTAGAAGGTGTAAACACCGACCTCACGCCGGGAAGTGCGGAGCTTGAAAACGAGCAAGCACCCGAAGGTACTGTTTAGTATGCTCAGGTTTACCTACAGCATACAGAAGAAAGCAAAAGACGTCGGGGATTATCGTATCACCAAGCACGGGCAAGTGGCTGAGTTTTCTTTGCGCGAACTCAACCGAAACATAGAGCAGGGAAAGAAACAACACAAAGAACTCAGTGCAAACGCACATCTGCAAGAAACTCTCACCGAAAACATTCGTACAGCAAACCCTGACCTTGTCGCCTACCTCAACACCTTGTCAAAAGAAAAACGCCACGCACTCCTCATGCTTGCGCTACAAGAAAACAAGGCAAAACAGTATCGCGATCAAGAAAAGGAACTCGGGTGTTTGCTCAAGACACTTCTCAAAGAAGACAAAGAGATTCGCACACAACTCGCACTATGAAAAAAGACACTCTCACCGGTCCGCATCAAGCGGGAAAAGAAACAAAAAGCGAGCAAGTGGAAGATGAAGAAGTAGTGGAACTCAACACCGCGATAGACGTGTCACAAGATCTTGTACTCTGGACTAAAACACCAGCAGGGAAAGATACGGTGGATCGTTTACAAAAAGAAGCACGAAAAGCACTGCAAGAATTGTTCTCCATTCTTCATGAAGACCCGACACTGCACAAACTCATATCCGCGACCGCACGCTTTGAGTCTGCGATACAAATGGCTCGTCGGTTTGTTGGAGCAGAAGATGACCTCGACCTCTTGCTCAACGAACTCTCGAGAAAACAACCTAGTACAGAAGAATAGAACGCGAAAATCCCGTACCGAAAGGTGCGGGGTTTTTGTATAGCAAAAAACCACTGCACGCATTTTTTCACCAACTACCCCGCACACTGTACTCATGGAGGGGCCAACCTCTTTTTAATAAGGTAACGCGCTCGTGTCCTGCGTCTTAAAACGGACTCCGATGGGGCGAAACCATCGACATAAAAACGTATGAACATACAAACCAAAAACCCAGAAGGAAAAGAAGAGAAAAAAGAACAGCCAAACATTCCTCCTGTACCAAAGCAGTCCATAGCACAAATTGCAAACGCAGAAACATCCAACACTGAAGACCAGAAAGGAGACAAAGAAGAAGTGAAAGAAGGTCTCATTGTGGAACTCAAAAAGGAAAATCGCGAAATGAGAAAAATGATTCGCGATGAAGTCATTCCCACCATTCGCCAACTCCAAGAGCAAGTGAAAAACGGTGGCACGAGTGCAAGCAACGCGAAAGATGAACTGGATGCCCTCGCTGAGGAGTGGCAACTCGAGCCGAAGTTTGTACGAAAACTCTCTGAAATCCTCCTCAGCAAATCCAAGAAGCAATTCGAAGATTCCTACCTCTCAGACATTAACGACATCAAGTCGAAGACTGAAGAACAGACAAAACAAATCACCCACGCACAAGTCGCCGGAGCAATCTCCAAAGAGTTTGACCGTGTCGTCGCAGACAACCCCGACCTTGGAAAGGTTGCACACAAAGAAGCAGTGAAAAAGTACATCCTTTCAAGTGAAGAAAATCTCAAACGAACCATGGAAGACATTCTCGAAGAATTGTACGGCGAAGCAGTAAAAAACAGTGCGGGTGTGGAAGGGTACAGTTCGCAAGGGGGCAACCACCCCAAAGAACCCGACTACAACGCACCATCAGCGGAAGATCACAAGAGAATTGCAGAATCCCGAGAGCGTGGCGGTGAAGAGTTTGGAAAGTATCAGGAAAACCTGATAGACCGTCTGACACATCGGTCTCGACACCAACGATAGTGCCTGACCTTATCGGTCTAAGCAGAAATTATTATGTTAGCAACATTTAAAGAACAGTTTGATAACGCATACCAAGCGGTATTCGATAAAGTCCTCGTGGCAATGGAGATAGCCAACACCCGTCTTGAAAAGCAACTCACCTACGGTGCGAGCGTCAAGCGAGTGAAGTACTCTCTCGCCCCGATTCGTGTCCGTAACATCACCATAGGTGTCAACCGTACCATTGACCAGCTCAACGACACTGGCGAAACCTTGCTGGTAAACAAAAACAAAGGGTCGGACTTCCGTGTTTCCAAAAAGGAGATGATACAAGCCGGTCCACTCAACCCCGCGGAAACTATCGGTGCAGAGGTAGCAAAGAAACTTTCCCGATACATCGATGCAGACGTCCTTGCTGAAGTGAAAAACGCTTTGCAAACCTTTGACACCGGTGACCTCACTACCATGACCTCAAGTGGTGTCGCGGTAACCCTTTCCACCACCAACATTCCCCAACTCCTTGCACAAGGGCGTGCAAAACTTCGTCGAGGCAATCAAGACCTCACAAGCCTCGCCCTTGTCCTTGATAGTTATGGCGGATCGGTCATTGAGCAGTACGTCATGTCAAAAAACATTGACCTTGCTGCCGCAACCTTCAAAAACGGATATGCCGGTCCCGTGGGTGGTGCGGAACTCTACCTCTCCGAGAACCTTCTCGCCGAGGCAATCATCACCCTCTCCGCAAACCCTGCAAACGGTGAGACGTTTTCGATAAACGGGTACGTCTATACCTTTGTAACAACGCTCGGCACGACTGCGGGAAGTGTCCTTATTGAACTTGCAGTAGACAGCACGCGAGACAACCTGATCGATGCTATTCACCAAACAGCAAGCACCGCAAGCACGAAGTATGTGCCGTGGACTGATGCAGATCCGAGCTACGTGCAGTCAAACTGGGTTGACCTCCAACTCACTGCAACCGACAGCGATGCGAGCGACACTATCACCATAGTCGGTACTGGTTCGGGACGTTTGGCATTCGGCGGTACGGCAACGTATACCGTCACCAAAAACCTCGTCCACTCCTACTACGGCAAGAAAGGTGCGATCGACGTCGTTATTCAAGACCTCGCGGAAATGGAAATGGTTGATGACCCGTACCAACGAGCAAAGATTATACGCGCTGATGCTATATACGGTATCAAGACCTTCTCCGACGGAAAACCACAATTCCTCGACGTACTGATTCAATCCTAACCACCACACCACCCTCAGTATTTCTGGGGCGTGGTGGTGGGAGCATTGCTTATGATGCTTCCGCCACCGCGTATGGCAACACCACTCACCGGACAACATCTCATAGATCGCTTTGAACTCTATACCGATGACACGACGGAACTTTCGAGTGATGAAGAACTGAGTCTCGCCAATGACAAACTTCGTCTTGTCTACATGGAGCAACCGTGGGAATTTCTGCGTCGGCAAAAACAGGGTGTGGTCGGCGCGGGCGGAAACATCTCCGTACCCAACGACTTCGATGAACTTTTGGAAAACTACAACGATGACCCGATAGCGCAAGAACCGCTTCAAAAAGTCGTCTTCGTGGGATCAGACAGAAACCCGCACCTTGTCGTACCCATGGGGCAACGGTACGCACATACTCGCACCAACATCTGCTGGTTTGATCCGTTTGATAGAAGTATCAACTTCTCCGAAAACCTCAGTGCCGGCACACCCTACCTCTTTGATTATAAAACAAGTCCCGATGACCTCACCCTCACCACCTCTCCTGCACTCCCAAGCGAGTACCACCCGATGATTGTGTTTTCCATGCTTATTGATGATGAAATCATACAAAAATCAGAGAAAGCACGAAGCAATCAAGAAGTAAACGCCATGCAGTACGCTCGCTACCTTAAAAACCTAAAACTGCGAGACGCTCGCTTCAAACTCTCATGAAAGACAGTGTCATGTTTTTTCAAATTGAAAACGGCATACTGGTCGTCCTCACGTATGCGGGAAGATTGTTCCAACGCTCCATGAACGCAAGTGGGCAATGGATGGAGATACCACTCCCCGTCTTTCCCACAGAGAAGAAAGAGGTTGATGAAAAAGAAGTATCATGGCAAACCACGAAATCACAAAATTCATAAGCGGTGTCTACAACCGAGCAGACAATGAGGACACTCCCAAAGACAGTGCGAAAGACTCGCTCAACTGGATTACGCTCGATGAGCATATTGAACTTGCCCGCGGAAAAGTAACAGTCGGCAACGAAGGCGCTGCGGGAAGCTGTACGAGTATCTGGGTTGGATATCGCACCGACGGCACCCCTGTCTTGTGGCGAAAAATAGGTACAAAAATACAGTACCTCAACGGAACGGTGTGGGTGGACGTCGTCACGGGACTGAGTAAAGATGACTTCTTTGTCTTTGCAAACTACAGTTCGCTCGCGGGAGCCTTTACCTTTGCAAGCAGTCCGGGAGGACTCTTCAAATTTGCAAACGCAAACCCGTGGAGCTACATAGACATGTATGACTCCACTCGCAACTTCAAGGGGTACATCTTGATAGACAAAGCACGAACCCTCATGTGGGGGCTTCAAAAAGATCCAACAGGATTGTACGGAAGCTACATCGACGCACAAAACGGCAGTGTCTACACCACAGTAACCAACGAAGTCCTCAACAATGGAAACGGCGTGCAAACAACCTTCACCGGTACCTTGTCTTTCAAAGCAGGGAACCCTAAAGCAAATTGCTTCGGCGTCACCATAAAGTGTACCGACTCGGGAGGGGAAGTATTCAGTGATGACTTCAACGGCACCCTCAAAGGAAGTGCGGGTGGGGTCGGCACCATAAACTACATCACTGGAGAGTGGCGCGTCACTTTTGTAACCGTTCCCGCAAACTCCGCGGGAAACATAAAAGCGGACTACCAACGAGAGAGCAGTAACACGAAAGGCATCACCGACTTCACCAAAAGTGCTACACGACTCGCAGGGGAAGGCTTTGTGCTTCGGCAAGATGAAGGGGGAGATGCAATCATGCAGGTACTTCTTGGCATTGACGGTGCCTACTACAGCATTAAAAAACAAAGTGCGTATCGCTACATCGCCGATGATACCGACACCAAACCAACAAACGAAGTAGTACGCCGAGGCATTGGTATCTCAAGCAAGCGAAGCGCTGTCGCGACAGGACGAGGCATTGTCTTCATAAACACCGCAAACCCCGACAGGCCAGAACTCAACGTCCTCGAGCAGAACCCGCTCGGCGATAACATACTCGCCACACAAATAGTTCCTCATTTTTCATGGGAGCGTTTCAACTACACCGACATGGTGATAGAAACGTACGGTCAGTTTGTACTCATAAGCTGTCGGGAAACAGAGAGTATTGTAAATGACCGACTTCTCCTTGTGGACATTCTCCGCAACACGGTAGACATCACCCACTACGGCATGAAGTCGCTCACCAAAGATAGTGGCATGCTCTACGGCGGAAGTCCCTACACCGAAACGGTATACAAAATACTAAACGGCTTCGATGATGATGGTTTCGCGGTACAAAACAACTGGGATAGTAAAGATGAAACATACCGCACACGGCAACTCAAAAAGTACCGTCGCCTTCGCTACCGTGGCGACATAGACCCTTCACAGTATGTGGAAGTGTACATGGACTATGATGCCTCAGGGTACCAACTCATTGGCACCATTCGGGGCGATGCAAGTTATGTTGACCGCAACAGCCCGAGTACGGTCGGCTCTATTGCCGTGGGCGAGTCTACGATTGGAGGCGAAGGCTCCGACACGGTATACCCCTACGAAATGGAACTCAAAGCGCGCAAAATCCCCAAGTTTAGAAAGAGAAGTATTCGCTTTGTGGCAAAAGGTATCGGGTATGTAAGCATGAAAGAAATAGTGGACTTTGACATTCTCACCTTTGAAGATCGTATGCCAAAACGATACCGTCAAAAGCAGAACGTGAGTCTTGATGGAAAAAGCATAGACCTTTAGCACTGCAACGGTTTTGTACCTCGCACACACCCTACAATCAAACCATGGCATCAAAACTCACCAAAGTAATCGCGAACTTTGAAACTACTCTTGCCACGAAACTCGCAAGCGGTGCGGTCACAGGGTCTCTTTCAAACGTGACTGACAAAAATGGGGTAGCGCTCCCGAATGGTGCGTACTGCATGATTGTTGACCGTGGCACAGGAGATGAAGAACACCTCCTTTTTGACCTTGTAGGAAACGCCATGTCGGGTATCCAAAGTATCGGAAGGCAAGGACTGCGAACCGTCGGCGTACAAAACGCAAACGGTCACCGAGTCGGAGCAAAGTGCGCACTCACCGACTTCGTCAACCTCAAAATGATTGTGGACATACTAAACGGTATAGAAACACTCGATGCTTCTTCTCCTCTTTTGTATGATGCGGATCCCACGTTTTCAAACACCAAACAACTTGTCTCAAAAGGATACGCCGACGCGCAAGACGCGCAGATGAAAAGCGACATACTCACCGGAAACAAAAACTACTCAGGCGCAAACACCTTTTCAAAACCACCAAGTGTACCAACTCCACTCTCTGCAAACGATGCGGTAAACCTCGCGTACGTCCTCTCCCTCGCATTCGGTGGCGTCTTGGCGGTTGGGTTTAATAAAATGACCGTCAATCACGATGCACAAGGGCGTGTGAAAAATGTGCGAGACAATGAACTCGGGAAAAGTTACCTCGTAACATACGACACGCAAGATGAACCGATAAAGATTTTTGACGGTGTGCATACGTGGCGGTTTGTCTACACCGGCGATAAATTATCAGCCATTACTAAAATATAAAAACCATGTTTCAAGCAGCACTCGGAAAAAATAAACCAACACCAGCAACCGCTGAAAAAGGAATACTCTTTCCTATATACCAACAGTTTCAAGAACAGCTACGAAAAATGGCACGGTACAATGCAGTACGCGCACAAGGAACCCTCTCGCTTGCGGTACAGCCTCAAGATGGTGAGCAATTCACCATAGGCAGTAAAACTTACACGTTCCAAGTAGTCCTCAGCAATGTGGACGGCACCATAAAGATAGGACTCACCCTCTCCGAAACTCGTCAAAATGTAATTGATGCGATAAACCTCACCGGGCTTATTGGCACGCAATACGGATCCTCGATGACTGAACACCAACAGGTTTCTTCCGCATTAGCATGGGTGGGCAACAACCTCGTGATCACCGCAAAGGTTGGAGGTGTCGCGGGGAACGCACTCGCCACCACTGAAACCATGTCGGGTACAGGAAACCAATTCGATGCACTGACTCTCGGCACCACTCGTGCGGGAGCAGAAGAAACCGATGCGGACTCCTTTTTGTGGACGTCACACTTCGGCATCGGCGACACCAACAACTATGGGTGGGCGTACATAAGCCCCGTCAACAACATAAACCGCTTCTTTAGAAACGTGGATGACTACAACCAAGACTACGGTGCAGGGTGGGTAAACTCAACCTTTGCATACTCCGGCGAACTTATCGCTCCCAATGCCTCACGCAAGACCACTCTCCCCAACCACTTCAACCGTCGCTACCTCAACCTTAAAGCGGTCGTGCCTCGCATCTACACCCAGAAAAGTACCCGAGCAAGTATTCCTTCCCCGTACACGGTAAGCGGAAGCAACTCAATCATACGAGCAGTAGCCCTTGATGCTTCGCGTGTTGCCTACCTCTACTCGCAAGCGGCGGGAACGACGGGAACGTATCTCGTTATTGCTTCGGTTGATGCAAACGGTCTCCAAACATTCGGCACACCGGTACTTGTTGACACCTCACAGAGCAATGATCTCTTTGATA
>JACCDW011839242.1_pt1 | contig 12723 bp, 13 predicted proteins | sample 7449781 | NCBI WGS metagenome assembly JACCDW01 (sample SAMN15323449, study PRJNA562643) | freshwater metagenome | isolation source: river surface water | place: USA:Blue River Watershed | collected 2017-08-18
AGATCGAAATAGACGCACGTCTAATTTGATTAGAATAACCAAAATCTAGATGTTTTTCAAAATGCTTATAAAGCAAAACCGTAATTTCAATGGACTTTTGCCAGACAAGTAGATCTTCAAATTTTAGGATTTTCATAGGTGGATAGGAATTTAATTCCAAAAAGCATCTCAAAACTTTAATTTGCAAAGTCTTCCCTGATAATTATTTAAGAAAATCAATTACTTCAAAACGTTTAAGCACTGTTTACTAATTACTAACCACTGACTACTGATTACTGACTACTGATCACTGACCACTGATTACTGACCACTGACTACTGATTACTGACTACTGATTACTGATTACTGACCACTGACTACTGATTACTGACCACTGATTACTGATTACTGACCCCTGATTACTGATTACTGACCACTAGCCACTGACCACTATTTTTCTTACCTTTGCCCCCACCATGGCCCAACTATCCGCGCGCTTTATTACAAGCAATACTGAATATAAATCTTGCCCACCGGCACGATTCCCCGAATTTGCGTTCATTGGACGGTCAAATGTGGGGAAATCTTCTTTGATCAACTCGCTAACCTTTCATAAAGGTTTAGCCAAAACCTCACAAACCCCAGGTAAAACACAACTCATCAATCACTTCATGATTGACGACAAATGGTACCTAGTCGATTTGCCCGGATACGGTTTCGCCAAAGTCAGCAAAGAAAAACGCCGCGACTTCGAGAAAATGATCTTTGATTATTTAATCAATCGGGAGAATTTAACCTGCTTATTTGTCCTATTAGACATTCGACTAAAACCACAGGCCGTTGACATAGAATTCATGAACCGAATGGTCGAACATGAGATTCCGTTTTATATTGTGTTTACGAAGGCCGACAAGCTTTCTCAAAAACAAGTGAATGAGAGCGTCGACGCTTACAAGAACTTCTTGCTGGAAAGCTGGGACGAACTTCCTGAAATCTTCATTACATCGGCCGAAAAACACGTAGGTCGCGAAGGAATATTGGACAGCATAGATCAATTAATTAAATCATCTCCTTATAAAGTAGGGAAATCTTAATACTTTTGCCCCCATCATTAGCTAAACATACATGGAATTATTGAATGAAGTTGCCCATATCTCTGGAAAACCGGGATTATTTAAAGTGCTTAAGCCTACAAGAACTGGCGTAATCGTTGAAACCCTAGATGCCGCAAAACAAAAATCGGTCGTTAGTGGTCAAACACGTATCTCCGTTTTGAAAGACATCTCGCTTTATCTGGCAGATCACCAAGATAGCACACTTCCACTTTCGGATTTGTTTTTACAAATCCATGCAAAATTCAATGGAACACTTCCATTGGAACCCAAAAAAGCAAACGATGCGGAATTATACGCTGTTATTGCAGATGTAGTTCCTAATTATGACGCTGATCGCGTTTTCGCTTCAGACATCAAGAAAATCCTGAATTGGTACCTGATTTTATTCACATTTGCTCCAGAACTTTTCCCAGCCAAAGCTACCAAAGCACCCAAAGTTGAAAAAGAAGAAAAGGAAGTAAAAGAAGTCAAAAAACCTGCCGCAAAAAAGGCTGATAAAAAAGCAAAGTAATCCCCGCATACATGCAGGAGGCTATCCAAATACGAGCCATTGCCCCAGAAGACAATCGCGCACTCGCGCAGGTGATACGGACAGCATTGGCTGAATTTGGCGCAAATAAACCTGGAACGGTATATTTTGACCCTACAACAGATGCCTTGTATGAACTTTTTCGTACGCCAGGCTCAGTCTATTATGTTGCGCTGGATGCAAACCAGGTTATTGGCGGATGTGGAATTTTCCCAACCGAAAACTTACCAGAAGGCACCTGTGAACTCGTTAAATTATACGTAAACCACTCCGCACGCGGTAAAGGATTAGGCAAGTTATTACTAGAAAAATCAATGGATTGGGCAAAAACAAATGGATATACCCAGGTCTATTTGGAATCTATGCCCGAACTATCCAAAGCAGTATCCATCTATGAAAAATTGGGATTTAAGAATCTCCCAGGTCCTTTAGGCAACAGCGGACATGATGGATGTGACATCTGGATGCTCAAGACCTTATAAAAAAAGACCTCGAATTATTTCGAGGTCTTTTTATTTATATGTGCTTTTCGCTTATTTCAACGAATTAATGTACTTCGCTAATTTAACCGCATCTTCCTTCGGAACATTCGTCATTGGCGCCATTGGAGGGTAACCTGGCCAGTTAGACGGCTGTGGTTTTGCAATTAAAGCAACGATCTTGTCAACAGAATATTTCTTTTTTGCCACATCCTTATAGGCTGGGCCCACTAAGCGCGTATCCACTTTGTGACAAGCAAAACACGTATATTTTTGCATTAATGGCTTAATATCAGCCGGAAAATCTTCCGCTTTCGCTTCGAAACCAAATGCAGCCGTAGCTAAAGCCACAGACATAATTAATTTAGAGTAAGTTTTCATATTGTATAATTCGTTAAACGATTTGGCCAAAGCCATAATTTAAATTCAGTCGATATATTAAGTCCTGCAAATTAATAGATTAATTCTAAATTACTATCCCTTTTTCACAGAATCCACGGCATTTCGTACACTTCCATGAGTTTCAAGTAAATTTGCCGCAACTTCTTCCGATACACCTGTCGCCTCACAAACCATCCGAATTGCCCGCAACACTAATTTATGATTGCTCAATTGCATATCCACCATCTTATTTCCACGCACCTTACCTAGCCGAATCATCACCGTGGTAGAAATCATATTCAAGACCAATTTCTGTGCCGTACCCGACTTCATGCGCGTACTTCCCGTCACATATTCAGGACCGACCAACACCTCAACAGGGTAATTAGCCTCTGCCGCAATCACACTTCCTCCATTGCAAACGATACATCCGGTGAGTATGCCACGCGAATTGGCAGCTTTTAATCCTCCCACGACATAAGGCGTCCGACCAGAAGCCGCGATACCAATCACCGTATCCAATGGCCCAATACCAAAGGCCTCCATATCTTTCCACGCTTGATTCGGATCATCCTCCGCATTTTCAACTGCCTTTCGAATCGCCCCATCTCCACCCGCAATAATACCAATCACCAAATCAAACGGCACACCATAAGTTGGCGGACATTCCGAAGCATCCACTACGCCTAGTCTGCCTGAAGTTCCCGCACCGATGTAAAACAAACGGCCACCTTGCTCCATGCGAGGGACAATTTGATTCACCAACGCTTCAATCGCCGGAATGACTTTTTCAACTGCAAGCGGTACCGTTTTATCTTCTGCATTCATTTGGCGCAACAGTGTGTCCACCGATTGCTTATCTAGATCCTCATAATGAGAAGCCGATTCTGTTGCCAATAAAGTTAAGTTTTCAGCCATTCCTTAGTTTGATAATTTTGCCAAATTGGCAAAGAAATGTGGTATTGTTTCAATCCCTTTATAAAAATTAAACAAGCCATAATGCTCATTAGGGGAATGTATCGCATCAGTATCTAAGCCAAATCCCATCAAAATCGATTTCACGCCTAATTCCTTTTCAAACAAGGCAACAATGGGAATACTTCCACCCCCGCGCGTCGGAACGGGCTCCTTCCCAAACGTAGTGGCTAAGGCATCAGAAGCCGCTTGAAACGCAATACTATCCGTTGGCATTAAATAAGCCTCCCCACCATGATGTGCTTTTACGGTTACTTTCACACCCTTAGGCGCGATCGCTAAAAAGTGCTCCGTAAATAAGCGTGTAATTTCCTCCGAACGCTGATTAGGTACTAAACGCATGGATATTTTGGCATAGGCCATCGAAGGTAAAACCGTCTTAGCCCCTTCTCCCGTATATCCTCCCCAAATGCCATTGACATCTAACGTAGGCCGAATCGAAGCACGCTCAATCGTCGAATATCCCTTCTCTCCATAGACAGTCTGAATGCCTAGGTCTTTCTGATAGGCATCTAAATCAAATGGTGTTTGTGCCATTGCTGCACGATCAGCTGCACTCAATTCCAATACTCCGTCATAAAATCCAGGAATCGTAATGTGATTAAATTCATCGTGCAACGAAGCAATCATTTGGCATAAAATATTAATGGGATTCGCAACCGCTCCTCCATATACGCCCGAATGCAAATCACGATTTGGTCCTTGAACCGAAACCTCCATGTAACTCAAACCACGTAAACCCACATCAATCGATGGGGTATCGTTAGCAATAATAGCTGTATCCGAAATCAAAATGACATCTGATGCAAGTAACTCCTTGTTTGATGCCACAAAATGGCCCAGGTTATCTGATCCCACTTCCTCTTCTCCCTCGATCATAAACTTAACATTGCAGGTTAATTCCCCGCTCGCATGCATGGCTTCAAACGCTTTAATATGCATAAATACTTGACCCTTGTCATCGCAGGCACCACGTGCAAAAATTTTCCCATCCTTCACAATCGGATCAAACGGTGGATTATCCCACAAATCCAATGGATCTGCTGGCTGCACATCGTAGTGTCCATAAACTAAAATAGTAGGAGCAGAAGGGTCAATCATTTTCTCTCCATAGACAATAGGAAAACCTGCTGTCTCTTCAAGTCGCACATGATCTGCGCCTGCTTTGCGTAAACTTTCAGCGACCCATTCGGCCGTTTGACGCACAGAACCTGCATAAGCAGGATCAGCAGAGATAGAAGGGATGCGTAATAATTCGAATAATTCTGCCAAAAAACGATCGTGATTGGCCTCTATAAACGCTTGCGTATTTTTCATGTGTTGTCGGCGGAATCGAATGTAAATTCCATCAACAAATATAAAAAAATAAAATCAAGCTTTACTTTTTCGCAGGGATAAGGTACATGCGATTTTCCGTCCCTTTAAAAATGCGAACGATGTTCATGCGGTGCGTAAATACGACTAGAACCGCAATAAAAATACCAAAGTAAATGATCGCTGGTTCAACGGGTCCAAAAACACCCCAACTAAGCAAAACAGGAAACAAAATTGAAGCTACCATCGAGCCCAAAGACACGTAATGTGAAATCGCAAAAACGACCAAAAAAATCAAAATACTGGCTAACGCAGCCGGTGGATGTAAGGCAAGCACCATACCCAAGGTAGTGGCCACCCCTTTACCCCCTTTGAAATTGCAAAAGACAGGGAGCAGATGTCCGATGATCGCCAAAAACCCGAAAAATATTTTAAGTGTTACACAAGTCTGCCAGTCTACCTGATGCATATAAAACAAAACAGACGCTAAACTCGTGGCCAAAAAGCCCTTAAGCGCGTCTACAAACAACACGATACTTCCTGCTTTTTTACCTAATACACGAAAGGTATTCGTGGCACCCGCATTTCCACTACCATGCAATCGTATATCAATGGAATGATATACATTCCCGTACCATATAGCCGTAGGAATAGATCCAAGTAGATAACTTAAAATTGAAAAAGAGGTAATTAATATAATCATAAAATCGGCACTATTCACGCCAAATGGCTTACGCTCAAATATAGGTCGCCTTTCTGCTAAAATCAAGAAGTTCAAAAAAGTTCTTGAAATGTTTAAATTTTGGTCTTTATAATATACTAAAAGTGGAAATTTATCGAACCCATTAACCGAAAAAGATCAGGATTTCCATGGTCTAAATAACTCAAGCGGTGAAATGCTTGCAATCGAAAAAGTTTGAAAATATTATCGATACCATAACCCACCTCTACAAATGGTTTATTGGGATCTAAGGAATCAAAATCATAGCGATCTTGGTAGCGCGAGTCCAATGGCTGATTTACCTCTTGCATAAGCGCTCGATTTGACATTCGCTGGCTACCATACAGCACATTCGTACTGACAATAAAACGCCATTTCAATTTCTTAATCAGCGGAATACGGTTAAAAAATAAGCCTTCAAAGTTGTGATTAAATTGCAGCGAAGCAAATCGATCACTGACAAATTCAAAATAATTCATGGTCGAAAATGCGCTACGAACAAACATAAAGGTCTCATTTCCCAAATGTGGAAATAAGAGTGGCGCCGGAAGATTGGAAGGGGTGTATCCGGCCAACAGCGTATAATCTGATCGACCGTATTTTCCAAGTCTGAAGGTTTGATACGCCTTAAGTGTAAATCGGTGGTAGTTGAAATCTCCACCTAACACACCCTTTAAACCTTGCTGATACCGAAATGTAAGCACCGGGATCCGGCGCGTAGCCAGCGTTACCTTCTCATTTCCATTTAAAATAAAGGTTTCATTCTTGGCAAAACGTGCCTCAAACGTGAAAAATGTATCATTGTAATGATCCTGTACGGGGGAATCCATACCTAATTCAGGCTGCAAGCGGTATTGAAAACGGAACAAGGGATCAAATGAGCGCATATTCATCGAGCCCGTTAAACGAAATCCCCGGATAAATTCAGTCGAAAAAAATGCTTCCGAATCTCTCCTAAAAAATGCCCCTGAAAATGAACCCCAACGCGTAAATGCATAGAACAATTTATTATCTCCAATCAGGTCAGGGGTTAATCCAACACGCTCTAACTCATAACTGTGCTTGATTCCAGCCACCGTCCATTTACTTTTAGAGAATAAATAATTCACCTCCCCTGAATATTTGGGAATCAAATCCTTGGTACCGAAACTAGCGTGTCCTCTAAAAATCCAACTGGAATCAAATAGCGCGTTTGTTCGAAATCCCAAGCGCACACGCGCTCCCTCGATTTGGTTAATCGCTAAACCGGAAATGTAAGGACCTACATCCATATCCTTAAATGTGCGATGGCCGCTCAACACGACATCCGCAATCTCCACGTAGGTACGGACAATGGGCACCGATTTAACCGAATCAATCATCGAAAAAGCGAGTAGGTCTTGTCGGCTTAAGGATTCATGGCGCGCATTTTTCCAATATTCAGGATTGGCATCACGAGCATTTGCAGCCACCTCCGAAGTTCGATCGTAGAATGATAAGGGATGCGGCTTATTGATCACAAAATTTTTGTTAGAGATATACATCTTCAACAGCATCCCAGCCGAGCCCTTCGAAATCTCTTCCAAGTCGATTAAGAAACGCGTACGAGCTGGCAACCAAACACCCGTTTCAGTCTGCTCAAGTTCTTGGGAAATCTTTACTTTTTCAATGAAATTAAGGTTGGCTGCTTTGCCTACGGTGGCGTCAATCTGCGTTAGAGCAAACTGGGTGGTGTCGATCCACATTTGACCCGAATAGGTTAAGTCAGCCGGATTCTTTGGTTCAAACTCAATTTGATAACATGTCCTTCCCTCTACTTGTACGGTGTCTAATAAATAATACGTGTAGGTTTGCTTCCATTGTTCGCCAATCGGGCTAGCAAAATCTTTACCAAAAAAGCTAATGAAGTTTTGATAAAAATTATAATTCGTAACCAAATTTCCACCGACTAGTTGGGAGATAAATCCACCTTCCCCCAGGCCTACCCCTTTGATATTAGTCTTTAAAATATGCTCACGACGCCGCCGAGGTGATTCCAAATAATAAAATTTACTGACCGTTTCCGTGATGTAGGTAGGAATAAGCAACTTGCCATCTTCTCCAGCCTGCTGCTCAAACTTTTTGATCGAAGAGGCAATATCTTGCATCACTTTTTTTCCTTTGAACTGCTCGGAAATGTTATCCACATCCAGCTCCATTTTCGCATAGGAATCATATTCATAGGCCGCCATTTGGATCCGATCATTGCGGCTTTTATTCGCCTGAATCGCACGCAAAATACGAAAGGCCGGATTCTCTCCAGAATACACCTTGACTTCGGATAAGTCGGCAGAACTCGGTTTAACCTGAAAGTCAACTTCATGTATTCCAGGACTTTTATTGACTAATTTGGTCCGACGGGTATACCCCACCATCGAAACAAACAAAGAATCTGAAGCTAGTTTAGATTGAAAAGAATAGAAACCTTGAAAATTAGTTGTACCACCGCTATTCACCCCCTTTAACCCTACGGAAGCAAATGGAATCGGGTCTCCCGTTTCCGCATCCGTGACCAATCCCTTGTAGGTATATTGAGCCTGTGCTCGCAGAACAAGCAAAAGAAAAAAGAACATTAGCCAGCGGCCTTTGCAACTCAAAATCATCTAAAGGAATTTTTATACGTTGAACAAGACTTACCCAAAAATCTGAGCATCTTGAACAAATTTTTTAAATTTTTCAAGGGCCCGAGCCCGATGTGCTAGTTGGTTTTTTTCAGCCAAACTTAACTCTGCGAAGGTTTGCTCAATCCCAGTAGGTGCAAATATAGGGTCATATCCAAAGCCCTGCGAGCCTCGCGGCTCCGCTTGAATTTGTCCATGTACCTCCCCTTCAAATACATAAAACTGACCTTGATGATGCAAGGTCAATACCGTCACAAAACGCGCATTACGATTGGGTTCATTTGCTAGTGCCTGCAACAGCTTGGCGACGTTAGCCGTATCACTTTTTGCTTCCCCGGCATACCGCGCAGAATAAACACCAGGCGCACCGTTCAACGCGTCTACTTCCAAACCCGAATCGTCTGCTAAACAGGTAATGCCTCCAAATTTCTGCGCAATAAACTCCGCTTTTTGCCTTGAATTTTCGACCAACGTGGACCCTGTCTCCGGAATTTCTACGACCAAACCTAATTCAAAAACAGTCCGAAAATCAAAAAGATCTCCTAAGAGATCCTTGATTTCATCTATTTTATGCGCGTTCTGTGTCGCCAAATAAATTATTGGTTTCATAATCCTTATGGCGCAACAATCGAGATTTCAAAATACAATGGAGAATAGCCTGGAATCGCTGAATTACCTTCCGTCCCATACCCCTGTAAATGCGGAATAATAACGGCCGCTTTCTCTCCCGCACGCATTTTTTTCAATGCCTCGGTAAATCCTGGAATCAAACTACGCTGACTCAAGACAAAAGGAACCGTGGGCGTACCCAGTGTACCAGAATCGAAAATCGGATTGTACACAATCGCACCTGAAGTGGCATCTTTGTGCACATAACTATAGGATAATCGACCTGTATAATTGACTAGTACAGGGGCATCAGCAGCCACTGAAGCTCCTGTAGGATTATCCACTAACTTTTTAAATATCAACCCAGAACTTGTCTTTTCCGGATTGACGATGTTGTATGTTTTTTGAATTAATTCAATTTGAGCCGCTTCGTCTCGAATGGCATCGATTGTCAACTCCAAAACTAAAACCGAATAAGCAGGTACATCGCCATACGCTGTGCCTCCAAAAGCCAAGGCAGATGGAATTAGGAAAAGGCCGCTTTCGCCAAGCTTAAGGAAACTTAAGGGCAATGCAAAGATTGATTGAGCAGAATTTACGCCCCAAACAATCGAGCGATTAATGTTTTTTGAACGCGATGTGGAATCGATAATCGTCCCATCCAACAACGTCATTTTATAGTGGAAGGTTACTAGATCACCCGTATTTTTAGTTTTGATGGTACCATCCGTATTGGAGTAAAGTCCTTCAGGTGATTTCTGTAATTTTAAGTTTTTGAGCTTAATGTAATTTTGGATCTCAACCTCATTCTTATTGGCAGGATCCTCCTCTGAACCCAGTGTACAGCTACTGAACAAAACAAAACAGCTAAGAACTATTCCTACAATATATTTCATCTTACTACTGAATTTTGGCTACATAAATTTCAAAAACCAATGGGGTGAATCCTGGAATCTTCGTACCAGAACCTTTTTCACCATACCCCAATGCAGACGGGAAAACAAGAACTGCACGTTCCCCTAGACGCATCTTTGCCACACCCGCTGAAAAACCTTTCACCGTTTGTGAACTTCCAATTGTCACCGAGAAACTATCTGTGCGTGCCATGTTACCATCAAAGGCAATTCCGTTTAGAAAACGACCCGTATATTTTAATTTAACGACTTTTCCCGAGGCTGGAATTTCGCCAGTTCCTGGGGTTAAGCGAATGTAACGTAAGCCCTCAGCAGTTCGTTCGTTGACAGTGTATTTATTTGCCGCAATAAATTCGTCAATTCGATCATTTTGACTGCGTACTACATAATTTTTGATGGTAACTTTTAAAGGCGTAAAGGCAGGAAGCCCATCGAACGATTGTGAGGTCCCAGGCAAACCTAAAACAGCTTCTTCTCCATCTTTTAAATACGTCATCAAATTGGCAAAAATGGGATTTAAATAGCCAAACTGATAGACCAGTGGATCTTTTGAACGTTCAATTACCTGACCTGTCAATAGATTTGCAAGTTCATAATCCATGCGAAGTGTATCTCCTTTCGAAGCAAGTTCGCCGGTCGCATTGGATTTAGTCAATGCATAATAACCGCCATTTTCAATCGCAATGGGTGACTGATTTTGTTTCGTAAAATAGGCTAAAATTTGGGCCTGATTTTCTTTGGCCTTGACTTCATCTGCCAATTCCACATTGGACAAACACGAAGTCATTGTCCATACGGCAAGAATTGCCCAAAACCCTTTTTGAATACTACCTATCATAATGCTTGCTAAACGAAAAAAACGTTCCTTTCGTATCAATCAAAATAGCGGGGGAATGTATCCCCCGCTATTTTTTACTTTTTATTCAATACTTCTACTTCAAATACTAATACCGAGTTTGGTGCAATTGGACCACGACCTTGATCGCCATACGCTAATTGTGAAGGGATCACAAATACGCCTTTTCCACCTGCCTTCAGTAAAGTTAATGCTTCATTAAATCCTGGGATCATTTGACCCAAAGGCATTTCTGTGCTAGCACCTTTATCAAATTCCTTTCCATCTAAAAACGTGCCACGATAATTTACGATCCATGATTCACCCATCTTTGGTGTAGCACCTTGACCTGGCTTTTCAATGCTCGCGAATAATCCTGAAGCTGTTTTGATAAATTTCTTACCCGATTTCGCAATATATGCTTCAATCATGGCTGGTTGCTGAGCAAGTAATTTAGCTGCATCCGCTTTTGCTTGAGCTGCTTGCCCTGCCATTTCTTTTTCAAACTCTGCCTTCGACTGTACTTTCAAAATCTTAACCGTGTACTTCAAATCAGTACCCGGCTTCAAGAATGGAGGTAAAGGAGCTTGAACCGTTTTGGCTAAACTATCAATAGGAACTAAGATAGTCGCAGAATCGCCAACCGATAACAAACGAAGGCCATTCTCAAATGTTCCTTTGAATGCTCCTGGAGCAGCTTGCGGCGCCTGAACCATCCCTTTGCCTGGTTGGCCATCTTTCCGCGTATCCTGCAACACAGAATCCGCACCATTTTTAATTACTAAATCAAACGTAATGATATCCCCATCTTTCAACTTTTTAGCATTGTCGTCATGGCTGTGGATTTGAATTTTTACGCCTTCAATAACTTCTACTTTATCCTTGTTACAAGCTGTCATTAAAACAGTAGCAGAAAATAGGACACCTAAGGTTTTACGCATGATTTGTTTGTTTATTTTTATAAATATTTAACTCGTTTTATTTCAGAAAGATACAAAGGTAACACTTCTAGCAATTTTTCCTTCGCTTCCGCTAAGCCACCCGCAGAAAATCGACCACCCGAAGCATTTTTATGTCCACCACCCTCAAAATAAGTAGCAGCAAATTGGTTCACCGCAAAAGGCTCAATGGACCGAAAAGATAGCTTCACGCCATCTGGACGCTGAATCATGCAAATTGACCAAATAGCTCCCGCCAATTGCAAGCCATAATTTACGATGCCCTCCGTATCTCCCGGCTGCGAATGAAATTGTTTTTGATCCTCTTCCGTAATCCACATTAAGGCCAAATGATAGTCTGCCAAATATTCTAATCGGTTGGCCAGCACATGCCCCATAAACTGTAAGCGTTGCAAGCTCGCAGAATCAAAAACCTTGCGATGTACCGCATTCGTATTGACCCCCTTATTTATCAATGCCGCAACCACCTCATGGACGTGCGCTGTCGTATTCGGATGTCTAAATGATCCCGTATCCGTCATGATACCCGAATATAAACAAGAGCCCATATCCGTATCAATGAGGTCGCCATCTCCCCACTCTTGAATCAAATCAAATATCAATTCACAGGTAGATGCCGCAACCGTTCGGTGGTAATAATAATCCGCAAAATCCTCGGGATCTAAATGATGATCAATCACTACTTTCTGACAACGCGCCGCTTCCACCCATTTGGCTAATCCATGCAATCGCTGCATGCCAGAAAAATCCAAGCAAAAAATCCAATCTGCGCGCTGGATTAATGCTTCAATTTGAACTTTATGTAAAATATTTTCGAAATCCAATATATCAGCAGCACCGGGCATCCAGGTTAGGTTGGCCGACAACCCGGATGGAACCACCACAACTGCATCTAACCCCTTCTTAATCAAGTACTTCTGCCATGCAAGCGTAGAGCCAATGGCATCAGAATCTGGATTAAAATGCGTAGTGATAACAACTTGTTGGCCTGGAACTAAGGCGGCACGGAGTGCTGTAATTGAAGACATATAGCTGGGTAAAGCCCTTATGATTTGGGCGTTCGCAAAGTTAAAGATAAATTTGTCAAAAAGTAGAAAAAACGAAATGCCAACAAACAGAACATTTACCATGATTAAACCCGATGCCATCTTGGATGGGTTTACGGGTCCAATCATTCAACAAATTGAAGAAGCGGGATTTAAGATCGTCGCGATGAAAAAAGTACATTTGAGCGCAGCGGATGCGGGCAAATTTTATGAGGTTCATAAAGAAAG
>JACCDW010123260.1_pt1 | contig 12722 bp, 9 predicted proteins | sample 7449781 | NCBI WGS metagenome assembly JACCDW01 (sample SAMN15323449, study PRJNA562643) | freshwater metagenome | isolation source: river surface water | place: USA:Blue River Watershed | collected 2017-08-18
GACTGTATGGAATTCAGAGCCGGCAACGGCATACCGGATGCAGGTGTAGCACCTACACCTTCATGGGGTCGATAGAAGGTTCCTATGAACTCATGATTCGGGGCAGAGCAGGAATCAGGATGGGATCGGGAGTAGTTATTGGTTCGCTGTAGGAAATTGCGGGTTTTCTTGAGGGGCTCACCCATGTCGTAGCGGAAACACTTTTCCGATGTCATACGTCCCCAGTTTTCCTGGGATTCCTCAGGTGTCATGGAAACCAGACGTTGCGAGACGAGAAGCTTTTCATTGCCCTCAAGACCGAGTGTGGCACCCTCCCTCTCTTCGGTTCCTGTCGGAATACCGGCATTGCGCCCCGAAGCTGTTGGCATCCATTTGGTATCTTGGCATTCACGTGCCAGGAAAGGTTCTAACGCATAGAACTTGTAGTCGCCGAAGAGTGCTACTAACACCAGGCCTCCCAACATAATGGCGGCTAAAAACACATACGGTGCCTGCATCTTATTGTGGTGCGGCAAAAAATGAGACGGCGTGTACTTGTGCGGTTTGGCCTCCCAAGTACACCCGGAAACCATGGTAGATACAATGTTTGTAGTGAAACGCAATGGAACCAAGGAGCCCGTGGCCTTTGAGAAGGTACAGGAACGGCTTACGAAGGCAGCGGAGGGACTGGCAGTCAATTCTGTCAAGGTGGCCCAGGGAGTTCTAACACGTCTCATGGATGGGATTACCACATCGGAATTGGATGCCATTGCGGCAAACCTGGCCTTTGCCTGGTCGACTACCAATCCGGATTATGGTGTGCTCGCAGCACGCATTGCCATCAGCAGCCATCAAAAGAATACACCGTCGACTATGTTGGAAACCGTGGAATGTTTGGATCGTGTCCTGGATCGCACGGGAAACCCCGCAAGTCTGTTGGATCCCGTGTTCGTCCAATGTGTACGTGCGAATGCCGCGGCGATCGAAGAACAAATCGATTACAGTCGCGACTTTCTGTTGGATTACTTCGGCTTTAAAACCCTGGAACGCGCCTATCTGCTGCGGGATACGCACCGCAAAGTCGTGGAGCGCCCTCAACATCTCTGGATGCGTGTGGCACTCGGGATCTGGCCGAACGACCTGCCGCGGGCCTTTGAAATGTACCACATGATGTCCCGCAAACAATACACCCATGCGACGCCAACACTCTTCAATGCGGGTACGAAGCGACCACAACTCAGCAGTTGTTTTCTGTTAGCAATAAAAGATGGCGGGGATAGCATCCATGGTATATATGATACCCTGAAGGATTGTGCGCTGATTAGTCAGTATGGGGGTGGCATTGGACTCCATGTTTCCAACATCCGCGCCCGTGGTTCTCTTATTCGCGGAACGGGTGGTACCAGTAATGGTATTGTACCCATGCTCCGTGTGTATAACAATACGGCACGGTATGTAGATCAGTGTTTTACTCCGGAAACGCTTGTGGAAACTAGTACAGGACCCAAGGCGATTGCAACAATCGAGGCGGGTGAAGAAGTTATGACAAGTTGTGGGGAGTTTAGGCGCGTCAATGCACGTGTGGAACATGATTGGACGGGTCCCATGATTCGTGTAAGTGTGGATGGTCTTGGAGATCCGGTCCAGGTGACTGCAGAACATCCAGTCCTTGCTCTTCAGAATCTGGATGGATGTTCCACAGAAATGGTGACATGCAAATATCACGAGGGACTTATTCCCTTAGATTTTATCGAAATCGGTAAGTTGCGTGTAGGAGATTTGATTGCCTACCCTGCCGCCCATAATGCGTTTGAAGATAAAAAAGGCCTCAAACTTTATACAATTCAAAGTATAACCGACGTACAATATACTGGCAAGGTATATGATTTTGAGATAGATGATCCTCATGACTATCTTGTATGCGGTTTGGGAATCGCCCACAATGGTGGTGGCAAACGCAACGGTTCCTTTGCGATTTACCTGGAACCCTGGCATGCCGATGTTGAGGACTTCCTCGATATGAAGAAGAACACGGGAGCAGAGGAGGAGCGTGCCCGTGATTTGTTTTACGGCCTGTGGGTACCGGATCTATTTATGGAGCGGGTGGATGTAGGGGGTGATTGGACGCTGTTTTGTCCCAATGAGGCACCAGGGCTCGCCGACGTAGTTGGCGAGGAGTTTAAAGCCCTGTATGAACGTTATGAGTCGGAGGGGCGTGGCAGGAAAACCATCAAAGCCCAGGATCTCTGGTTTCGCATTCTGGATTCCCAGATTGAAACGGGGACGCCCTATCTGCTTTACAAGGATGCCGCGAATCGCAAGAGCAACCAACAGAATCTGGGTGTAATCAAGTCGAGTAATCTGTGCACGGAAATTATTGAATACTCATCACCGGAAGAGACGGCTGTTTGCAATCTGGCTTCGTTGAGTCTGCCGGCCTTTGTCAAGGAGGGTCGTTTCGATTTCGCTGAGTTTCGGAAGGTTGTGTATGCGGCCACGGTGAATCTGAATCGTGTGATTGATGTGAATTATTATCCGATTCCGGAGGCGGAACGATCCAATCTGCGGCACAGACCGATTGGCCTGGGAGTCCAAGGGCTCGCCGATGTGTTTGCAATGCTCGGCCTGGCATGGGAGGATCCAGCGGCCGCCGATCTCAATCGGCGAATTTTCGCGCATATGTATTATGCGGCATGTGAGGCATCCTGTGATTTGGCGGCACGCGAAGGACCGTATGAGACATGGCTGGGTTCACCGGCCCAGAAGGGGGATCTGCAGTTTTCCCTGTGGGGCATGGAACCTCTGCAAGATGCCGAACTGGACTGGGATACGCTTGTCAACAACATTCGTCGGATTGGGATGCGAAACTCACTGTTGGTAGCCCCTATGCCGACTGCCTCCACCTCCCAGATTCTGGGAAACTGTGAATGCATTGAGCCTTATGCAACACATATATTTACTCGGCGTACCTTGGCGGGCGAGTTTATTGTGGTGAACCGGCACCTTGTCAAAGCACTCCAGAAGGCGGGTGTGTGGAGCGAGGAATGCAAGGATCGGATTGTTGCAAACAATGGATCCGTCCAAGGTCTGCCGGATATTCCAGAAGACATTCAACGGGTTTTCAAAACGGTGTGGGAGATCAAACAGAAGACCTTGATTGACATGGCAGCCGATCGTGGCCCGTATGTATGCCAATCGCAGTCCCTCAACCTCTTCTTGGCAGATGCGGACTATCGCAAGTTGAGTTCGATGCATTTCTATGCCTGGCGCAAAGGCCTGAAAACGGGGATTTATTACCTGCGTACCCGTGCTGCTGCGGCGGCCCAGAAATTCACCGTGGATCCTACACTCCAACAGAAAGTTGCCGCTAAGCCCGTCGAGGAATGTGTTATGTGCTCTTCGTAAACGATAAAATAGCCTCGGATGGTCTCCAAATACAAATGCTATTTACATCAACCGTCGCAAACCACATGGACTCTGGAGAATACTTTTTCATACTCATAAATTGTTTTTTAACAAATGGATAATTTGTAAATTGAATTCCTGCATATTTCTCAGACAGTTTGGACCAATCAATTCCAAACATTTTTTTATTATAATATTCCTTTTGAAGTTGGTCGAGAGATTCGATTGAGTCGACAACATATAACTTAGAAAGGTCCACGGTTGCCTCGTATTTATATGGATTAGAACGATTGAAATTCGGGTCATCCCACCAATTTTTCCATGAGTCTTCTTCGGAGAGCCATAATCCATTGGGTTTCATGATATGGATACCAACCTGAGATGTAGGAATATCTTTGAGCGATTCAATGGGTGTTTCTGAATAGTGAAAAAACCTGGCGCCTCCACGGAATCGCGGTGTTTTGCGACTTGCCAATGACTTCATTTTATTGATTTTATTGAGTGATTTGTAGGTCAGGGGGCCTTTCGATGCACGTGTAGGACGCACAGACTTTCGTGTCTTTGCACCGCGGGATCCACGGAGTGATCGTGTTGCAATCCCAACGGATCCAATCGATCCCAGAAGTTGCTGGACTTCACGTGTGGATTTCCCCGTCTTTTTAGGTGCCGCTGTTGGGACATAGTCTTCGAAGGGAACCACCTGTCTCGCCGGTGGAACTTCGGACTCGCCGAGGCATTTTATCATGGTATACCCGTCTTTCCCACAGGACCGTTGTTTCTGTTTTGCGACACTAAGAGATGGGTCTTGGCATGAGGGTGGATCATGGGTCTTTGTGAACCCCTGCATATGAAGGACACTCATAAATCGCGCAATCTTGGGGTCGTCAAAGAACGCCTCGTCGCTCGCCAATACACCGGCACGCATTTTTTCCAAAATGTAGGCTGACAACTCTGAGGACATGGCAAGCGCAGGTGGCTCGGCACAGGATTTGCGGTGGGAGAAACCATACTTAGGATAAAATGTCAGCACATGCATGAGAGAACTGAGCTGGATGTAGGAAACCTTGAAATGCGCACGGCAGAGGGCGATGAAAAAGGAAAGCAGGGTCGGCCCTTTGCGTTCCAGGGCACATATAACATCCAGGTAAACGCCATTGTCGGGCATGAAACTTGCCATAACATACCCGATGGGTGTTTTGGAATTATAGGCAACCACAAAAATGGTGTTTTTGGGAATTTGATCTTCGATGTAGGAAATTCCGAGAAATTTGGAACATAATTCCGATTTTGAAATGACAAGAATGTCGTCAAAGAGAGAACCGACAGGAAAGGATGCGGGGTTCAAATCGGATACTGTTTCCTGTAGAGCCGTAGTGGCGGTATACCATGTTCCCTGGTAGGAATAGGCTAGCGCGACAGAATACATTCTAGTAAGGGCACCTGTAAAAGTTGAAACAAACAAGGGGTATTCCAGAATTTCCTACATCCATACCAAATGCGATTCTGTCCGAAGTGTGCCTACTTTCTGTATCTCGATGCCTCCGAGGAGAAACGAGTGAGTTATCAATGTAGGAACTGTGGATACCGTACACTTCTGCAGCCCGCTACCAAGGAGGAGGCACTGATTTTGGAGACCTCATTTCGTTCGGGAACCTCAGGGGCAGCATCCGGTGTTGTGGTAAATGAATACACACTGCATGATCCCACATTGCCGCATGTAAATACATTGCGATGCCCGAATGCCGAATGTGCCTCCCGCACCGATGAATCCAAACGCGACGTAATTTATATTAAAACGGATCCGACCAATCTGCGATTCCAGTATGTTTGCACTACCTGCACGCACCAGTGGACTTCTTAATCATCATGTGTCTACATATACATATATCAGTTGTATATTACAATTTATATATGTAAGTGGTTCGTAAATTTATTTTTTGGCGAATTGTTGGAGGCTGTGGGATTCATTGTCGTAGTCTTGCATGCATTGTTGGTATTCCTGGGTCGTTTTAGGATCGACCTGGATGTGCTGGTGTTTTACAACGGGATCGGAACGGAACATGTTAAAGGCCAGGGATTGACCGGTTCCGAGGCCAAACCCTTGGAAGACATTGGAGAAGAAGCCTGGTTGTTTGATATCGACGGAATGAGAAACATGGCTTGTGGTTGTAGTTGTGGTTGGTTTGTAGGAGGGTTTGGAGACAGAAGAAGAACCTTTCGAGACAGCAGTGGAACGCGGCATGTTCTATTGATTTGCAAGATTTTTACAAGGTTGGCCTTAGGCATTTTTGAAGTAGAAGAAACAAATAGGAATGAATACGGGTGCTCCGATTGCAGCGCCAAGTGCTGCAAATGGACCACAGGACAAACCTGTAGGGACCATGAAAACCATGGTTTCCCTCGTGGATCGTGGTGAATTTGACATGATTGTGTTCCCCCAGGATGCAAAAACAACCCTATTTCAACCGGTCTTTAAGCCCTACCATAATTTTACACCAGAGGTGCGCGTCTGGCCCTTTGCGGGTGCCGCTGAGTGGGGAAAACGGATTACATTTACCATTCCATATCCCTGGGAATCTGATCTTCTCTCATGGGTGGCTCTACGAATCAAGCCCCAACATTGGTTGCCGGCGGATGTTTACAGTCGTTTGTATTCCAAGAAGGATTGGCAGTATGTATCAGCATCTACGGAATGGATCTGGGCGAAATCCCTGGGATCGGTTGCGATTGCCAAGGCGGAATTGGAGATAGATGGTGCGACAGTGGAACAATGGAGCGGTGACTGGATTGATGTGTGGGGGCGCATGACACAGACATTGGATCGTGGAATTGGCTGGGATACGGATATGATGGGACCGGCAGGAGGAACCGAGGATGGATCTTTTTACTGTTATTTGCCGTTCTGGTTTTCCCGACATAGAAATGTTGCATTTCCCCTTATTTCAACAACGAAACCTTTGCGAATTCATATTACATTTCGACCTTTCCAGGAGGTTGTCCGTATGCGGGGTTCTAACAAGGCCTGCGGCCAATCCCCTCTCCAATCCACATTTCAGATATCGGATCTTACATTCCCATTTCGCTATTTACGAACCATTCGTGTAGATCAGCCACAGCCGACTATGGAAGTGGCTGAGATGGTGTGTGGAACAGCCCAGATTGATGGGGATCTTCGGAAGGCATATCGCGACTATTCCCATGAAATACTTATGAATCCTGTGGTGGAAATGCGATTTGGAGAGCCACTCAAGTATACTGTAGGAGCCCCGAATGGTTCTCAGATATTGATTGGTCTGCCATTGACGGCCTTCAATGGACCTCTGAAACAATTGATTTGGGTTTTACGACGAAAGGGTGTGGCTGCAAGGGCGGATTGGACGAATTATTCGGCAACCCTGGAGGATGCTGCCGATCCTGTTTGGAATCCAACACAACCTCTCCTTCGAACCGCCCAACTTCTGGTCGGAACCGCCGTCTGGTTTGATGAAGAAGAATCGGTGCTTCGTGCAAATGGAGCTTTACCACTTGCAGGAGGCATACGGGCATATGGGAATTTTATTTATGTGTATAACTTTACGGAGGAACCAAATCGGTTCGATCCCTGTGGATCCGTGAATGCATCGCGAACAGATCTGCGACTGAACCTGGAAGTCGAACAACCACAGGGGGACGACAAGGAATGGGAGGTGCTTGTGTGGGCGGTAGGGACGAATTGGATGCGATTCCAAAATGGCCTAGCAAATCAGGTGTTTATGGATTAAGGAGTCCAGACGGCAAAGGGACCTACACAGATTCCCAGGTTCGGTTTGGAAATGACCTCACGCAAAATGGATGCATGAGCGGCGACCGCCTGTTGATAGGCATCCCGACCATATTGGATTGCAAATGCCCGATGAATTTCATCTTCCTCCGCGGCATCCTCTGGAACAATGGGTCGCAGTGTGGTGATCTTACGAAGAGAGCCGGCGGCACCGCGTACGCGTGTTGTCAGAGTTCCGCCCTGGCTACCATACAATGCCCCCACCACTTCACGTGGAAGACGGAGGAGTAGCAGGGTTTTGCCATGGCGTTCCAGTACCAGCCAATCAATCTTGGCTGCCGCGGAAGCCCCCACAATTCCAACATAGCGATCTAGAATCTCTTTGCGAATGGCGGGTGTTGCGACTTCATATGCAACAGGCATATAGAGGAACTGAATGGAATCCTGTAGGAAATGCCGGAATATTGCGACATCATTTTCGGCTCCCCATGTATTCCTACAAAAAGAAATTCCACCCTCTTCTCCATCGAGCACAAATACGAGACCTTCGGGGTGGGATAGAACTTCGACCTGTTTGCATTCGGAAAAAGGATTGGGTTGCTCGTTTAGCAGAGTTGTGAGAGTTTGTAGGAGTGCCGGTGGAATTCCAGGAAACCGCAGTGACACCATATTGGTTGTTATGGTTTACCAAGGTTGAGGACGGTTTAGTACATGTGGAATTATTTTGTCGACTACGGCACCATGTCTTTCTGCGGGCACTTGACTCAACCATTCCAATATGGAATCAAATAGGGTGGACTGTTGGAGACCGAGGATTGTATTGGCAACACCTTCTGCCAACAGACGCACATCGTACCCCCCTTCGAGTACAGCGACAATGGGTTTCCCAAGGGTGGTGAGGGCCCGTGCCATGAAACCAAAGGCGGTAGGGGATACCTCCATGCCGGCCAAGGAATCCCCATGAATCGCATCATATCCCGCCGAAATCAGAATAACGTCAGGGGCGAATTGCTCGAGTGCCGGTAAAATTAGGTGTTGGAATGCGAATGCATAGGCTGCATCATCCGCATCATCAACGTCCCACTGGATGTTGAAGGAACGCCCATGAGATCGTTTGCATAAACCCATGCCTTTCATATCCGCTGAATTATTCGTAGGATATGTAGGAAATCCGGATCGTGTCCTGGCTGCATGAAGACTGATGAAACAAACAGCTTCATGATTCCAAAGAGCATGGGCGGTCCCATCACCAAAGTGATAATCCCAATCCAGAATGGCTACCCGTTTACCGGCATTCAGAAGGGGTCGTGTCGCCAATACAACATTATTGAGAAAACAGAATCCACTTGGCATACTGAAACAATGGTGTCCTGGTGGGCGAACAATGCAAAAGGCATGTTCGAGAGTGGCTGCTGTCAAGGTTGCCATGGCGGCTTCCACAGCAGCTGCAGCGGCTGTTTTTGCCGCCGACCATGTACCTGGAGCCCAATAAATATCTCCACAGGCTGGGTCGACGTGTGGTGTGGCATCGGGTGTTTTTAACAGGGCGTTTCGAATGACTTTCGGTCCATACTCCGATGCCACCTCGGCATCTGTTAGCGTTTTTTGGACTTCCACAATGCGACAGGACTCCCAAATAGATCCCTTTCGAACAGGAATTGACGGAGCGGATGTTGGATCCACAGAAAGTTTATGAAGAGCCTGGTGTATCGAGGCACCCTTCAGCCGTGCCTCAATTCCTACAATCCGCGCCGGCTCCTCCGAAGTAGGAGTAGGAGGGTGATGTTGGATCATGGAATCTGTATTATAATAGATTGCAACAGACATTGTAAGGAATAAGGAATACTTTAGTGTCAATCGTGTGGGTATTTAATAAATCTCCACAGTATTCTTCATTTTTTTAGGTATACATAACAAGATGGAGGATTATATTAGTTTATTAGTAGTTCCTTACACATTGGCGCCATTTGTGGTTGCCATTGTAGTTCATGAAATTCGTTGGATGTATTTGGGATTTCTTGTATTCATTGCCATGTCTGTTTCGGATCTTATTAAAAAAGCAACACGAAACCTACCGTATTGGTGGTTAAAACGCCCAGTAGGTGCCAGTAATTGTAATACACTCATGAATGACGGAATACAAACAGGAGAACCTGGGTTTCCATCCGGTCATTGTACGTGTGCTGCCGGATTTTGGGTGGGTGTTATGATTCTTACACCACCTGCATATCGGATTTGGATAATGAGTGTAGGAAGTGTAGGGATCCTGAGTATGATGTGGGCGCGACAGCGCAAGCGGTGTCATACTCCGCTTCAAACAGTGGCAGGAGTTGTGTTGGGAGCGAGTTGGTCTCTGTCTTTGCTTTTATAGGCCATTGATTCGGGCCATGTGTAGGGTGCTGAACGAATGGAAGACAAGAATGTATCACTTGTAGATGTCATGGCAGAGAGAACAACATAAATACTTGATTCGGATATGTAAGAGTTTGTGCTAGAAATAAAAGGACGATATTTCATAAAAAGAGTAGATCCTGGTGGATTCAAATGAATGGGTGTAAAGAAGGGAAATGTACTATTTGTAGTTCCAATCGGAATTCCGGCAACTTCTGTAATAACATCATAAAAATTAAAATATTTAGGAATTGATCTATCAAAATTTGTTATATAGATGCCTTGAATTGTACTGAGGTTTGGGTAATCCATTAGGTTAAAAGGACTTATGTAGCTATATGCGACACCAAGGTATCCTTTGGGGAAACTTACAATACCACCAGTATAATTGTTGAGAAAGTATTGTATGATCGGTGCAAATAGATAACTGGCAACTGCTCCATTCATATTCTCGTATCCTGTAAGACCCCATGAGAGAATTCCGATGACTTGATTGTCATCCGTAATGACGGGACCGCCACTATTGCCACCGAAGATGGAGGCATCTGTAAAGACGGATTCTGGAACGTTAGAATCCGCATATTTATTATCACGGACAATTCCACGTGTTATGGACTGTATATCGTCAAGGAGAGGATATCCAATTACATTCACAGGATCCCCTACATTCAGTTGAGTACGTGAGTCTTTGTAGGAAAGTGGGGCAAATCCGGATCCAGCAATGCGAAGTAGGGCTACATCTGCAAATTTATCAAGACCAATAACACGCGCGGTGGATCCATCGACCTGATAGGAGCGAGGTGTTGGATGGGATACATGGACCCATATATTACTGCATACTTGATTGGTTGTGGGATCCACAATAACATGACCGGCTGTCAATATATATCCATAATTGGTAGGATCATAGTTGGTGGAGGAAGGAATTGCTATAAAAAATCCGGATCCACCATAGCGAGATCCATTTGCAGCCTGTATTGTTATAATTACCACACTGTTGATCGTAGAGGAATATACACTGACTGCGGAATTAGAACCGGCGGGCCCTGTCGCGCCTTGCAGTCCTGTAGCACCGGTTGGGCCCATTGGCCCTGATGGTCCTGTAGTACCAACTGGTCCTTGCAGTCCTGTAGCACCGGTTGCACCGGTTGGTCCTGTTGAACCTCCTTCAAGATTCGAGACAACTATGTTGCCATTCGAACCTTGAATTGTCCCTACAATACCTGTAGGTCCCATTATATTAATTTGCTGTATATACAACTTTGTATCCATTCTATTATAGTTGAGTAAATTGTATTTGTGTTTGTTGCGATGAAAGTGTAAAAGAAGAGGGGCCGGCGATTGAGAATGCAACATACATGTATTCGTTTGGACGCAGAATGACGGAATGACTGTAGGAATTGATGTAATTAGTTCCATTTATAAATGACTGCCATACACTTGTATCAGCTACACCATTCCATTTTCTGTAATCCACAAACCAGTTTCCTTGCTCTCCCGCAATCTGGGACTCTGCTAACACAGAAATAGTACGTCCTGTATTGTTAGTAAACCGACCAGTTGCCGGGTTGTATCCTGATAAACCACCAAGAGTTTCCTGCATTTCGGTACATTGTAATGTATAAGTACTTGCACCAACTAATATTGCTGATGTGCTGAGGGAATAGAGTTGTACGCGTGGCTCTGGCTCCGTATTATACAGGACTTCTTTGGTGGTAGAGTTGTATGTTAGGAATCCATCGCGAGCTGTGTTGTCAATACGGATTGGGTTTACAAAGAATGCAGAGGCAGTTGTTCCATTTAGCGCGATATCCGAGGCATTCAGAACGATACTGTTGGCACCCTGGTCCACCATGCCTGCACGAGAACCAATGGCAATTGCATTGGAACCCTGGTTTGACATACCGGCTTCTACACCAATTGCAATTGCTTCGTATCCTTGTGAGGAATAACCAGCAGTATTACCAAATGCTATGGCTGCTTCGGCCTGATACCAGGCACCGGCGCCTTGACCGACTGCTACTGCGTATTCAGATTGGGAGGAGAAACCGGCTGAGTTTCCAACAGCAGTTGCACGAGCACCTTGGTCCCAGAAACCGGCATTGGCACCTACCGCCACACTGTAGGAACTCTGGAGGTAATAACCTGCTGCAGAACCCACTGCAACGGATTGGTAACCCTGGGAAGATCGGCCGGCACCATCACCGATTGCAACAGCAGAAGAACCCTGTGAATCAAATCCTGCTAGAGGCCCAATTGCAATTGCATTTGAATTTTGGTTCATCACTGCAGTTGTATCACCAATTGCAATGGATCCTTTGCCTTGGAAGCTCAGACCTGCGGAGGGACCGATTGCTACGGCACCGGTTCCCTGGAAGTCTTTGCCTGCATAATCGCCGATGGCAACTGCTACCATACCCTGTGAGGAGTAGCCAGCCGATGTTCCGATTGCAACAGCTCCTGTATGCTGACTTGAGAAACCGGCTTGGTATCCAATTGCAATGGTAGGACTGCTGTAGTTAGGGTAGATTGGATTGTAGGCACCTTGGTATGTCAGACCGGCCTCGTATCCAACAGCAATACAGTAGGAACTCTGAAAATAGTTTCCTGCATATGGACCAATTGCTACCGCTCCAATACCTTGTGTACTTATTCCTGCGTAAGACCCAATGTGTATGGTAGAGCCTTCGGTATCCCATGCAGATGTCATGGAATTCCAGAAAATATAATCGCTGTATTGTTGTCCTACTATGGAAAGTAGACCTGCCTCACCAGTTGGACCGGTTACACCTGCAGCACCAGCAGGACCAGCTTCTCCAGTAGGGCCTGTTGCACCTGCAGCACCAGCAGCTCCTGCCTCACCAGTAGGGCCTGTTGCGCCTTCTGCACCAGCAGCACCAGCTTCTCCAGTTGGACCGGTTGCACCTGCAGCACCAGCAGCTCCTGTCTCACCAGTAGGACCAGTTGCACCTGCAGCACCAGCAGGACCAGCTTCTCCAGTAGGGCCTGTTGCGCCTGCAGCACCAGCAGCTCCTGCCTCACCAGTAGGGCCTGTTGCGCCTTCTGCACCAGCAGCACCAGCATCTCCAGTTGGACCGGTTGCACCTGCAGCACCAGCTTCTCCAGTAGGACCAGTTGCACCTTCTGCACCAGCAGCTCCTGCCTCACCAGTAGGACCAGTTGCACC
>JACCDW010328518.1_pt1 | contig 12722 bp, 19 predicted proteins | sample 7449781 | NCBI WGS metagenome assembly JACCDW01 (sample SAMN15323449, study PRJNA562643) | freshwater metagenome | isolation source: river surface water | place: USA:Blue River Watershed | collected 2017-08-18
ATTAGGCGTAATTGGAACCCAGACGATGAGCTAAAGAAGAAGCGTCAGCACTTTGTTCACTACCCGTATATCCCAGGCTTTGGCTTTTATGCCTTTGGGCTTATTCATTTGATCGGCGGGTTTGCTAAGTCGGGTACGTCTATTCTTCGTCAGCTTGTCGATGCAGGCTCACTTGCCAATCTCCCAGGTGGATTTAAGACCAAGGGGATGCGTACTAAAGGAGATGACACACCGTTTGCTCCGGCTGAATGGCGCGATGTGGACATAGCCTCGGGTGCTCTCAAAGACAACATCATGCCGCTTCCGTACAAGGAGCCGTCGCAGGTGTTAGCTGCACTCATGGACAAGATCATCGACGAGGGTCGGAGGTTTGCGTCCGCAGCAGATCTTAAAGTCTCTGATATGTCGGCTCAGTCCCCGGTTGGGACAACGCTAGCGATCCTAGAGCGCACACTGAAGGTAATGTCGGCGGTTCAGGCGCGGATTCACTACTCGATGAAGCAGGAGTTCCGGCTCTTAAAAACCATCATCGCTGATTACACGCCTGAGTCTTACGACTACGAGCCAGTGGATGGTCGCCCCAGGGCTAAGAAATCAGACTACGACAACGTCGATGTGATACCGGTCAGTGATCCGAACGCAGCGACAATGAGTCAGAAGGTGGTGCAGTATCAAGCGGTTATGCAGTTGGCTGCTACTGCGCCTCAGTTATATGACTTACCTTATCTTCATAGGCAGATGTTAGAGGTTCTTGGTATCAAAAACGCCGAGAAGCTCGTGCCGATGGAAGATGATATGAAACCGACCGATCCAGTGTCTGAGAACATGGACATGTTCCAAGGCAAGCCGGTCAAGGCGTTTATCTACCAAGATCACGCCGCACACATCACAGTGCATATGTCAGCACTGCAAGATCCAATCACTTCTCAAGTTCTTGGTCAGAGTCCAAACGCTCAGGCTATGCAAGCAGCATTTATGGCGCATATTGCCCAACACTTTGCCTTTCAATACCGTAAAAACATCGAAGACAAACTCGGGGTTCCCTACCCTGCACCCAACGAAGAACTGCCCGAAGAGATGGAGGTCGAGATCTCCAGACTTGCTGCCGCAGGAGCACAGAAACTCTTGCAGTCTAATCAGGCTATGGTTCAACAACAGCAAGCTCAGCAACAAGCACAAGATCCAATTGTGCAGATGCAGCAACAAGAACTTCAGCTCCAAGCTCAAGAATTACAACGCAAAACCGCTAAAGATCAGATGGATGCTCAACTCAAAGCAGCCCAGATCGAAACTGAGCGTATGCGGATTCAGAACCAGTCTGAGATCGACGGTGCCCGACTGGGTGCCCAGATCGCCAAAGATCAGATGGAGCAGGAGTTCCAAGCAGGCGTTGAAGCCGTTCGCAATGAGATAGAGGGCACGCGGATTGGCGCTGATATAGCTCGGAATATTGCTGCAATGCAGCAACAACGTGAGTCAGTAACTAAAAAAGCAGTTGGGGAAAGTAAAGAATGAATGAAACCGAGAAAGTTTTACGGCATTTGATTAGCCGTTGTGTCGATGAACAGAAGCATTTAGCCGAAGTTCTAGCGCAGGGGCTGGCAAAGGACCACGCAGATTATCGCTTTCAATGCGGTGTGATGCGTGGAATCGCAATAGGGCAAGGATTTCTTGCTGACATGTTAGAAAGGATGAGTGACGACGATGAGTGAACTCCTAGTAGGGTCTACAAGCGGCTCTGCAACGGTATTACCTGAAACCGCCGAAGAAAAAGCGCGACAACTCCCTGAGCCATCAGGTTATCGAATCTTGTGTGCAATCCCAGATATTGAAGACAAGTTTGATAATGGACTCATTAAAGCTGATGTCACGATGCACCACGAGGAATTATTAACAACGGTGCTTTTTGTCATCAAGATGGGGCCGGATGCTTATAAGGACGAGAAGCGATTCCCATCAGGGCCGTATTGCAAAGTCGGTGATTTTGTATTGGTTCGCCCCCATGCAGGTACACGCCTGAAGATTCATGGTCGGGAATTTCGCATCATTAACGATGACTCTGTCGAGGGGGTTGTAGAAGATCCTCGCGGTATTAGTCGCGCATAAGGAGTTTTAAAATGGCTGAGCAGGAAACCGCCAACACCGAGTTTGAAATCGAGATCGAAGACGACACGCCTCCTGAAGATCGTGGGCGAGAACCCCTACCCAAAGAGCTAGTTAAGGAGCTTGAGGAAGACGAACTCGAAGAGTATTCCGAGAAAGTCAAAACTCGCCTCAAGCAGATGAAAAAGGTTTGGCACGACGAGCGTCGTGAGAAAGAACGTGCGTTACGTGAGCAGCAGACTGCGATTGAAATGGCGCAGCAGTTACAAAACGAGATTAAAACGCTACGTTCTAAAGTGACTGAAAACGAAGGACATTTAGTTAGTACAGCTAAAAATGCTGTGGAACTAGAGATTAAAAACGCTGAAAAAGCTTACAAAGAGGCTTATGAAGCGGGTGATTCTGATCGGTTATTAGAAGCTCAGAAGCAGTTAACTGAAGCATCTTATAGACTTGAGCGGTTAAAAGGATACAAACCCCCTGTACAACCGCAAGAAACTGAAGTAAATTTACCTAATACGCAGCCCCAGGCTCCGAGATTAGATCCTAAAACTGATTCATGGCGTAGACAAAATACGTGGTTTGGGTCAGATGATGAGATGACTGCTGCCGCACTTGGCCTAAACAACAAACTGCTTAGGGAACGCGGTGCAGCATTTGAAGGATCTGATGAGTACTGGGAAATCGTCGATAAGACGATGCGTAAAAGATTCCCCGAGTATGAATGGGGTGACGAACCTGCTGAGCCTGAGACAAAATCAACTCCAGCACGTACAGAAAGACCAGCTACTGTTGTAGCTCCCGTTTCTCGTAGTACGACTTCCAAAAAAGTCAAACTTAGTCAATCCCAACTTAACGTCATCAAAAAGATGGGAATAACTCCTGAGCAGTATGTGAAGGAACAAATGAAATTGGAGCGAGCAAATGGCTGAAAATCGTTTATCTAGAGAAGTCGAGAACCGCGAGAAGTCTGCGCGTCCTAAACAGTGGAAACGTGCTGATGTTCTTCCCGAAATTGAACCGATGCCTGGATATGTACCCCGCTGGGTGCGCGTATCTTCGCTTGGTAAAGCTGACCCCAAGAATATCTCTGCCAAACTCAGAGAAGGATGGGAGCCAGTAAGGGTTGAAGAACAGCCAAACCTAAAGTTTATGCGCGATGAGAACAGTCGGTTTAGAGACAATATTGAGATCGACGGATTGTTGCTCTGCAAAATGCCTGAAGAGTTCGTTAAACAACGTACCGAGCACTTCAACAATGTTGCCAAAGCCAACATGGATGCTGTAGACAACAGCTTTATGAGAGAGAGCGATGCGCGGATGCCACTCTTTGCGGAGAAGCGATCCAAAGTGTCGTTCGGTAGAGGAACTTAACTTAAACGAGGTCAAAAATGGCTTATCCTGTCATTGATGCTCCTTACGGTTTTAAAGCTATTAATGAACTTAATGGCCTACCGTACGCTGGAGCAACGCGACAGTTCCCGATTGCCAGAAGCTATGGCACGGATCTCTTCTACGGGGATCTAGTACAGCTTCAGACAGACGGAACTCTGATCAAAACGTCTTACTCCGCCGCTTCCAGCCCCACCTCGGTGATTGCTGGTGCAATTGGCGTGTTTGTTGGTTGTCAGTTTACGAACCCAACGACTAAACAGCTTCAGTTCTCGCAGTACTATCCTGCCAGCACTGCTGCAAACGACATCTTGGCATTTGTCATTGATGATCCGTCTGCTGTGTTTAAAGTCGTCATGGTTGGTCAAACTTCCAGCGAAAGCAACACTGCTTCTACGGTTGGCTATGCTAACCAGTCATTCATCGGAACCAACGTGTACGCAATTACCGGCGTTGCTGGTAGTACAACCACGGGCAATTCTAAGATGGCTGTGTCTGGTGACGGTCCTACGGATGGCACAGGTAACGTTCGCGTTGCTAGCAATTCGTTACCCTTCCGTGTAGTAGCTGTTGTGCCCGAGACTGCATACACGGTAGTTGGTACTGGCACTTCGGCTAGCACCACAATTACTTTGGATGCGGCTGTTACTGGACTTCAGGCTGGTATGGCTGTTGTTTGCGCCGCAGCTTCGGCTGGTGGGCAACCCGGTAACTACAACTATGTTACTAATGTTAACGGCACTACCGTTACTGTAGCTAAGACGCTTACGGCTGCTACTGCGGGTTCTCAGTTTACCTTTATTGGGTATCCTGAAGTTCTCGTTAAGTGGAACCAAGGCTGGCATAGCTATCAGTACGCTACTGCGCTTGCGTAAAGGGGAAACTAAATGGCTATTTCACGCGCACAACTACTGAAAGAGCTTCTCCCCGGCCTGAACGCATTGTTCGGCTTGGAGTACGCTCGCTATGGCGAAGAGCACAAGGAAATCTACGAGACCGAGACTTCCGAGCGTTCGTTTGAAGAGGAAACCAAACTGTCTGGCTTCTCCGCCGCTCCGGTGAAGAACGAAGGCAGCGCGATGGCCTACGATAACGCGCAAGAAGCTTGGACCGCTCGTTACGTCCATGAGACTATCGCTCTGGGATTCTCGCTGACCGAAGAGGCTATCGAGGACAACCTGTACGACACTCTGGCTAATCGCTACACCAAAGCCTTGGCTCGCGCTATGGCATATACCAAGCAGACCAAAGCTGCTTCGGTCCTGAACAACGGCTTTAACACTGCCTACACGGGTGGTGACGGAGTTGCTTTGTTCTCGACAGCACATCCTTTGATCTCTGGTGGCACCAACAGCAACACGCCAGCAGTTGCGGCTGACCTTTCTGAAACATCGTTGGAAGCAGCGGTTATTCAGATTGCAGCTTGGACTGACGAACGTGGTCTGTTGATTGCAGCTCGTCCGAAGAAGTTGATCATCCCGTCGGCATTGCAGTTCGTTGCAACTCGTATTCTGGAAACGGAACTTCGCGTTGACACGGCAGACAACACGATCAACGCCTTGAAGAATAATGGTTCGATCCCCGAGGGTTACGCCATTAACCACTTCTTGACTGATACGGATGCTTGGTTCCTTACAACTGACGTACCCAACGGTATGAAACACTTTGTCCGTGCACCTTTGACACAGGGAATGGATGGCGATTTCGACACTGGGAACGTTCGTTATAAGAGCCGCGAGCGTTATTCGTTCGGTTGGTCTGATCCGCTTGGGATGTTCGGTTCGCCCGGAGCCTAAACGGTGTGAAGAAAGGGGGTTGCAAAACCCCCTTTTTTATTTATACTAGGTGTATTCCGGGGTTAGCCCGGTGTATTAGACAGTCCCGGCTGACGACATGCAGACTAATACACCGATATCGCATGTGAGGATCTAATGGCGAATACAACCTTTAGTGGCCCAGTTACATCTGAAAATGGGTTTATAGGTGCGATTACTGGTAATGTGACCGGTAATGTGACTGGTAATGTAACGGGTAGTGTTACTGGCGCTTCCGCAAATTCTGAGCTTACCGCAGTCGGGTCAGTTACTGCTGCACAGTCTGGTACTACATTCTTTTTAAACTCAGCTACTGAGTTTGCAACCACACTCCCTGCCCCTGCTGCCGGTTTACGTTACACGTTCATCGTTAAAGCAGCTCCATCAGGTGCTAACTACACAATCGTTACGGCTTCTAGCGCCAACATCATCAAAGGTCAGGCATATCCGGCTTCTGGGGATGCGGGTGATACGGGAACTGCTGATGACACGATTAGTTTTGTAAGCGCCCAATCAGTTGCCGGAGACCGTGTAGAACTGTACTGTGATGGTACAAGCTGGTTTGCTTATGCGTACTGTGCAGTTGCTGCGGGTGTGACTTTCACACAAGCTTCCTAATAGGAGGTTCGCATGGCATCCATGCAATATGATGTCTTTGCGACCAAACCGCTAACATCTACTGGGGATTTTTTAAACCAGAACAACTTAGCGGTTCCTCGCGCAAGGATTAAGACAATCTACGCAGTAAATGGGACTGATGCTGGGTCTGTCGTTATTCGTGATGGCAGCTCTACAGGACCGGTTCTTCTCACGGTCAATACGTCTTCAAGTTCTACTGCTGGCTACACCATCATCCCGCTTCCTGGCGAAGGTATATTGGCTTCTACTGGGCTTCACGGCACGGTTACCAATACAACTTCGATGGTGATTTTCTATGGCTAAGACACCGGCTTGGCAACGCAAAGAAGGTAAAAACCCAAAAGGTGGTTTGAACGCCAAGGGTAGAGCTTCCTATAACGCTGCTAATCCGGGTAAGCCTGGACTTAAGGCTCCACAACCTGAAGGTGGACCTCGCAAGAAGTCATTTTGTGCCAGGATGACCGGCATGAAAAAGAAGTTGACTTCTGAAAAAACAGCCAACGATCCAAATAGTAGGATCAATAAATCTCTCCGTGCATGGAAGTGTTGAGATGGCGCAAGATAAATATGAAATGGTAAAAAACGTGGCAGATATTGTCTCGGTATTTGCCACTATTGGATCTTTTTTACAGGTGATTACGCCGTTTTTCGGGTTAATTGGTGCTATCTGGACATTGATGCGTATCGCAGAAATGATTACCGGCAAGCAGTTTCACGAGATTATTGGCCGAAAGAAAGGTGAATCTGATGCCAGCAGTCAGCGAGAAGCAGAGAAGGTTCATGCAAGCAGTAGCGAACAATCCGAAGTTCGCAAAGAAAGTTGATGTCCCTCAATCCGTTGGAAAGGAATTTACGATGAAAAAGATGAAAATGGGCGGTATGGCTGAGTCCAAAATGGGCGCTGTAAAAACTGCCGCTCCTAGCCGTGATGGTGTTGCTATGAAGGGTAAAACCAAAGGCACCATGATTACGATGGCTGGTAATAAAGGCATGAAGAAGGGCGGTAAGGTCAAGAAAATGGCTTACGGCGGGAAGTGCTGAGATGATGGCTTCACGCGGCATGGGGGCCATACGTGCCTCCAAGATGCCTAAACCTGTAACCAAACCTCGTCGGGACGATACTGACTTTACGATGTTTGCTAAAGGCGGTATGTCGCGTGTGAACGAAGCTGGCAACTACACCAAACCTGGAATGCGTAAATCGTTATTCAACAGCATCAAAGCTGGCGGTAAAGGTGGTGCGCCGGGGCAGTGGTCAGCCCGCAAAGCTCAAATGCTTGCCTTGAAGTACAAGCAGAAGGGCGGGGGTTACCGCGATTGAAGGCACCGCAGAAAAGTCTAAAAGACTGGACTGACCAGAAATGGAGGACCAAGAGTGGCAAACCTAGCACACAGGGTTCAAAAGCAACTGGCGAACGGTATCTCCCATCGGCGGCAATCAATGCTCTTACACCTGCAGAATACGCTGCGACAACAAGAGCTAAACGCGCTGGAAAACGCTCAGGTAAACAATTCGTCAAGCAACCAAAAGGCATTGCTGCTAAGACCGCGAGGTACAGATAATGGCTAAAAAGTTTCCTGATTTAACAGGCGATGGGGATGTAACCAGAGCGGACATCCTCAAAGGTCGTGGTGTAGAGGGATTTAAGAGCGGTAAGTTTATTCAAGCTGCGATTAAGAAACCGGGAGCACTTCGTGAACAGCTTGGTATTAAAGGTAAAAAGCCGATTCCTGCGAAGATGCTTGATAAAGCTACTAAGGCTCCAGGCAAACTTGGGCAAAGAGCTAGACTTGCTAAAACGCTTCGAGGGATGAAGTGACCACAACTTCAGGTACGACAGCCTTTAATCTCGATCTAAACGAGATTATTGAGGAGTCATTTGAGCGGTGCGGAATTGAGGTGCGTACTGGGTACGAACACCGTACGGCACGTCGTTCTATGAATTTGATGTTTACTGAGTGGGCCAACCGAGGGATTAACCTGTGGACGATTGAGCAGGGTCAGATTGCCATGACCACGGGCACAATTGTTTATAACTTACCAGTAGATACAGTAGATCTCATCGAGCAGGTTATTCGTACGCAGACTGGGATACCACAGACTGACATCAACATCAGCCGTATCTCGGTGGATACTTATGCCACGATACCAAACAAGAACGCTCAAGGTAGACCGATTCAAGTTTGGATCAACAGGCAGTCAGGGGTACTAACACCTACTGGGATTGCGTACCCTACGATTAACGTCTGGCCTGCGCCAGACCAAGACAATTACTACACTTTTGTGTACTGGCGATTGCGCCGGATGCAGGATGCTGGTGGCGGGGCCAATATTCAGGATGTGCCATTTAGGTTTATTAACTGCTTGGCTGCTGGATTAGCGTACTACTTATCGTTAAAGATACCCGAGGCCGCGCAGCGCATACCCATGCTGAAAGAGATGTATGACGAGCAGTTAAGGCTTGCGCTAGACGAAGACCGCGAGAAAGCACCGTTGCGTCTCGCACCACGGCAGTTGTTCTACTGATATGCCTAATCGGTTTGCATCAGGTAAGTGGGCAATATCGCAGTGCGATAGGTGTGGCTTTCGGTACAAACTGAAAGAACTTCGTGAGATTGTTATTAAGACTAAGAACGTTAATATCTTAGTCTGTCCTACGTGTTGGGAACCCGATCAACCGCAGTTGCAGCTTGGTATGTATCCTGTGGATGACCCACAGGCATTGCGTAATCCCCGTCCTGATACGACATATCGCGTTGCAGGTTTAAATGGATTGCAGATCAACACAACGACTACGCAACTAGGTAGCGGAGATCCCTCTGGAGGTAGTAGAATTATCCAGTGGGGATGGGCACCTGTAGGTGGGGCAAGATCCTACGACACAGGACTAACGCCGAACAATCTTGTGCTGGGCATCACGCTAGGCACTGTTACTGTGAACGTCACATAGGAGCCTATGATGGACAAGAAAGACTTAGCTCAAGACAAGAAAATGGTTGCTGGTGCTGTGCATAAGCATGAGAAAGCCAAGCATAAAGGTCAGCCACTGACCAAACTTCGCAAAGGCGGTAAGACTAACGCTGAAATGAAGACGTTGGGTCGGAACATGGCGAAGATTGCTAACCAGAAGTCACCTTCCTTCAAATACAAGATGGGGGCAAAATGAAACACAGCAAAATGCCAACGCCTGTGCCTGTTAAAGACACGCACAACGGTTATCCCAACAATGTACCTAACACCCAAACAGTAAAAGTCCGAGGAACCGGATGTGCTACAAAGGGTACGGGTGCTTCTAAGAAGATGGGCTAATGAACTACTCGACCCTTTTTTCGACGATTCAAGGCTATTTAGAGAACGATTTCCCATCGTTTACTGGTGCTGATTCGTCTGGGTCGGGCACAGCTACGCTGACTGCTAAGCAGCAGATCGATACGTTCATTAAGCAAGCTGAACAACGAATTTACAACTCAGTTCAGTTCCCGCAGTTTAGAAAAAACCAAACAGGCACGATGACCGGGGGTAACAAATACCTTGCTATGCCTACTGATTTTTTAGCGGTTTATGAGTTAGCGGTAACTAATCCGACAACGAGCGAGTATGAGTACTTACTCAATAAGGATGTTAGCTATATTCGCGCTTCGTATCCCAATCCAACAACGACTGGGATTCCTAAGTATTACGCGCTTTTTGACGAAAATACGTTGATTCTTGGACCTACACCTACTTCAAACTACGCTGTAGAGATCCATTACTTCTATTACCCAGAGTCAATCACTACAGCAAACACGACTTGGCTTGGCGATAATTTTGATTCGGTGCTTCTCTATGGTTCTTTGGTTGAGGGTTATACCTTTATGAAGGGTGAGGCTGATGTTATTGCCAATTACGCCAAACGATATGAAGAAGCCATGATTCTTGCTAAGCGTCTTGGTGATGGTATGGACCGCCGCGATGCTTACAGGTCTGGTCAGGTCAGGATGTCGGTGAACTAATGGCCTTTACTGGAAACTACACATGCAACTCCTTCAAGCAGCAATTGTTTGAGGGAGATTTTGATTTTTCTTCGGGTACGACACAGACTTTTAAAATTGCGCTGTACACCAACAATGCTACGCTTGACCAGACTACTACGACTTACACGGGTACGACTGGCGAGGTTGTGGCTACAGGTTATACGGCAGGAGGAGAGGCTATCACTCCTTCACTTGCTATTGATAGTTCCACAGGTATTGCTTATATTGACTTTTCTGACGCTTCTTGGAGTGGTGCTTTTACTGCTAGGGGTGCTTTAATATATAGAGTTACAACTGGAAACCCCGCAATCTGCGTATTGGATTTTGGTTCAGATAAGACTTCGACAACTACGTTTGTCGTTGAGTTTCCTCCCAATACCAGCACCGGCGCACTAATAAGGCTTGCATGATGGGCACTCCTGTTGGATTTTTCTCCGAACCACCGACTGTTGTAATTGCTCCAATTCCGCCCAAGGATGATGAAACTTGGGTTGCTGCTGAAGAAGTGGAGATGGAGGGGTCGTTAAATATAGACTTGGAAGTTCTTAAAACTAACGTAGCACACAACATCAAATTAGGGTTTCAGCAAATTGCTCCCCATCCTACGAACGATGTTGAGGTCATGATTGTTGGAGGCGGACCCTCACTTGCCGAACATATAGGCACAATCAAACAGCTACGGCAACAAGGCGTAAAACTTATTACGTTAAATAATGCGTATCAATTTTGTATTGATCACGGTCTTCTACCTTCTGCTTATTTTATGGTTGATGGTCGTGAGTTCAACAAACGCTTTTTAACATCGATCATTCCGACCTGTAAGTATTTTCTTTCCTCACAGTGCCACCCGTCTGTGTTTGAAGGTATGCCTAAAGAGCAGACTTATATTTGGCACACCAGTGCAGAAGAGATTCAAGAGATTTTGGCAACCGAATACAGAAATTGGTATGCGGTGCCTGGGGGTTCGACAGCATTGCTTCGAGCCATCCCTATGTTTAGAATGTTAGGGTTTAAGCGGTTTCACATCTTTGGATGCGACTCCTGTTTAGAAGACGGTAAGCATCACGCTTACGCGCAAGCAGAAAACGACGGTCTTCCTGTTGTGCCGGTAAAAGTTGGTGGAAAGCTCTTTTACTGTCATCCTTGGATGGTCTCGCAAGCAAGGGAGTTTATCGACCTGATTAAGTTCATGGGTGATGTCATGGAGCTTCAGGTTTACGGTGGGCTTCTCCATCAAATTTTAGTGACTGGGGCGTCAAACGCCGATATTAAGGAGTATTGAAATGGCCGCTTCCGCATGGCAACTCTACAACGACGCCAAACGTTATATTGGCAATGGAACGATTCAGCTTGGTGTTAACAACTTTAGGATGGCGCTTTTTACAAGCGCAAGTAATACCTCAACGTTTACGCTGAGTACCTTTGGTTCACTGACTAGCGAGATTGCAGCTACTGGGGGTTATGTCTCTGGTGGTAAAGCACTCGTACCGGCGACGGGGCAGTGGACAACTGGAGCGTCTGCTAAGCAGATGAAGTTTACTTACTCAACGATTGGACTGACATTCACGGCTTCTGGTGCTTCGTTAACCAACGTTAAGTATGCTGTAATTTTCCAATCGGCTGCTACGTTAGCCAACGGTAAACTTGTGTGCTTCTGCCAGCTTTCTTCGACTCAGTTTACGGTTTCTTCCCCCAACACGTTGACGGTGCTTCCTGCTGCAACGGGTGTGTTTACCCTCACCTAAACTAGGGGGTCGCGGTGGCGACTACTGAAACAGGCTGGGGCCGAGGTAGTTGGGGGTCTTATGGCTGGGGTGTTGGGATTCTCATCACCCCGGATACCGGCTCGCTTGTTGTTGCTGGTGCTGCCCCGTCAGTAGTTCGTAGTAGTGTCATAACACCTGGGACTGGCACGCTATCTTTAGCGGGAGTTACGCCGTCTGTACGCACAGATTCGTTTATAACTCCTGCAACGGGGGCGGCGACTTTTGTTGGCGCTGCGCCATCTTCATACACCTCCATACCAATAACAACTCAAACTGGATCAGCCAGTTTTGTTGGAGTTGCCCCCGAGTTATTAACAGACTATCGAATACAACCTGCATCAAATGCGCTAGCGTTTACAGGTGCAGCACCTTCCTTAGCTACTACTGCTAGCCCTGCTGTTGGGGCGGCAACTTTTGCTGGTATTGCGCCGCTTGTTGTTACTGGGGTTGTCATTCAACCCGCTACTGGGGCAATAACTGCAACGGGTGCAGCACCAGAAGTTCGTACAGATTTCTTCATTACCCCAGCGGTTAATGATCTGGTGTTTGTAGGAAATGTACCTGAGATTGAAAGAAGTTCAGTTCTTACCCCACAGACAGGGTCGCTCTCACTAGCGGGTGCTGCTCCGACGATACTTGATGGGCGTGTAGCTATCCCTGGTACTGCGGGCCTTATTGCCGCAGGTACTGCTCCAAGTCTAACTGCTACGGTTCAACCAAATACGGGTGCGGTAGCGATTCAGGGGTATGCTCCGACATCAAGTACAGGACAGGTTGTAACGCCTACGGGAGGCGCGACTATTGTAGGGTCGGCTCCTAGTGTTGTTGTCAGCGGTATTGTTGTTAATCCGGCAGCAGGTGCCCTCAACATCACAGGCGCAGCGCCGAGTATTCTTAGAGGTTTAGTAGTACAACCGGCTTCTGGCGCATTGAGTTTAGTAGGTAGTGCGCCTACAATTAACAATCCAAACTGGACGCCGATTGACGATTCACA
>JACCDW010125104.1_pt1 | contig 12720 bp, 22 predicted proteins | sample 7449781 | NCBI WGS metagenome assembly JACCDW01 (sample SAMN15323449, study PRJNA562643) | freshwater metagenome | isolation source: river surface water | place: USA:Blue River Watershed | collected 2017-08-18
AAGAGGGACCTTCGGGTCCCTCTTTTTTTGTCTTATAAATACCTATGAGATAATCAAAGGATTCGTTATATGACAACATTAAGCACAGTACCAGTAAACAAGAGTTTTTTATCTAATAACAAATTTGATTTTGTTTTAGATAGAATACCTAATTTCACCTTTGTGGTTCAGAGTGTGAATTTACCTTCTCTTGCGTTACAGTCCACAACAGTAAATACTCCATTTGCACAATTAAGTATTCCAGGAAATCAATTATCATTTGGTCAATTGACACTTTCATTCATTATTGATGAAAATATGCAATCGTGGTATGAACTATATGATTGGATGTTTCAGTTAGGCAATCCTACCTCTTTAGATAAAAGAGGAAGACTAACGGGTGAAGCAGGAACAAACGCCAGTATTACTTCCGATGGTACATTGTTCATCAAAACAAACTCTAACAATATGAATTGGAAAGTTACATTTCACGAAATGTATCCAAATGATCTAGGAGACATTACGTTCTCCACCACAGAAACTCAAGAATTTTTAACATCCACCGTCACGTTCAATTACACATATTATCAAATGACTAGGGCTTGACATTTTGCCTAGATTGTGTTATTATGTGAGAAACAATGAACGTGTGAGGATATTATGACATTAGATCAATTGATTGAAGAGTGGAGACAAGACGCGCCTATTGACACTACCGAACTTGCGGTTGCTTCAATGAAGGTGCCTGAATTACATGCAAAGTATCTCAAACTGTATTTCGAAGAAAGACGTAAACTGAAGTCTATTGAATTTCAGTCAAAGGAACTTCATTTGAAGAAGTATGAGTATTACAACGGAAAGTTATCCCAAGAAGAACTTGATGAACTGAATTGGGAACCATTTATGAAACGATTGATGAAAAATGAAATTGATATGTATCTGGAATCGGACAAAGATATTATACAGTCAAGTGTCAAGATTGTCAATCAAAAAGAAAAACTAGCATTCTTAGAAGAAGTTATCAAGAATATTAATCAGAGAAACTTCCAAATCAAGAATGCGATTGACTGGAAAAAGTTTACTAACGGTGTCCAATAAATTATTTGTATCCAAGATAAACGAGGTTTATCTGCATATCAGATGTGAATCATCCGATGCTATGGAACTGAATGAATATTTTACATTCTATGTTCCAGGCTATAAATTCATGCCTGCATTTCGTAATAAGATTTGGGATGGAAAGATTCGCCTATTCAATTATCAGACAAGACAAATCTATGCAGGGCTGTTGCCTCACGTTCAGAGATTTGCAGAAGAGCGCGAATATGAAGTTGAACTAGATGAATCAGTTGAAGGTGCAGATGAATTCTCTCTGAATGATGCTATGGAGTTTATTGATACTCTAGGCATACCATTTGCACCAAGAGACTATCAAGTAAAAGCATTCGTGCATTCTGTTCGTAATCGCAGAGCAATGCTTCTCTCCCCTACTGCATCAGGTAAGTCACTTATCATCTATCTACTAGTGCGTTGGTTCAATTGCAAAACACTTGTAATTGTTCCTACAATCTCGCTTGTTGCACAGTTGTATAAAGACTTTGAAGACTACGGATTCGATAGTAATAAATATATTCATCAGATTATGGCTGGCGCTGATAAGACAACACAAGCACCAATTGTAATTTCCACTTGGCAGTCAATCTATAAAATGCCTAAAGAGTGGTTCTCACAATTTGACCTTGTAATTGGTGATGAAGCACATTTGTTTAAAGCACAATCACTTACAAAAATTCTAACGAATCTGACAGACTGCAAATATCGTTTCGGTCTAACAGGTACGCTAGATGGAACACAAACTCATAGACTTGTGCTAGAAGGTTTGTTTGGAAGAGTAAAGCAGATTACCACAACAAAAGAATTGATTGATAGTGGTAGACTAGCCAAGTTTAAAATTAAAGCGTTGATATTGAAGCATGATGAAGAATCATGCAAAGCATGTAAGAATTTCAAATACCAAGAAGAGATAAATTATATTGTATCGAAACCATCACGCAATCGATTCATTCGTAATTTGACAATGAGTTTGAATGGTAACACACTTTTACTATATCAATTTGTTGACAAACACGGCAGAATATTGTATGATATGATCAAAGACACCATTCAAGATGAAAGACCTATATTCTTTATCCATGGTGCTGTTGGTGTAGATGAAAGAGAAGAAGTTCGTAGAATTACAGAACAAGAATCGAATGCTATCATTGTAGCATCATACGGAACGTTTTCTACAGGTATCAACATTCGTAATCTACACAATATTATATTTGCAAGTCCATCGAAGTCTAAGATTCGAACACTACAGTCAATTGGTCGTGGTCTTAGATTAGGTGATAACAAAGAAGTTGCTACACTATACGATATCAGCGATGACATTACATATAAGAGTAGAAAGAATTTCACCTTAGATCATTTTATGGAGCGAATGAAAATTTACAATGAAGAAAAGTTTGAGTATAAGATTTACACAATCAACCTAAAGGAAGAATAAGATGCTGTGTAAAGTTTTAAAATTAAATAGCGGAGAAACATTGATAGGAAATATCACCGAAGAAGCCCGTGGTTATATTGATATTCATAGACCATTAAGAGTAGTCCTTCATGCAACTTCAAATGGTAATATGGCAGTTGCATTAATAAAATGGGATCCTGTCGCAGATTTTGATTTACCTTCAAGAATCTTTAAGCAGTCAATTGTTTCTGTTTCAGAGCCATCAGATGAATTTAAAGATAACTATATTGAACTTTACACCAAATATGATAAAAAAGATTTTGAAGTTGAAGACGATAAAGATGATAAAGAAGATGACACTTCAAAAAATCTATCTAAAATCGAAGAGATCATCAGAGAGATGATGACTCAATCTAACACTAAACACACACTCCATTAAATCATTTCAAACAGGACACCCTGATTATACACACTTGTCAAGCACCTGTCAATATAAAAAGAAGGAAATATTATGAACAAAGAAAGTACCCGCCATTATGTGGACAATGAACGTTTCTTAAGCGAAATGACAAAGTTTAGAAACGATGTTATTTTGGCAAAAGAAAACAATAGCGAAAGGCCAAGAGTACCAAACTACATCGGTGATTGTTTATTCAAAATTGCAACTCACTTGGCTCGTAAACCAAATTTTGCAAATTACACGTTTAAAGAAGATATGGTATCTGACGGTGTAGAAAATTGTTTGTTATACATTGATAATTTTGATCCAGAAAAATCTAAAAATCCATTTGCATATTTCACTCAAATTATTTACTATGCGTTTCTTCGCCGAATTCAAAAGGAGAAAAAACATTTGTATATCAAATACAAGAGCATGGAAAATGAAATTATTACCTCGTTGGTTGAAAATAATGGAGAAGAATTTGTAATTTCAGGTATCAACGGACTGATGCATGATGCATATAGCGAAGCATTTATTTCCGACTTCATAGAAACTTTTGAAAATAATAAAAAAAATAAAGTAACTAAAGTAAAAAAGCCTAAACCTGCCAAGAAAAAAGGTAAATTAGAGGAATTTTTGGAGAATGATGATGACACCTATTCCAGCGCAACTTGAACATTGGTTAAACATTGTAAACAATAAAAAATCTCCTTATGACTTAAGGGAGCAAGCCGTCTTGCATTTAACGAACATTCGTGATACAATAGACAAATCTTTAAAAAAACCAGTTTCACAAGGTAAAGACCATAAGAATGAAAATCGCTATATTAGGTGACACCCATTTTGGAATTAGAAATGATTCTAAAATCTTCCACGAATATTATGAAAACTTTTATGATAATGTTTTTTTTCCAACTTTATTAGAAAGCGGTGTCCGCACTATCATTCAACTAGGTGATCTTTTTGATCGCCGCAAGTATATTAATTTCTTGTCTCTAACTGAAAGTAGACGATATTTTTTTAATAAATGCCTAGAAAATAATATTCATGTTCATGCGTTGATAGGAAATCATGATATTTTTTGGAGAGAAAGTTTGGAAGTTAATTCTCCAAGTTTGCTTTTGCGAGATTATCCAAATATAACTCTGTGGCAAGATGTTGGTACTTTAGAGATAGATGGTATTAATATTGATATGGTGCCTTGGATTTGTAAAGAGAATGAACATAAAATTTTTGATTTTGTTCAAAATTCAACATCACCATATTGCATGGGACATTTTGAACTTGCGGGATTTAATTTATCAAAAGGAGTTCAAAGTCACGATGGCATCGGCTCTTCCTTTTTGGGCAACTATAATCAAGTAATTAGTGGTCACTATCACACACATTCAACTCAAGACAACGTAATGTATCTTGGTACTCCATATGAATTGTTTTGGTCTGATTATAAAGACAATAAGTATTTTGCTATATTTGATACTGAGAGTTTAAAAATTCAATTAATTCAAAATCCAATTCGTAAATTTTTTAAAATTAATTACGATGATAGTCAATTAAAAATTGAACAGTTAAAAAATATTGATTTTACTCGATATCAGAATGGTTATGTAAAAGTAGTTGTTGTTAATAAACAGAATCCATATCTATTTGATAAACTAATGGATGAATTGTATAAACAGACTCCAGCCGATGTTACTATTGTTGAAGATTTTACTGATCTGGTGAATGAAGAGACAGATAAAGACATTGTTGATGAAGCGCAAGATACTATGACAATTTTGTCCAATTACATTGACGCACAAAGCCTAAATATTTCTGATAATAATAAATTGAAAGCCTTGATGCGAGAATTATATGTTGAGGCACTTAGCACGGAGAATATAGAATGACATACCAAAGCGTAGAAAATAATGTATATGAAAGAAGCAGAGTAACTCATGAATTTTGTTACTGCGATGATGCATATTCTCAACAAGAACTCGAAACCATTCAATTATATTGCAATTCTTTAAGTAAGAAGCAAGGAGAAATTAATGGTGACACAGAGGCATATGATTCTTTCCGAATTTCTGATATTTCTTTTTTCGATAGAAACAATGAAACAAATTGGTTCTTTGTAAAAACAAATTCAATTATTACTCACTTAAACAACCTATATTATGGTTTTAATCTAAATGGATACTCCAGTTTTCAATATACCGAGTATACCGATAAAGATAAAGGTCGATATAATTATCATATGGATATGGATTTTGGATTTTCTCCAAATCCTCAAAGAATATCTTATTCCACTAGAAAATTGTCTTTCATTTTGTTCATGAGCAATAAAGATGAATATGAAGGTGGTGAATTAAAACTTATGATGAGCGAAAGCGATGAGAGAGTGATTGAACAGAAAAGAGGAAGGATAGTTGTTTTTCCATCTTTTATGTTACATAAAATTACTCCTGTTACAAAAGGAATTAGAAAATCTATAGTAACGTGGGTTGAAGGTCCTAAATTTGTATGAAAGTCATTGATCAAATATTTTCTTTAGAAGAAATACAAAAATATCATAAACTGTTTTTATCAAAAGACTATTATTATGGAGAAGTAGATTCTCCCGAACATCATCCAACAGGATTGGTACATAACTTTTCGTCAGATGACTTGACATTTAATGAAATTAAATGTAGAATAGAAGAACACGTACCCGAACTCAAAGAATATTCAGTTGATCGGGCGTATTTGAATTTTTTCATTCCTAATGAAACTCCTTACTATCATCATGATGGTGATTGCACTACTGTAATTTTTTATGTTACTCTATCAAATGAATTGAATCAAAATGGAGAAACATTATTTTTAAATGACAACAATAAAACTCTATTTGGGGTTTTACCTATTTCAGGTAGAGTTGTAGTTTTTGACGGCAGAATAAAACATAGAGCAACTTCTTTTAGAAGTTTACCTAGGATTACTTTAGCCATAAAGTATAAAAACAATATATGATTATATTTCGAAAATTGAGATGGAAGAATTTTCTTTCCACAGGAAATCATTTCACCGAAATGAATTTGAGTGACAACACTACAACACTTATTGTTGGTAGTAATGGATCAGGCAAGTCTACTATGCTTGATGCGTTGACATTTGTTCTATTCGGCAAAGCGTTTCGTAACGTTAACAAGGGACAACTTGTAAACACAATCAACGAAAAAGATTGTCTGGTTGAAGTTGAATTTGATACCAACAATAAATCGTATAAGATTATTCGTGGCATCAAACCTAACGTGTTTGAAATTTATTGTGGCGATCAACTTGTCACCCAATCTGCGGCAGTCAAAGACTACCAAGAACATCTAGAGAAATTTATTCTCAAACTCAATTACAAATCCTTTACTCAAATTGTGATGTTGGGTAGTGCATCGTTCACACCATTCATGCAATTGTCTGCATCGGATCGTAGAGCGATTATCGAAGACTTGCTTGACATTCAAATCTTCTCACGCATGAATAATGTTCTCAAAGACAAGTTTCAATTGCTTAAAGAAAATTATGCTGAAGCAAAGTATGCATTTGATTTGAAGAGTGAAAAGATTCAGATGCAAATTCAGTTTATTGAAAACTTGAAGAAGAATACTGAACAGAAAATTGCACAACAAGAACTTGAAATTGCAAATACTCAAATTAAGATTGAACAGAGTATGAGTACCGAGTTTATTCTGATGCAAAATTTGTCTGATTTGTGTATGCAAATTTCAGACAAAGATAAGGTTGATGGTAAACTTTCTAAGTTTGCTAACATCAAGAATAATCTTGGTAAGACAATGACAAAGGTAAACTCTGATATTGCTTTTTATAACGACAATGATGAGTGTCCAACTTGCAAGCAAGGCATTCCACATGAACATAAGCAAACGATTGTTGAAGAACGAAAATCTAAACTCAAAGAAGTTGAAGATGCGTTGACTAAGTTGAATGCTGAAGTCGATCAACTTGCAGATAGGCAAGAACATATTGAAACAATAGCAGAACAGATTCAAGAAAAGAAATCCGAACTAACTTCTATTCAATCTGAAATTTCAGCAGAGAAGCGTTACATCGAAACTTTGAGAAAAGACATTGAACGAATTCGTAATGCAAAGGAAGATGTGGATGAAGAAAACAAAAAACTTCAAACATTGAATACCGAAATTGTAGAACTCGAAACGAACATGAAGAATCTTTCGGAAGAAAGATTGTATTACGAAACTGCAACATCTCTACTGAAAGATACTGGTATCAAGACTAAGATTATTAAGCAATACATACCAGTAATCAATAAGTTAGTCAACAAGTATCTAACTTCACTAGACTTCTTTGTGAACTTCAACTTAGACGAATCTTTCAAAGAAACAATCAAGTCGCGATATCGCGATGACTTTACCTATGCGTCATTCAGCGAAGGTGAGAAGCAACGTATTGATATGGCATTGATGTTGACTTGGCGTGCCGTTGCCAAACTGAAGAACAGCGCCAGCACAAACTTATTGATACTGGATGAAATCTTTGATTCTTCATTGGACGCAAATGGCACCGAAGACTTGATGAAGATTCTTGATATGCTTGAGAGTACCAATCTATTTGTTATTAGTCATAAAGGCGACATTTTGCAAGATAAATTTGCACACACAATTAAATATGAAAAAGTAAATAATTTTTCTAGGATTGCAAAATGAATAATAATATAATTACTATTTTTCCAACTACTCTTTACGTGAAGGATGATGTTTTACCTAAAGATGAATTAAAAAATCATATTGAGGAAATAACTAAAGTTGAGTGTGATGCTGGAGGTAATAATTGGGCATCAAGATTAAAAAATTCTTTGGGAACTTATAATTTGTTGGAAAATTCTGTTTTTTCAAAGTTAAATTCTATTGTGGAAAACGAAGTTAATGAATTTAATAAAATTATGGGATCGGATTTTTATTACAAGTGTAGATATTCTTGGTTTAATATCTATGATAGGGGTGATTATCAAGAATATCATCATCATGCCCACTCAACATATAGTGCAGTTTTTTTTCTGAAAAGCAATGAAAAAAGTTCTCCGTTGATATTTTTAAATCCTTCTGAGCCATATGATATGCATCCAATTCTTAACCAAAAAATTTTCAATGATTTAAATTATCAAATTTGGAAGTTAAATTCTGTCGAGAATAGATTGGTTATTTTTAGATCATTCATAAAACACATGGTTCCTAAACACGAGGATGATGAAACAAGAATAACGTTAGCATATAATTTTTAATATTATGAAATTACTAAGCACATATTATAGCGATGACATGACGAAAGAATCTAAAGTATTTTTTGTTGACGAAAAAGAATTTAGAGTGATTGTTAAATCTGATACAGGCACCCACTACAGCACATCATTTAAGAATGAACAGTCTGCGGAAAATTTTGCAGAACATTGGATTATGGAGAAATAAATGAATTTAGTTCCTGATACAGATAGCATTTTATATCAACCTTGCCAAGAGTTTGATTTTACAAATCCGCCATTTGACGCAAAAGAGTTTGCTCAACAATTATATCAACAAATGACGCATCACAATGGACTTGGATTGTCTGCAAATCAAGTTGGTGTGCCGTATCGAATTTTTGCAATTCGAATTGATGCAGACCCACTTGTAGTATTTAATCCAAAAATCGTAGATCAGTCAGAAAATGAAATTTTGCTTGATGAAGGTTGTTTAAGTTTTCCTCTTTTGTATATGAAGATCAAACGCCCTGATTGGGTTAGACTTCGTTTTCAAACACATGATGGTGAAACTCATACTGAAAAATATGGTGGTATGACTGCAAGAGTAATTTTGCATGAGTATGATCATATGGACGGTATCACGTTTAAAACTCGCGCATCAAAGTTTGCTTTAGATCGTGCTACTAGAAAGCAGATGATTCTAAAGAGAGCGCATAAGAAAGCAAACATCGAATTCTTTAAACGTCAACGACTAAATGGAACTACAGAGATTGTTCCTCAGGTTGTTCAAACATGGTATGAAAAAGATGAATGAGGAAGAAAAAGAATATGATGTTGTCATTGATGTATTGACTAAACACAAATACAAACTTTGGGAAATGACAAGACGAAACATGCAATCAGAATTCATCGGTATGAACATTATGGATGACATTCGACTAGCACAAATTGACCAAATTAATGAGGCAATCGAATTATGGAACAACCGAAACGTGAATTGAATTGGTGGGAACATTACCCACTACATCAACTATGGTGTAATGATGCATGTCCTTTAGTGCCTAGATTTGAGTATCGCAAAGGTGATGAATGGAATGCAAACAACTGGTTCTTTCATTGGCTGATTTTTAAAGTATGGACACTAGAACATTTTGCTTTTGGCGCTGAAGTTAATCTTGAGGCTGATAGCATAACGATTGGGTTTCTTGTTCCTTATTTGAGAATCTTCATCGGTTTTCATCACATGTGGCAATGGACTTGGCTATACGCACTAGGTCGCATGTTACGCCGCAGACCAGCATTAAAGAATGAAAAGGGAGAATACAATTGAAACCTTGGCAACACGGATATGAATTAGACTATCTCAAAGGTCTAGAAAAACAATACGAAGATTACAACAAGTATACGCTGTCACCATTTGCAAAGTTTAAGAAGAATAACATTGCAGAGTCACTACACAAAGACACTTTAGTTAAATTAACTGAAGATACGATGCTAGAAATTGCAGAGTCAAAGTCTGCAAGTAACATCACGATGCATGGTCAAACTGTTATTGCAAAGAAACAGAAAGGTGATATCACTTTTGGAAAACTTCTAGGCAATACTGATGTTTTAGAATTAGAAATTGTCAAATACAAAACAAGAGATTGTTGGTTGTATGTGTGGGCAGAAAACAAAGAACATTGTCAATTTGCAGAAGATTTGGGATTCTGTTATGTTGGTCCTAAGATTACCACATATGGCGAAGTCTATGCAATCTACTACAGAGGCAAGCCTAGAGAGTTTCCAAAGGTTGATCCGGCAGAATATCTTTCCATTCAAAAAGTTGACAACGTTGATGTGAATGTGATAGAATCAATTTATAACAAACTAAATACTCTACCTGAATTCACAAATCACTACAGCAACTACAACAAAGGCAAGTCATGGTCTGCGCTATCGTTGCGTGGGTATTCTTCAGACCCATCGTTCATTACCAAACCAATCGAAATGAGTGATGCATGGAAAGAAGAACACAAGAACGAAGATTTTTACATGCAAGATACTGCATTGTTCAAACAATTCGAAGAAGTAAAAGAGTTGCTGAAAAAGTATGGACAAAAAATTCATAGAGTAAGATTCATGCGTTTGAAACCTGGTGGTGGAGAACTTGAACGTCATACAGATCAGGTTGATCCAGACTCAGGTGGTAGTAAAGGTAAACTTGCGCGAATTCATTTTCCAATCAAAACAAACGACAATGTAGTTTTTACTGTATGGGACACAAAAGGTAATCCGCAGAAGATTCATATGAAGAAAGGTGAGTGTTGGTTTCTTGATACACGCAAACCTCATATGGCAGTCAATGGTGGTGATGAAGAGCGAATTCATTTAGTAGTTGATATTGAGACTGAAGATAAATTATATGACAAACTTGTTAGAGCCTGAATACTATCTTAGCACAGTTAAAGATTGGGAAGACCCAAACCCTCCTCCGGTTGTAGAACAATACAACGGCTTTCATGTTGTTCGTGATGACAAACTTGGATATGGAAGTAAAGCACGATTCATTGATTATCTTATAAGCACAGATGGTGATGAGTGGGTATTCGGTGGCGCAAACAAAGTTGGTTGGGGTCCTATCTCCCTAACTCACGTTTGCAATAAATATGGAAAGAAAGCAACATTCTTCATGGCTAAACGTAGTGAACCTACGTGGCATCAACAAAAAGTATTAGACATGGGCGGCACTATTCATTGGGTAGCAAATGGCATGTTAAATGTCACTAAAGCGAAGGCGCGCAAGTATTACGAAGAAGATACTGTATCTCGCAGAGTGCTACCTCTTGGCTTAGAACACCCTACTGTTCTAGGTTCAATTATCAAAGTCGCACGATCACTCAAAGTTAAACCTACAGAAATCTGGACTGTCGCATCTAGCGGCACACTCAATCGTGGATTGCAATTAGCATTTCCTGATGTGCCGGCGTATGCAGTTGAGATTGGTCACAAGATGAGTGATTACGAAAAAGGTAGAGCAATTACAATGCGATCTTCATACAAATATGATCAAGCAGTTGAAGAGAGCAGGTTACCCCCATATCCTAGCGAAAAATACTATGACGCAAAGATTTGGGATTTTGTATCGGCTAACGGGAAAGAAGGAGCACTTATCTGGAACGTAGCCTAATAGGAGAAAATGTCATGAGTAAAGAAGAAGATAAAGTTAAACATTCTCGCAGACAACTTCAAAAGGAATCCTATATAAAGAGACAAGTAAAGATTGCAAAGGCATATAATTTAGAGGTAAAAGAGCCACATCGATATCAGAAACACGCGGCTATTAATTGTGGTAACCCAGACTGTTTTATGTGTGCTAATCCAAGAAAAGTATTTAAAGAGCCAACAATTCAAGAAAAACGATTTGACCAGAAACAACTTATAGAATGATTAAAGAAAAATACCTAGGCACATACATGAAAACTGCAAGACTGTTTGCAGAGCATAGTAGTGCAATACGAAAGCAAGTTGGTGCGGTTATTGTAAAAGATGACCGCATCATTTCCATTGGGTACAATGGTATGCCAACTGGATGGGAGAACATTTGCGAATATGTTGCCGATATTCACCCTAGTGATCCTAGGTATGATTCTGAGAATTTCAGCAAAGAACTTAAAACAAGACCCGAAGTTATTCATGCCGAATCAAACGCAATCGCCAAGTTAGCAAAGTCTACCGAGAGTGGTGATGGTGCAAGTATGTTTATCACTTGCGCCCCATGCATAGAATGTGCTAAAATGATATATCAGGCTGGTATAAAAGAAGTGTTCTATGGAGAAAAATACAAGAACGATGATGGATTGAATTTCCTACATAAGTGTGGAATTAAAGTAAAAGATATTGACATTGGCGATGTATAACACAAGAAAATTCAAGTATAGAAGATTTGAGGATTACTTTGAAGAGATAGAAAACTACGCAACTCGCGGCGAGAGATTCTATGATGAATTTAGTGATCCAATGACACCGCAACGTGCTGTTGAATGGCTACGTGCCGCATTTGCATGTGCGAGAGAAACCATACAAGATAAAGAAATAAATGACTAAAGACGATATTGAAAAATCTAAAGCATTGATTGAAGCAATTAAGTGGGCAAGTGAATGTGGATTGACTTCTGAGTTTATCACATTCTTTTTAGATGAATTTAAGCGATGTGGTAATGTATATGATGCAATATGGTATGCAAACTGTGAATGGGATTTATGAAAAACTTTGAATGGCTTAATGCGTTAATATGGACTGTGGTGATAGCCTACTACTTTCTTGACCTTTCTTCTTTGTTAACTGTTTCCGATAACAAAGACAACAAAGTGATTGTCAACGTAGACAAAAAGCCAGAGAAAATTAAAGAAGACAAAGATACGATTAAAACGGATTGGTAATGACAAAACATTTTTATGAACGAAACGATTGGTTACTAGACCATGAAACGAACAAGACGTTCGAACAAATACAATGGATGACAGACGATGAATTTAAGCAATGGTTTATTGACATGCGTAAAGCAGTTGTTTATG
>JACCDW010631433.1_pt1 | contig 12717 bp, 13 predicted proteins | sample 7449781 | NCBI WGS metagenome assembly JACCDW01 (sample SAMN15323449, study PRJNA562643) | freshwater metagenome | isolation source: river surface water | place: USA:Blue River Watershed | collected 2017-08-18
CCCTCAAGCTTCCGCCGCCGCTTCCGATACATAGCCAGACGCAATGAATCACCTTGGAGCGAGCGAACATGAACATGAGACAACGTGCACTGGCCAGCTACGGCGATGTCAAGGTAAGTGCCGGCGTGGCCGGCGCCGATAACGTGCAACTGATCCAGATGCTGTTCGACGGCCTGATCGAGAGCCTCGCGACGGCCCGCGGCCACATCGAACACGGGATGATCAACGACAAGTCGAAGGCGCTCGCGCGCGCCGGCCGCATCGTGGTCGGTCTGCAGTGTGCGCTGGACTTCGAGAAGGGCGGCGAGATTGCACGCAACCTCAACGAGCTCTACAGCTACGTCACCCGCCGCCTGTTCCATGTGAACGCGCACAACGACCTTGCCGCGCTGGCCGAAGTACACAGCCTGATGAACGAGATCCGCGGTGCGTGGGCAATGGTGCCGCAACTGGTGCCGGCGGCGCAGCGCAAGGCCGCCTTCAACTGAGGCCGGGCCCGCCCCGCCCGCACAATCCCGCCGCAACGATACGGCGGGATTTTTTTTGGCTGCGTCCCCGATACCGGCCTGACACGGTTCTTGCATCAGCACAGGCATTCTCAATGAACATCAGGGATGCAAAGCGCGATGACTTCCGTAACCCACTCGTCGATCCACGGCGCCCATCCGACCAAAAAGCCTGACAAATCAACGGCTTCGGCGACTGATGCGCTCGGCGGCAGCGGCCTGCCCGGTGAATTTGCCGCGCTCTTCGGCGCCATGGCGCAAATGCTGCCGCGGCAAGATCTTGCCGCCCCGGCAGCCGCCGCTGGCAACACTTCGCCCCCGCCCGGCGGACTCGCGTCCGAAGTGCTCGGTCCCAGCGTACAGATCATCACTACCGCCGAACCGGCCACCAGCGACGAAAGCCTGCTGGCGTTCGCGCGCGCCCAAGGCATGGATGAATCATCGCTGGCGCTGATCTTCGGGCAGGCGGCCGGCGCCGGTCCGGCCGCCATTCCGGGTGCGGCACAAGCTGCCATCACGGGTGCTGCCGACCTGGCCGGCAGCGCCATCGCGGGGGCATCGTCGCTGGCCTCAAGCCTGTGGTCGGGAAGCCATCCGGCGTTTGCCCGGCCGGAGCTGCCGGCAACGCCAGCCGCGGCGGACGCTGCCGGCGCCGCCATGGCAGCCGCCACCGGCACCACAGCCGCAGCAACGGGATCGGAAACCGCGGCGACCGCGCTTGCAGCCACGCTGTCGGCACCCGGCGCAGCCGGCCACGCACCTCCCTCAACCAGACCGCAGTCCCCCGCCCTGCCGCCGCCGGGCAGCGCGCCGCTGCCTGCGCAACCAGGCAGCCTCGATCTCGGCGCCGACGCCAGCGTGCGCTGGAGCGTCGGCGATGCGCCGTCAGCCGCCGCCGTGGCCAAGGCATTGCCGCCGGTGCTGTTCGGCCTGAACGGCGTGCGCGCGGCGCTGCAGCCGGCCGAAACGAGCGAAGCAGCTGCAGCCGCCGCGACACCGGCAGCCGCGCCGGAACAGCAATCGCTGGCCGCCAGCCTGATGCTCGGCGCCGCCGAGGCAAGCCAGTTTGCGCGTCGCCTTCAGGCGAAGACCGGCACAGCCCGCGCCGAAGGCAAGGACGGCGTGCCTGCCGGCACCGCCGGCGCGTCGTCCGCGACCAGCGAAGGCGACGGCGACGTCGTCACCGACCTGCTGGCGCTGGACACCGGCATCAGCGACGCCGACCTGCAGCAGCTGCTGCAAGCGGCCGCGAGGGACAACGGCCAGCCGGCGTCGGATAGCCGTCAGCCGGCCGGAGGCCACACCGCCAGCCCGACGGCCGACGCGGCAGCACGAACCGACCTCGAACAGCGCGCGGAGCAGTACGACCAGCTGTCGCAGCGGCTCGGCGAAGCGCTCGGCCACCGACTGGCCGCGCAGATCGCCAAAGGCGACTGGAAAGTCGAAATGGCGCTGCATCCGCATGACCTCGGCCAGATCGACGTCGAACTCAACATGAAAAACGGCGGGCTGGAAGCGAGCTTCTCGGCCAGCCAGGCGCTGACCCGCGACCTGATCGCCGACGGCCTGCCCAAGCTGCGCGATGTGTTGAACCAGCTTGGCATGGACGTTGCTTCAGTGAATGTTAACGTAAGGCAAAATAGCCAACATGGCGGAAATCCGACACCCGGCAGGCAATCGCCGCGGGTCGCCGGGGTCGGCGCGACGCGCAGCCCGGGCACGGACAGCGCCACGACCGAAGTACGGTCGGCACCGCGCGCAAAATCGGCGAACGACGGCTTCGACGTGCTGGTTTGAACGCATTGATCAGGAATCTGGAAGTCTGGATCGTTGGAGGATGAGATGGCAGAAGAAGCTGCAGCAGCAACAGAACAACCAGCCGAAGGCGCGCCGAAGAAGCGCGGCCCGCTGCTAAAGATCATCCTGATGGCGGTCGCGGTGCTGCTGCTGATCGGCGCCTCGGTCGGCGGCACGCTGCTGGCCACCGGCTTCTTCTCGAAGAAGGAGCACGCGAAGGAAGCGGTCGACGCGCAGCTCGACAAGCTCGAGGACAAGCACGACGGCGCGCAGGGCGGCGACGGCCACGATGACGGCCACGGCGACAAGAAGGACGACGGCCACGGCGCCAAGCCGGGCGCAGAGGCGCCGCAGAAAGAGCTGGTCTCGCCGGACGCCGACAACCAGCGCTGGAAGTTCAACTACTACTCGCTGGAGAAGCCGCTGCTGTCGAACCTGTCGGGCTCGCGCAAGGTCATGCAGGTCACGCTGACCATCATGACCCACTACGACGACCGCGTGATCAAGAACGTCAAGACGCATGAGCTGGCGCTGCGCGCCGGCATCCTCGACGTGATGCGCCAGCGCACCGAGGCCGACCTGAAGGACCCGGATTTCCGCAAGCAGCTGGCCGAAGACGTGCGACTGGTGGTCAACTCGCTGCTCGAGAAGTACGAAGGCTTCGGCGGCATCGAGGAAGTGATGTTCAGCGAATTCGTTGTGCAGTAATGCACGGATTGCCTACCTGGGAACGCTGACGCCATGGCTGATATGAGCAACCTGCTGTCGCCGGAAGAGCTGGCCGCCCTCGCGCAGGGCATCGACGACGGCAGCATCGCGGTCGACACCGGCTTCAACCTGACGACGCGGGTAAAAAAGCACGACCTTGCCAGCGAGGACAGCACGCTGGGCGTGAACACCTCGTCGATCGAAATGATCAACGAGCGCTTCGTGCGCCTGTTCCGCCTCGGCCTGATGGAGGTGCTGCGCACCAGCCCGCGCATCAACCCGTCGCGCGCGCAGATCGTGCGCTTCGGCGACTACCTGCGCGACCTGCGGCCGCCGCTGGCGGTCAACACCATCCGCATCAATCCGCTGCGCGGCTTCTCGCTGGTGACGATCGAGCCGACGCTGGTGTTCTCGGCGCTGGACAATTTCTTCGGCGGCTCCGGTTCCGGCATGCCGGGCACCCGCCGCCGCCGCGCGACCGACAAGGAAGGCGACCCGCTGCCGGCCAACTGGCTGCCGCCGACGCGGATGTTCACGCCGACCGAGTCGCGCATCATCAAGATCATCCTCGACGTCTTCTTCCGCTCGCTGAAGGAAGCCTGGGCGCCGCTGCTGGGCGTGGACTTCGATCATGTGGGCTCGGAAATCAACCCGCAGTTCGCGCAGATCGCCGACGAAAACGATCTCGTGATCCTGTCGCGCTTCGAGACCGAGAGCGCCGGCGGCGTGAAGGGCTTCGTCGACCTCGTCTACCCGTATGCGTCGCTCAAGCCGCTGCGCGACCTGCTGCGCAACCGCGTGCAGGCCGACGGCAGCGAAGAATCCGACATGAAGTGGCGCAACGAGCTGACCACCGCGGTCGGCGACTCGCAGCTCGAGATCCAGGTGCTGCTCGGCACCGTCCATGCGCACTATGCGCGCGTCGAACAGCTGAAGGAAGGCGACCTGCTGTTCTTCAAGAAGCCCGAGCTCGCCACCATGCTGGTCGGCGGACTGCCCGCGTTCGAATGCCAGGTCGGCATGTCCGGCCCGAACGTCGCCGTCCGCATCGAACAGGCAAACAGCCCAGAAACGCTCTAACGACCGAGGAACCTCATGAGTGACACGACCCTGAACGCCCCTGCCGTCGCCGAGCCGCAGGCCGGCGCAATGCCGAACCACCAGATCAACTCCGAAGTGCTGCAAAATATCTCGGTCGCGATCAAGGTCGAGGTCGGCCGCACGAAGATGAAGATCCGCGACCTGCTGCGCCTGACCCAGGGCAGCGTGGTCGAACTGGAGCGCATCGCCGGCGAGCCGCTGGACCTGCTGGTCAACGACACCGTCGTCGCACAGGGCGAGGTGGTGCTGGTGAACGACCGCTACGGCATCCGTCTGACGCGGGTGGTGCCGGCGTCGGACCGCATGAAAAACCTGTGACGGCCCCTGCGCACAGATCAACAGAAAACGGGAAACCACGGCATGCACACCACTGACTGGCTGTCCTTCGCGGCGAGCTTCGGAATCGTCCTCGCCCTCCTCGGTGCGCTGCTGTACGTGCTCAAGCGCATGCAGAGCGGCAGCCTGCTCGGCCTGCCGCAGCGGCGCATCCGCATCCTCGAAAGCGCGTCGCTCGGCCCGCGCCAGAAAATCGTGCTGCTGCGCGTGAAAGACCAGGACATCCTGGTCGGCGTGTCGGTGCAGCAGATCAGCACGCTGGCCACCTTTGCGCTGACCGACGAGGAAGTGGTGACCGAATCGATGCCCTCCCCCGCCCCGGCCGACGGCGGCAATACCCTCACGCCGCTGGCAAAGCGGCTGTCCGAGATGCTGAAGGCCGCACAGAACGGCAAGGGCAAGTCATGATCGTGTTGCGACGCTTCCTCCCGCTGCTGCTGCCAGCACTGCTGCTGGCGCTGCCGGCGCTCTCCTTCGCGCAGGGCCTGCCGGCCGTGACCGTCGAGGCCGGCAAGGGCGGCGCGCAGGCCTACAGCCTGACGCTGCAGCTGCTGGCGCTGATGACGGTGCTGACGCTGCTGCCGTCGATGCTGCTGATGATGACCTCGTTCGTGCGCATCATCATCGTCTTCTCCATCCTGCGGCAGGCGCTCGGCACCGGCCAGACGCCGCCGAACCAGGTGCTCGCCGGCCTCGCGCTGTTCCTGACGCTGTTCATCATGCAGCCGGTGATGAGCGACGTGTACAACAACGCGATCCTGCCGTACATGAACAACGGCATGCCCTTCGAACAAGCGCTGTCGGCCGCCGAGAAGCCGATCCGCGGCTTCATGATGGCGCAGACGCGCGAGGAGGACATCGCGATGTTCATGGAAATCGCGCGCGACAAGACCGAACTGGAAGGACCGGAGTCGGTGCCCTTTACCACGCTGGTGCCGGCCTTCGTTACGTCGGAACTGAAGAGCGCGTTCACCATCGGCTTCCTGATCTACATTCCGTTCGTCGTGATCGACCTGATCGTGTCGTCGGTGCTGATGTCGATGGGCATGATGATGCTGTCGCCGATGATGATCTCGATGCCGTTCAAGCTGATGCTGTTCGTGCTGGTGGACGGCTGGAGCATGCTGATGGGCTCGCTCGCGTCCAGCTTCGCGATGCCCTGAACCGCCAGGACCATAAAAAGAAAAAAGGACAACCTCATGGAAATCGCCACCGTCGTCGACCTGGGCCGCAGCGCGCTGTGGGCCGTGCTGGTCATCTCCGCGCCGCTTTTGGCCGTCGCGCTGGGCGTGGGCCTGTTCATCGGCGTGATCCAGGCCGCGACCTCGATCAACGAAGCCACGCTGTCGTTCATCCCGAAGCTGCTGGTGCTGGGCGCAACGCTGGCGATCTTCGGCGGCTGGCAGCTGAGCATGCTGGTCGACTACACGCGCGACATCTACAAGCGCATACCGGCGCTGTTCTCCTGACGCCTGCCGGACGGCCTTCCTGACATGACCCTGCTTGCCGCGGACATCGTCGAGCGTTTCTACACTTTCCTGTGGCCGATGCTGCGCATCTCGGCGCTGCTGCTGTCCGCGCCGCTGTTCTCGCTGGACGCGCTGACGCTGCGCATTCGCACGATGCTCGCGCTGGTGCTGACCTTCTTCATTTATCCGCTGGTTGAATGGCCCGTGATCGACCCGATCAGCGCCGGCGGCCTGCTGGAGATCGTCAACCAGATCTTCATCGGCACGATGATGGGCCTGATGCTGCAGGTGGCGATCGGCGCCATCGCCCTCGCCGGCCAGACGATCGCGGGCTCGATGGGCCTGTCGATGGCCAGCATGGTCGACCCCAACATCGGCAACGTGCCGGTGATCTCGCAATTCCTCGTCATTATGTCGACGCTGATCTTCCTCGGCTTCGGCGGCCACCTGATCATGGTGTCGATGCTGGCCGACAGCTTCCGCAGCGTGCCGATCGGGCACTTCATCCTCGGGCAAGTCGCGTTCGGCAAAGTGATCGCCTGGAGCGGCATGATGTTCCTGGGCGGCGTGCTGATCGCGCTGCCGGTGATGGTGTCGCTGCTGTTCATCAACATCGGGCTGGGCATCGTCACCCGCGCCGCGCCGTCGCTGAACATTTTCTCGGTCGGTTTCCCGGCGTCGATCGCCGCCGGCTTCATGGTGCTGCTGCTGTCGCTCGAGAGCATCGGCGGACGCATGCAGTGGCTGTGGATGCAGGCCTTCAGCCACGCGAAAGACCTGGTCGGACTGACGCACTGAGGCGGCAATGGGCGGCGACGACGACAAGACAGAAGAACCTACAGCGCGCAAGCTGTCCAAGGCGAGGGAAGAAGGACAGGTTGCGCGATCCACCGAATTGCCGGCGGCGGCCGTCACCATCGCCGCGCTCGGCATGCTGTTCCTGACCGGCGGCCCGCTGGTCGCGAAGCTGGCCGAGGCGTTCGCGTCGGGCTTTCATTTCGACCGCAAGCTGGTCCGCTCTCCCAACCTGCTGCCGGCGATGTTCGGGCACGAGCTGTTCGAGGCCTTCCTGCTGATCGCGCCGCTGCTGGCGCTGACCGTGGTGGTGGCCATCGCCGCCTCCGGCGCAACCGGAGGCTTCCTGTTTTCCACCAAGGCGGTCCAGCCCAAGCCGGACAAGCTGAACCCGCTGAACGGCATCAAGCGCATGTTCGGCACGCGCGCCTGGGTCGAGCTCGGCAAGGCGCTGCTGAAATTCACGCTGGTCGCCGGCGTGGTCGCCTTTGTCTTGTATGACAACGTCACCACGCTCAACGGCATCGGCCGCATGGCCTTCGAGCCGGCGATGGCGGTCGCCGGCCGCCTGCTGGCCAAGTCCGCGCTGATCATGGCCTGCTCGCTGATCGTGATCGCGATGATCGACGTCCCCTTCCAGCGCTGGCAGTTCATGAAGCAGATGCGCATGAGCAAGCAGGAAATCAAGGACGAGATGAAGGACATGGAAGGTCGTCCCGAAGTGAAGGCGCAGATCCGCCGCCGCCAGCGCGAGATGGCCAACGGCCGCATGATCGACCGCGTGAAGGAAGCCGACGTCGTCATCACCAACCCGGAGCACTTCGCGGTCGCGCTGTCCTACGACCCGAACGGCGACAGCGCGCCCATCCTGCTGGCCAAGGGCGCCGACGCGATCGCCGCGCGCATTCGCGACGAAGCGACCAAGCACGGCATCGAAATCTTCAGCGCGCCCCCGCTGGCCCGTGCGCTGTACTTCACCACCGAACTGGAGCACCCTGTGCCGGAAGACCTGTACTATGCGGTCGCACAGGTGATCGCCTACGTGTTCAACCTGGCAAGCGTGCGCCCCGGCGCGCCGCCGCTGCAGCGGCCGCAGCCGAAGGTGCCGAAGAACATGCAGTTCGATGCGAACGGAAGACTTGACGAGGCCGCGACGTGAGCGACACAGATTACGAGAACAGCAACGAAAGCAACGATACCGTCGGCAACGACGGTATTTTCCTTCGTGCGTCAGACCGGCGCCGCTTCGACTACGTGATGCGCTCGCTGCGCGAGAACAGCCTGTCGCTGGCGCTCTCTTCGGACAACGACGGCGTGCTCGATCATTACGGCCGCATGGCGCTGGCGCGGCTGCGCAAGACCGCCGGCCTGCAGGTCGAGGTCTTCCTGCCGCAGAACACCGAGCAGCTGCTCGAGCGCTTCAACCAGATCCTGGTCGGCATTTCCCTCGACGATTCGCGCAAGACCGAAGGCTCGCCGGCGCCGCGCCGCGTGCTGATCGCGCATGACGCGAAGGCCATCGGCAAGCGCGAGATGCAGCTGCTGGCCCGGCTTGTGCAGGACTTCCCCGGCGCGAACGTGTCGCTGGTGCTGCTGGTCGATCGCGCCGGCATGCAGCTGCATGAGCGCACGCTGGACGGCTTCGGCCAGCGGCTCTTGCGCTGGCCGGTCGACGCACCGACCCGCGCCGAGGGTGAGGCGCTGCTGAAGGCGGCGCGCGCGGCCGGCTTCGAGGTCGAGGTGAAGAAAGTGCTGGCCGCGACCGGCTTTGCCGAACTGAAGGTCACGCCGCGCCCGAAAAAGGACGAGCAGGCCGAGCCGGATTCCGCGCAGTCGCGCTTCGAGGCGCAGCTGGCGCTGGCGCGGCGCGAACGGCGCGAGCAGGAAGCGTCCGGCGGCTCGACGGACGAACACGCGTTGGACAGTCGCGTCAACCTCGACGGCCGCACCGAGCCGACGCTGGACGGCCCGTTCGCCGCTATCGGCGGGCAACCGCCGGTACCGCCGCCACAGCCGGATGAACCGACGCCGGCGGCGCGCAGCCGGCTGTCGTCGCTGCTGCGCTGGACGCTGGCCAGCGAGCTGATGCTGCTGGTGTCGGCTGCAGTCGTGATCGTGCTGTTCGCGCCGCGCCTGCCGCCGCACATGGTGCGCTCGCCGCTGGTGCAGCAACTGCTGCCGCCGTGGGCGATCGAGATGCTGGCGTCGTTCACGGAAACGCCGCCGGCACCGCCGGCGCCGATCGCTGCGCCCGCGCCGGCTTCAGTTCCTGCCGCTGCTGCCGATTCAGAGAATGAGAAAGCGCAGAACGCGGAGAGTGCCGCGGCCGCCCCGGAGCTTTCCGGCACCACCGCACCGCGCGAGGACGCGAAGACGGACCCGCCGAAGGCTGACGCGTTGAAGGCGGACCTGCCGAAGGCGGAAACACCGAAAGCGGAAACACCGAAAGCGGAAACACCGAAAGTCGAAGCACCGAAAGTCGACGCACCGAAAGCGGAAGCTCCGAAAGCGGAAGCTCCGAAAGCGGAAGCTCCGAAAGTCGCAGCACCGAAGGGCGACGCATCGAAAGCTGACACGAAGGCCGCAGCATCCAAGGCGGAGGCTTCGAAGGCCGACGCATCGAAGCCGGAACCGGCAAAGGCAGATGCGGCCAGGCCCGAAGCCGCGAAGCCCGGCACGGCAAAGCCGGAGACTGCGAAGGCGGAGCCATCGAAACCGGTCCGTCCGGCGGATGCGCTGGCGCCGCGTTCCGAGCGCGGCATCGACCAGACGATACGCAACGCGCCGTCGGGCAGCTTCTTCGTCCAGCATGTGTCGCTCGGCTCGATGGCCGAGGCGCAGGATTGGCGCGGCCAGTACCGGGCGCTGTCGCAGGCGAAGATCGTTGCCGTGAACACGCAGGACAAGGGCGTCAAGTTTGCGGTGGTCTCGGGACCGTTCGCGACGCGCAAGGATGCGGAAACCTTCGCCGCACGCGAAGGCGTGCCGGCCGCGCCCTGGCTGCGGCCGCTGAAATCACTGCAGGCGGCGCTGCTGCCTGCAGGTCGCTGAACACTGCACTGACACAGAACGGAGAAGGCTGGTGTCTGAAGAAAGTACCCAGATTTTCCGGGGCAGCGATGCCCCGGAAATCACGTTTGCGGAAACAAGGCCGGCGGTCAGACCGAAGCCGGCTGTCGCACCGCCGCCGGATCAGCGCGCGCTGAACGACGCGAAGGACGGGCCGACGGATCAACAGACGCTGCCCGACGGCGCCGCAGTTGCGGAGGTGTCGCAGCGCCGGATTGACGACGCCGCCAGCGAACACGAAGCGGAATTGCGCCAGTTGCACGATGCCGACGCGCCCCTGCCGGTGGACGCCGGCCTGGCGCCGGCCGCGGACGCGGCGAACATTGCCGCCGGCGTTGCCGGCGCGGCGCACGGCCCGGCGGAAGTGCGCGAATGGCAGGACACGAGCGCGGCGGCCCCGCAGGGCGCGGCGCCGGAGGACAGCAACGTCATGCTGCCGGCCCCGGGAGCCGTCGGCGACAGCAGCGCCGCGCTGCCTGCGACGGCGGCCGGCAGCGACGGCAACGCAATGCTGCCGGCAACGGCCATCGACGACAGCCGGGTCATGCTGCCGCCGACGGATGCGGATGGATCCGGCCCGGCCGGACCAGCCGCGTCGAGGCAGCTCCATGATGCGTCGGCGCCGCTGCCCGCGACGGGAACACAGGCAGTGCAGGACGGCGCCGCTGCAGCGGCCGGCAGTGCAAGTGCAAGTGCAAGCGGCCCGGAAGATACGCGCCGGGTGCGCGACACGGTCGCGCCCAAGCCCGGCGCCAATTTCCAGCCGGACGCAGAAACACTGCGGCCGGCCGCAGCGCATGAACAGGGCAACACCGCCGCTGACGCCGTGCCGGCGCCGGCTGTCAGCGAAGCGCCGGCCATACCGGCCAGCGCGGTCGCCGGCGCAGCTGCCAGCGCCGTCAGCGATCCCGACCTGACTTTCCGGGATGCGCAGAACGCGACCCCGTGGGCGCTGTCGATCCACCTGCAGGAGCGGATCGCCAGCCTCGGCGTGTCGACCGCGCGGGTCGGGCATCAGCTGGACGCGCTCGAGGAATCGATCAAACGACTGGGCAAACGGATAAAAAAATGAGCGAAGACGCAAAACCGGAAATCGCGCTGGATGCGGCCGGCGGTTTCATGCCCGAGCCGCCGCCGCCGCAGATCGGCGACGCCGATCCCGGCCTGATGGCCGCCGGCGAGCCCGGCGCGGAGGCAGCGCCCCGGGGCGCTGCGCCGGATATCCAGCTCGCCGACACGCTGCCAGACGGCACCGTCGCGGTGCCGCAGGATACCGCCCGGCGCGCGCTGGAAGCGGTGCAGGTGCTGGTCGAGAACAACCGTTCGGCTTCGCAGCAGCTGGAGTCGCTGATGGGCATCGTGCTGGATGCAGCCGAGGTCGCGAACCGGTCTGCGGCCGCCGTCTCGACGACCGGCAGCCACCTGAACACGGCAGCGGAAAAGCTGATCGATGGCGCGCAACGCTCGTCGACGCAGGCCAAGCTGGCGCTCGGTATCGCCGGCGCGGTGCTGGTCGGCGCGGCGGGCGTATTCAGCTTCATGAGCGTGCAGTTGCAGAACAAGGTCAGCCAGCTCGACGAGATGATGCTGGCTGTCGGCAAGCGCGCGGTCGACCTGAAGCGGCGCATGGAGAGCATGGACGAGATTCATGCGGCGCTGGAAGACCTGAAGCTGGCGCAGGAGAACACGCAGTCGGTGCAGGAAGCGATCGAGGAACGCATCGCCAAGCTGTCCGACGTGCCGAAAGCGGCCCCCGCGCCGGAAGTGAATGCGGCAGCGAAAGCGGTGTCGCCCGAGGAGGCGGCGAAGCGCAAGGCCGCCGCGCAGGCGCGCACCGAAGCGGCCCGCGCGGAAACCGCCCGCAATGACGCAGCCAATCGGCAGTTGCTGCAACAGCTGACCGCGCTCGACGGCATGCTGAAGGACCAGTCGAAGGCGGTGAAGGATTTGTCCGGCCAGTTCGAGCAGCTGCAGGGCTCGGTGGCCAGTGCCGAGGCGCAGGCGGCGCAGCAACGCCGGCGAGAGAAAGAAATGGCACAGGAACTGGCGGCCGAGAAGGCGCGCCGGGAAAAGGAATTGAAGGACAAGGAGCGCGAACTCGCGCGCGAGCGGGAACGTGCTCGCGAACGCGATGCCGCCCGTGAACGCGATGCCGCCCGCGAACGCGAGCTGGCACGCGAGCGGGAGGCGGCCCGGGAAAGACAGGCGAGCGCCGAACGCGAAGCGAGCAAAGAGCGCGTGGTTTCCTATGCCCGTGATCAGTCCAAGCCGAATGGCACGATCCCCGGCACGAAGGTGCCGTCGTATACCGCGAACGGGGGCACGAAGGCCGAGTGATGACGGCCGGTCGATGACAGGGGAAGCCACGGCGCAACGACAGGCTTGCGCCGCCGCCCCGCCTGGCGGGTATACTCGCCCAAGGATATCTATTCATCGATCTATTCAATTATCCATTCACGCCCATGCATTCGCATGCCGACACCGTCCGTGCGCACCTGTCTTCCGGCCCCGCACATACAAGGCAACTCATTGATTCCATTGGAATAAGCCAGCCAACACTGTCGCGAGTACTGGCCGGCCTGGGCGAGCAAGTCATCCGGATCGGGGCGGCCCGATCCATTCAGTACGCGCTGCGCGACGATGGCCGGGGCATGCCCGACCTGCGAATTTACCGGATTGACCGAGTAGGCCAGCTCCAGCCGCTGGGAACGCTGGTGCCGGTACGCGCCGGGGGTTTCGTGATGTGCGAGGAAGGTGGCCGGACCCTGCACAGCGAAGGCCTGCCCTGGTGGCTGTTCGACATGCGTCCGCAGGGCTATCTCGGACGTGCATACGTCGCCCGCCACGCCGCAACACTCGGGTTGCCGCCGCGTCTGGACGACTGGACCGATACCCATACGCTGATCGCGCTGCTGATGCACGGCCATGACGCGGTC
>JACCDW010951626.1_pt1 | contig 12714 bp, 12 predicted proteins | sample 7449781 | NCBI WGS metagenome assembly JACCDW01 (sample SAMN15323449, study PRJNA562643) | freshwater metagenome | isolation source: river surface water | place: USA:Blue River Watershed | collected 2017-08-18
AAAAAATAATGATGAAAAAGAATTTAATCCTTTGTTATTTAAATTAGTAGCAAATGATAGTATTCAAGAATTAGAAAAATCCTTAAAATTTAATAAAAATATTAATGTCAACGAACAAGATAAAGATGGAGATACTCCATTGCATATTTCTGTTTTTTTATCTAATGTAAAATGCATAAGGCTATTATTAAAAAATGGAGCAGATATTACAAAACAAGATAAATGGGGTCAAACTGCACTTCATAGAATTTGTTTTAGTATGGGAGAAGAAAGAACTATTGAAATTTTAGAATTATTTGAAAGTATTAATAAAATAAATATTAAAAAATCGCAAAAAAATATTTTTAATTTACAAGATAATTATGGAAATACTGTTTGTCACTTAATTATTAAACATATTATTAAAAATAAAACTGTATTAAATCAATATCATAAAAAATTAATTCAAAAACTAAAATCATTAACTAATAATCAGCTTAAAAATATAGATGGTCATACAATTCAAGATTTATTTCAAATACTAGAAAAAAATAAAATCTTATAAATTATCTAAAATTTTTTTATAAAAACCATTATCACTATAATAAAAGTTATAAAAATAGCACAATAAAATATCCATAAATTAAAATCATTATCAATATCTTTATCAATATTTGAATTTTGCTCTTGCTTAATGTTTATTTTTGTATAGTTCTCAATATATTTTTTTAATTCAGACAAAATTAATTTGTTTTTGTCTTCAGAATAATTTTTGTTTTTAAGATATTCAGATATATAGTTCAGAATACCATTTTTATCTTGGATGTTGTCAATATTTTTAATTATCAAATTAATTTCATTTAATATTTCTTCATTACTATTTTGTTTAATTTGTTCATTTTGTTTAACTTTGTCTTTGTTTTGTGATTTATTATCAAACTCTGTTATTTTCTTTGAGTTTGATATATTTTTAATATACAAATCATTCTCATTATCATTATTATCATCATTATTATTATTTTGTGTAATAGAATCTGGAGAATTAGAGGAATTTGAAGAACTAGAAGAACTAGAAGAAATAGAAGAGTTAGTCAATTTATCATAGTCTATAACTTTTTTATAAACAATTTTAAAATTATTTTCTTCGAACATATTTTATAAATCAGTATATAAAAATATATAATTTATAACTTATAAAATTTTATTTATCATCTGTTAAATAAGTTTAATTTAGATTATTTGAATATTTGAAACACTAAGTATTAATTTTGATAAATTGTAAGTTGGAGTAAGAGTGGTTGTTGAGCCACTAGAACCACCAGTAGATGTAACACTAGCAGATGAGGGTACAAATTGTGATGAGGAGTTAGATGAAGTAATGATATAGAAGAGAGTTGATGGAGCAGCATAAACTGATAAAACATTATTTGATGAATTAAGAGGATTACCATTGAATAAAGCTTCAGGTAAAACCATTAAAGTATAGAATTGTTGACCATTAATAATATTTAAACCAGCAAAAATAGAATTTGCGAATAATTGACCATCATTTACAGTTAACATATTTAAATCAGAGTTATAATATCTAGCATCACCAGTGCAACATAATAAACTATTTGGTAAACCAAAATAATTGTATCCAATAGTTTGTCCAAATACAACTTGGTTAGTTGGATCAACTGAAATGTTAACACTATTAGGAGATTTAATTAATAAATACCACATATTAGGACAGTTAACAATAGAAGCAGGATTCATTATAGCACCATCAAGAAGAGGTTGAAGTGTTAATACATTGATATTATAACTTAAAGCAGTTGAATTTAAGTTTTGAACAACATTAGGATTAATAAAATAATCTACTAGAGGTACAGAACCATCAAAAGTAGCGTAAACAGCTCTCATAATACTCATAAAGTTTCTAAGTGATGTTACAGCATAATTATCTACTGATGATATAGGAGTACCTGAGTTAGTTACTAGATATGTAGCACCATTAGATGTTTTACCAAATAATAATACAACTTGTCTAGTAGCCATATCATTAGTAGAATATGCAGCATAACTTTGGTAAATAGCAATAGGTGATCTCCAGATATTTCTAATTAAAATTTCAGCATTAATAAATGAACCAGGTTGGTATACGGCATAGTCAGCAGAAAAAGAAACACCCACTACAAAGTGACCATAGTTACAAGGTTTATCGGATACTACAGTTTGACTATTCTCAGTTAAAACAATATCTATTAAATTATCTGAAATTGTATAACCAGGAACAGAAGGTAATGCAGTATTATAATTATCATTTAGATATCTAGGATACCATTGATTTGTTATTGTGTCGTCGAATACAGGAGCAACGTAAATTAATGGAATAGTTGCATATTGTTTTTGGTATCCAGGAGCAATAATGATAGGTACATTATTGTTTTTACCAAAAGAGGATTTTGTAGGTCCAAATTCGTCACCTGGTTGAGTATATTGAAGAGGAACAGGACCAGCTGAATATACTTTGGTCTTAGAACCTTCTGTAGATGAACCAGAAGCTAAACTAGCAAGAGCATCTTTAGAAATAACCTTATTATAAACGGTTACACTAACAGTAGGTGAACCACTTGAAAATCCTACATTAGTATTTAAAGCATTAAGAGAATTGGTATTTGATACAGTAAATACTAATTGTACAATAATAATTTCATTCTTTTGTTGAACATAGTAATTAGAAGTAAAAAGGAAATTATCAGAGTTATTAGCAGTATATCCTGGATTAACATTGTTGGGTGAAGGGGTACAGTAGAATTTACCTTTGTAACTTACATAAGGAAGTGAAGTTAAACTGAAGAACATAGTTTCATTTGAAGAACCAGCTACATTTTGAACACCACCATTTTCAATATCTAATGTGTATTGTCCAAGAGCATTTGATATAGGTTGTAAATTGTTAAATAAATAAGTTGGTTCTGATAAAAGAGCAGATGCAGAGTAGTTTCCATTTAAATGACTGGTAGGTACCATATCATAATTCCAGCTAGATAAATTGGGAGTAAGCATTCCACTTGAGCAATCAGGTCCGAATGCACCAAATGTACCTAAAACAGGGTCAAAGTATTGAGCTCTGACTACATTAGCATTAGGATTGATTGTTGAGTTAACCATTAAAATAGTTTGACCATCATAAACATAATTGGTTGGGTTAATACTTGTTCCTACAGGAAATATATCACAATCAGTTGTAACTGTTGTTTTGTTTGTAGTTGTAGTAGTTGTAGTATTTGTATTATTAGATACACCTGTACCAGTTTGAACTTGGCCTGAACTTGCTAAACTATTAGATGACATTAGTTATATATTATATTAAGATATAAAAATATTTAAATTAAGATTGAATTTCAAAAATATTTTATATTATATTTGAATTTTTTTTTCTATAATTACAATTTATTATTCTGTTTAATATAAATATTTATATTAAAAAATTAAAATATGTACTTAACATATTACTTTATATCTATTAAATTGTTGTAATATACACATTCAAAAAATAATCCTTTAGAAGAGATGTAAAATCATTTTGGATGTTTTCTTTTTCATCATTATTAATCCATTTTAAATAATTTAATTCTTGTATTTCTCTAATATCTGGGTTTAATAAATTATTATAAAATTGTGGTAATCCCAATATCTTTTTTCTTAATTCTACATTAGAAAATTTGTTAACATTAAATAAAAAACATCTGTGATATAAATTAGCTCTTTGACTTACTTGAATATCAAAATATTTTATTTTATCCTTGACTTGATAATATATTTTATTCGATAATTTACTTATCTCATTATCCTTTATCAAGCTTTTGTCCATAAAAATATTTGTTTCTTCTACAAATTCTCTTACTGCTGTATATAATATATCTCTGTCAGAAGCTTCTACCTTTCCTCCTATTAAATGATATTGATTTTTTCCATCATTCTCATTTTTTCCCCATCTGTACTCATTACAATGTAATTGACCAGTCTTTCCATGAATAAATGTTAATGATGCACTCGCAAATTTTATATCAAATTTACCTGTAACATTATTTCTTACTCGCGGTCTTTGTGGTCTATAAGGGATATTTTGTACTGGGTGAAAAACTTTATTTTCCTGATTAGGATTTGGTTCTTCCTGTTTTATATGTTCTTCATGTTCTACTTGTTCTGGTTGTTTAATCTGTTCAATTTTAGATTGCTCTATCTGTTCAGATTGCTCTATCTGTTCAGTTTGTTTAATCTCTGCAGGTTGTTTAATCTCTTCAGGTTGTTCAACTGAATCTGTTAATATATTTTGTTCCATTAGTATTATTTATCAGTATTATAATATAAATATTAAATATTTATATTAAATTATTATTTATATAAATTTAAAAAAGAGTATATACTAAATAAGTAGTACTATAATGAGTGATTATGATTTAATTGATAGAACACTTGATTCGACAACTGGAGAAACAGTAGCAGGTTCAGCTTATGGTAGTCAAAATGATTTTATTGGAGACAAAGGACCTATTTACATACCAAAATCTTCTCAATCCCAATATTTGTATGAGCTGGAAAGATATGAGTTAGAAAAAGAAATAATTAATACTGAAGAATTAATCAAATCAGATTTAGAAAAAGAAAACACTAATTATAATTCAAGATTAGAATTTTCACTAATGAATAATATGGTCCAAATAGATTTAGATTGTGAAAATATAGTTTACAAATATAACTTATGGGACGGACAAAACAAATCTATATGTACACTAGATATAGATAAACATACAAATTTTTCCCTTTACGATATATATTTAAAAATTGAAAAGAAATCTGGTGATTTTACCAAAAAAGATATATTGAACCTAATATATTTTAAGATAAGGTTAGCAATTGGAGGTTCAGATGTATTCGTTAAAGATTTTTTTTCTATGTGTTTTTTTGAACTAATCGAAGACAATGATATTTTTATTGAACCAAATATAATATATTTAAAAGCATATACTTTTGAAAATATGTTATACGGTATACCATATTATTTTCTAAAATACCATGAAATAAGAATAACATCTTCAACATTACCTAATAAACCAGGTTATTATGATTATTCTGATTATTCTGATTATTCAATTGATATAATATACTCAGGAAAAAATCTATCTAGTATTGATATTAAACCTGAGCATATGAAAAATATGTCTTTTGAACAAATATTAATATTAAGTCAAACTTTTTTTAAACCCATAAAAGATTCTAAACAAAAATTTAATATAAATTTTAATCATCCAAGTCAACTAATTATGTTTTTTTTATGGAATGAGGAAGAAAAAAAAATGGAGGAAACAGATGAACTAAACAAAACTGAAATAAATAAATTTGGTTTGTCTCTAGATGATAATTTTATTTGGTGGGAAGATGAAGAATTAATTAAAATTAATTTGTTGGGTATTAATTTATATTTGATATGTATTGACCCACAACTTCAAAATTATACTAAATTTTGTTCATATATAAAAAATAAGTTTGATCCTAAAACTTTAAGATCAATTAATTTTTCACGAATAGATAAAACGGAGTTTGTAATTGATTATGATTCTGGTTCTAATTCTTATAAAAAATATAATTTGTATATTAACGGACTAAATATAAATATCTTAAGAATAATTTCAGGAATGGCCGGTTTGACTTATTGTCAGTATTAAAAAATTTTTATCTATACAAAGTAATAATTGAAAAATAAATGAATATGGAACCAATAGCTATTTCACATACTCTTTATATTGGAGCTGGATTAGATTTTTTACCTGTTATACATTTACCAAAAATAAAAAATTTTATATTTGTTGATTGTTTACCAAGAAAAGATACAAATCAAATAACAGATTTATTGCTAGGAACAAAAAAACAAGATAATAAAAATAATTATTTAGATTGTGATAAATTTATAGAAAATCTAATTTATACTGCGGAACTCTATGGTTTTGAAAGAATTCAAGATAAACAAATTGAATTAGAAAAATATGTTCAAAAAAGTTTTACATGTGTAGAAAAAATATTATATAAACTAGGTATAAAAAAGATATCTGAATTTTCTAATCCTACTTTTATTAAATTGTATAATAGAAAAACAGGTCAAAATATAAAATATTATGTCAGTACAGAATTTCCAATAAATTTACCAGATCAACTTGTTAACGATATAAAGAAATGTTCAGCTATTATCTCAGGTTCAAACTTTAAATATCCTAGTTCAATTCTTAAAATTATTAATTGTTCTTTTACTTTTTATATTTATTCTAATGTAAAATATGTTTGTAATAATAATGAATTTGATGGTTCTGAAAATGAATTAATGTTTTGGGTATTGTATTCTCTTAATAAAAAAGAATTGAGCACAATAGTTACTAAAATTAATTTGATTGATAGGAATTCGGGTAATATAAAATTAGTGGAAAATTTTAAAGATTTGGTTTGTTAATTATTTTTATAAATATTTATAAAAATTTAAAACAAGACTTATACTAAATAAGTACTATAATGAATGATTATAATTTTATTGATAACATACAATATTCTGGACAAGGTGAATATATAGCTAGTATTGCTAGTGGACCTTCTAATAAGTATTTTATAGGAGGAAATAATGGATGTTATATACCAAAAAATCAACGAAACGATAATTATTTTGCAGAAAAAGAAAGATATGAAATAGAAAAAGAATTAAATGAACAAGAATTCGACTTAAGTTCTGATCTAAAAAAAGAATCTGATGATTATAATACCAGATTATATTTGGATTCTATGAATGATGGGATTGAATTAGATTTAAATTCTACAAATATTGTTAAAACAGGAAGAATATGGGACGGTAAAAAACTTAGATCTGTAATAATAAGAAATCAAAATCCAAATTTTTCATTATATGATATATATGTTAAAATAACAAACGTAAAAAAAAGTTTTACTCGTAAGGATTTAATAGATTTATCACGGATGCATATTGTAATTGAAATTGGAGGTTCACAAATATTTTGTAAAGATTTTTGTTCAACTTTGTTTTTTGAATTACTTAATGAACAAGATATATTATTAGAAGATAATATATTATATCTAAAAGTATTTACCTTTGAAAATATGTTATATGGAATACCAAACAAATTTTTAGAAGATAATATAGTTATAAAATTAAGATTTAACAATTGTTCAAAATTTTTAATAGATGTAATCTATTCAGGTAAAAATCTTTATTTACCAGATTTTAAACAAAAACATTTAGAAACAATGATTTTTGAACAACCTATAATACAGACCCAAGATACAGGTACTGAATTTTTATATTTTAATAAAAAAAGTGTCAAATTAGCATATAATCATCCTGTTCAAATGTTAATGTTTTTACCACATAAAGAGGTACCATGGGGAGAAAGTGAAGAAGAACCTGATGAACCTGATGAACTTGAAAAAATAGAATTAGATTCCATTGTTTTATTATTAAATGGGTTAACAACTAGTCGCATAAAACTTGATAATTCTTGATAACTTTATATATAAAGTTATTAAATAAACAATTTAAAATAATAACATTATAATTAAATAGAAAATATAAAACTATACCTTTAGTTAATGATTATTTTTCTCATTATAAATAAACATAAAATTACATGTCTTAATAGAAGGTTTGTTTATACCCTTATTAAGAAAAAGGTCATGTATATTATAAATAGTAAACAAAACACAAGTTTACTATTGATTGAGAGTTGTCTCCATTATCCCTTAAGGGATAATGTGCAAATGTTTATAAATCTTTATTTAAAGTTTAACATTTGTAAACAAAAACAAGATTTTCTTGTTTATCAAGAAATATCAAGTTTTATACAACGGTATCCTATAAAGTATCAAAAAGAAGAATTAATTCATATGCACTTTTTTGGTTTAGATTTCTTTGTCTTATGCTTTGATGATGAATTGCGTGATATAAATAAATTTAAAAAATATATTAATAATGATTTAGATATGAGTAGAATGAAATCAATTAATTTTTCTGTGATAGATAGGGCAGAAATTTTTTTAAATTTAAATTATTATTCTGATAAAAAATTTTGTTTATATATTACAGCACTTAATACAAATATACTTACGTTTAAAGGAGGTATGGCTGAAGTGGTTTTTGGTAATTAAAAAGTTTTTAACAATTATACTTTTTAATAATTTTTTTATAAAAAACAAGTTAAAGTAATATTGAATATTTAATATTATAGAATAAAATGAGTATAGGATTGTCAAGTGATATACATACTAGTGGATTTACTGGAATGGATGGAATTGCTGGAAATATGGGATATGGGGGTATGGGATATGGGAGTATGGGATATGGAGGTATGGGATATGGTGTTTCTCAAAATCAAGTACTTCACCAACTTCAATCAATATTACAATTACAGATGTTTAAAAACTTTTCCACTGGTAATTTTTTTATTGATACATTAAGCCAATTATTTTTTATGACTTTAATAACTTATTTATTTACCCAAGTAAAAACACTTTTAGATAAAGCAGGTTCAGCAATATCTTGGTCTATGAATAAGACATGGATGGGTTCTCGCTGGGCTTATTTTAAGATATTAAATCTTCCAATAAAACAAATTAAATATGTGGAAATTCCCTACATATCTGACAATCGTAAAATTAACGAACTATATAAAGCAGTATCCTGGTATCTTTCAACTAATTCAGAAATAGATTATACTAAAGAGACAGATTTACAATATGTATATGAAAAACCAATTGTACCTGAAAATATTAATTTTATCAAGGGAAATCTTGGATTAAACAAAATCATGAGTCAAAATAAACGTAAAGAAATAAAGTTTAAGAATTATGTAATTAAATATGAACTTGGAACTGAATTATTAACAATCTATACCGATAAAGAAAAGAAACGTGAGAATTATAAAGTTAAATTATGGGTAGAAATTGACCAATTTGTAAAAAATGATGTATTAGAAGAGTTCTGTCAACTTTGTATTACTAAATTTGTTGAAAGTCTAACATCAAGTACTTGGAAACAACAAATATATATTAATAAAGAAGGAAAATGGACTGGTGAAGCATCAAACAACTCCAGAAAATTAGATACAATTATTCTACAAAATAGTTTAAAAGACGAAATCCGTGATGATTTTCAAAGATTTATTAATTCAGAAGAATGGTATAATTCACTAGATATTCCTTTTAATCGTGGATATTTATTTTACGGAAGACCTGGTACAGGAAAAACATCGCTTATTCGTGGCATAAGTTTACATTTTAAACGTCATATTCATTTTCTAATGTTACAAAATATCAAATCAGATGTGGAACTATTAGAACTTTTCAAAGGAATTAACTATAAAGAAACAATTTTGGTTATCGAGGATATAGATGCAATGGTTTCAGCAGTTAAATCAAGAGAAAAATCAAATAAATCAGAAGATTCAGATGATTCAGATGATTCTGATGAATCAGATATTGATAATTCAGATGATTCTGATAATCAAATTAAAACAGAAAATAGAAAACTAAAAAGAAAACTTAAGAAACTGAAAAAACAAAAAGAAAATAGAGAAGATAAGGATAGTGATAAAGATATTCCTTCTTATAAGAAGAAAGAAGCTGGTTTTGATTCAATTTCTAATAAATCAAAGAAGGAATCAGGTATTACTCTAAGCGGATTATTAAATGCACTTGATGGAGTAGTAGCAACACCAGGTCGTATATTAATTATGACAACAAATCATCCAGAAATACTAGATGATGCACTAATTAGACCCGGTAGATGTGATGCAAAATATCAATTTGATTACTGTACAAAGAACCAGATTAAAGAACTATACCAAATGTTTTTTAATCAAGAAGCACCATTAACTCAATTATCAAATATTAAAGCATCAGAATATTCTCCCGCTCATATTACAGCGGTATTCTTAAGATATAGAAATGAACCTGAAAAAGCTTTACATCATTTGGATGATATTGAACAGAAAGTAACAATTAAACCAATGGTAGAAAGACCTGAATCTCCTAAATCCCCTGAATTATCTGAATTACCAAATTTAATTGAAAATATAATTCCAAGTGGAGCTCCTAATAAAGTAGAAATTAAGGAATCACCATCAATAAATAAAACAGACAATAGTATTTATAGACTATTAAAAAATGCTGATTCTAATAAAAAAAACAATACAAAGGAGATAATATCTGATACAATTGTAATCAATGATAGTCTAGATAAAATAACTAAACCAAAAGAATTAGTTGAATTTTTAGAAAAACTAGAAGTTAATGATTCAGATGCTAAGTTTACTGTTAATGAAATTATTACTAATTTTTAATTTTTAAATTTGATTAGTTTATTTATCAGGAGTAGTAATCATTTTATACATTAATTTTTCAGTAGATTCTATTCCAGAATATGTCATTAAACCAAAATTTACATCAGATACAGAATTTAAAATCATATCAATATCAGCAGTATTGTTTATAATAAGATTAATTTTATTTTTGTTAATACCGTTAATATGAAATTCGTTATTAACAATAAATTTATTATTTTGTTCATATATTTGAACAAATTCATATACATAAGTATTAGTTGATTTATCTCTAATTTCACTAACTGATGTATATCCATTAGATTTGATTAAATCATAATTAAATTGGACTGTTGTCAAAATTTTATCATTATAATTTGGTGAATATTCATATTTAAAATTAAAAAATTGTTTTTCTTTGAATTCTTCTAATTTAGTATTAAAAACATCACTATATCCTGGTATATAACCTTTAGTTAGGTTATAATATAACGAAGGATAAAATTTAATAAGAGGTCTGATTGATTTACCAATGTACATTTATGTATATTATATATAATTGTTAATATATATAAATAATGATTCAATTTTTATTAAATAAAAAACATATATATTTATCAGTCTATTATAAAGAATAATATATAATGGATATTTTTGCAGGTTTCAAAAAATTATGGGCGGAAATTTACAAAAACATAATGTATTGTAAGTACTATTACAGATACAAATATTCAGGTGTAAATACATCTGATAATAATAATGGTCAAGATGAAAATTATGATAATAATTTGTTAGATGGTGATGAGCAATTTATAATTTCTAAATCGGAAAGATATTAAATATCTAAAGGATATTTAGGTATATAAATGTTTCAAAATAATATAGTTAATTATAAAATTAATTTAGATGCAGAAACGAAACGTGAGTATAAATCTAATGAATTAAATGAATTAAATGATTTAGACAATTCTGATAAATTATCAAAGTTTATGAGTATTTTTAATATGTTGAAAAATGAGTTGGTATTATTGAAAAAAGATATAATTAAATTAGAAAGAGAAATGAATAAAATAAATTTTGTGTCTTCCTAAATATTTTATATAAATTAATAAAATTTATTACTATAAATAAATTTTAATATAATACATTTTTATTTTTTTTCTTTTTAAATAATATATTATAACATGTCAGGAAACGTAGAAAAAGCTCCTCAGAGTTTATCTGTTGCTACAATTTGTCCTATTGTTCTTAATACAGCAGAACAAATTATCACTTACAAAACTGCATCAACTATTGCTCGTCAAAGAAATGCCGGCAGCGGTCTTGGTATTTGCTTCCCTAACTGGTATGCTTATTCACAAGTATGGACTCAAGAACAAGCCCCTAAATGCTGTGATTATGGTGTTCAACAAGCTCTTCAAACTAACACCCCTATTTATTATTATTAAATGTATTTACTAAATAATTATTAGGGATTTTTTGAAGTTTATTTTTATTTGTCTATCTAAATTATTTTTAGGTATAGAAATTTCTTTTTGTATATTTTTATCCAAGTTATTTGATTTAATATTAATTTTAATCGAATTAAAATTTGCACCAAATGTTTTTATTTTTTTTCTTTGTTCAAATCTAAAATTGATTTCTTCTCTGGAATTAGATGAATTTGTAGAATTGGTTGAATTGGTTGAATTTAAATTATTTGATTCATCAGATATATCAGATTTAATTGAACCAAATGAACTATTTTTTTTATGGATTTTTGTTATTTTAATTTTTTTAAAGTCCTCAATATAAACAGATGATTTTATTGGTTTATCATCTTCATCAATCCAAGTTGGTATTTTTGCAAAATTTTCATATGAATCTGAAGAGTTTAAATTTGAATTTATAGATACATTGTATAATTTAGAAGAATCTTGATAATTTAAATTATTTATGTTAAGTGTAAATTCATTTTGATTAAAATTACCTAAATTATGTGTATTATAAAAATTAGGTAAATTTGATAAATCAATCATATTATTAATATTTTCATTTGGATTAAAATTACTAAAATTGTGTAAGTTATGTAAATTATTAAAATTAGGATTAACACTTGAAATAAATAATAAATCATTAGCGTTGTTGTGGACAATTCCAGCTATTTTTGCATTAAGAGATGATAATTCATTAATTAAATTAAAATGTTCCAGGATAACATTAGATGTATTAACAGGAGAAAAATTACTAAAACTTGAATAATTATATTCATTAATAAGTGAATTATAAATCGAAATAATATTATTAATTTTTGCTATTATATTGATTTTAAAAGTATTAAAAAAATTTATTGAAAAAGAATTTATATTATTAATAAATTCACTAATAATTTGGT
>JACCDW011837574.1_pt1 | contig 12714 bp, 7 predicted proteins | sample 7449781 | NCBI WGS metagenome assembly JACCDW01 (sample SAMN15323449, study PRJNA562643) | freshwater metagenome | isolation source: river surface water | place: USA:Blue River Watershed | collected 2017-08-18
AAGGGTAAGTAGTCTCTTGGATCCTGAACCCGACCACTTGAATCTTTTATTTGATAATGTAAGTGGTTTCCGGTACTCTTACCGGTACTACCTATACCGCCAAGAACTGTATTACCAGTTACTCGATCATTTAATCGTACAAGAGGTACAGCATTCATATGTAGATAAGCTGATTCGGTGCCATCGTCATGCCTGATAAAAACGGCGTAACCATTACCTCTACCCGGCGTATTAACAGTATCTACTCTAACAACTGTGCCAGGTGCTGATGGGAATATTCTTGTTCCTTCAGGACCAGCAATATCTATACCTGCATGGAACTTTTGTTCTCCGGTTAACGGATCTCTACGGGTACCAAAATTTGAAGTTACTTTTACATTGCTAGCATCACCTACTGGATTTGCGTGACCGGTTGGGCCAGCCGCAGTTGGATTGTTTGTGCCCGTAGCTCCGGGCCCGCCCGGGCCTCCAGTACTAGGACTAGTACCGCCTGTGCCGCTGGATACTGCTGGAGGTCTAACAATGTTTGTGTTAGCATTGTCACGAGCTGAAATGGGTCTTCCGTCTGGTCCAATGCCGCTTAGATCTGAAGTGATTCTCTCGCCCCGATCGTTATATTTTAACTCAAGGGGTCGTATCTTAAATAGAGGAACGTCAAACTGTTTTGCACCGTATATAGTTGTAGTAAACATTCCATTTTGGAACTTATTCACTACTCTAGTAAGTAGATAGACACCACTGAATGAATTGCTCAATCCATTCATATTCCAATAGCCGCTATTATTATCTTCATCGTTAAGATCTAAATCAAACGGCGGTGGAGTAGCAACTTGTAGTAGAACATGAGGTTGTGCGCTCTGATCAAATGCGCCGGCATCAACTGTGGATCTTCCTTTTACGCTGCCCAAATACCAAGGATCTCCTCGTATAGTCATGTCAATATTGAGAAACGCCGCCGGTGTTGCATGTTTGGTATAGATATAATTAAACAACACATTTGATGGTGATCCTCGACGGGCAATCATTGACGTTGCAGGCCCGCTGCTAGCCGGAGTAGGGTCAGTTGATACCGGTGGAACCATATCAAACGCATTTATATCGCCTGTCCGAATAAGACCAGCTTCTTTGATTTGGTCAAGAGTTAAACCTCCTGCTCTTTCCATTAGATCTGTAAGCAGATCTTCAGCATAAGTTACTCCAGATGACTCTGGGTCATATGCTGTGCCATCTGGATTTGTGATTGCAGGAGGACCTCCGGCGCCAGCAGCTTGTTGTGCATTAGCCGCGGCTGTTGCTACTTGATTTAATCTCTGAGATCCAATTCTACTAGCTAAATCCTGTGCTGCTTGTTGCGTCCCACTTCTTATGCTATTTTTTAATGTTTCAACATCGGCGACAGCAGTAATTCCTAATGATCTTGCAATATTTCCAATTTGTCCGTCGCTTAAACTTCTCAGGACATCAGCAAATTTTGTTGCGTCCCTTAGTTTATCTATTGCTCCCAACAAACCTCTAGCTGTGCTAAGATCCTGATTTAGTGGTTGGGTTGGATTCATCATAGGTGCCGTGATCAATTCCGTATCACCTATCATACCGTTTCTTGGCGCTTGTAAAATTGTAGTGCCGGGATCAAATTTTAATTCAAGATTAAGTATTTGATCATTTAGTCCAGTAAACAGATATTTGTAAGACTTTAATAATTTATTTTCTTTTCGTAACTGTTGTAGTCTAAATGTAGCAGCATTTTCTTGGTTTCTACCGGTCTGATCTGTGGCGTCGGCATTTAGTAATTTTAATTCTAGATCAGGCCGGCCAGTTTCGTATATTACTGGTCTTACAATAATTTTTTTAGTATAATCATTTCTCTTTCTATCAAACTTTTTATATTCAACATCCATATCCACTGATATCCAATTTACTGCTGCGGTTTTTTTAGCTTGTGAGGTTGGATCGTTGATATTTGATAAGTTTGATATTCCGTTAACGAAGTCGTCGCAGACTGAAAGTAGTTTAACAAAGAAATTATAAAAATCTGTTTTAGCTGCCACAGTAAATGTGTATTCTTGATACGCTGGTTCCGATTTACCAGTATTAACTAATGACGCATCAGCGGTAGTATCAGAAGCAGTTAATTGTGCTCTAACCTGACCGCTAGAAATTGCTCCTTGATTGTTTACATCAGGATTACTAGAACTTCTCAAAGGTGTATTGGCAGGTAAAAGCGGTTTAGCTGATCCTAGTAATCTACTAGTATCAAAAAAGTATTCATCTGGATCTGTATAGTCACTGGGCAAATTCTGTTTTAAACTTTGATTAAGTACAGCCTGAAAATTTTCAATAGCTTCTTTTACAGTTTTACCAGTGCATTGAACTTCGTGCGGTGTGCGGAAATCTCTATCGTTATATAAAATTCCCTCATATGGTGTTAGTTTAACTAGATAATAACTTCCGTTTTGATCTACTTTAATATCTATAGCATTAAGGGTACAGATCCATCCATATGGACCGTCAACTACAGTAGGATTACCACCAATATCCTCATCATCGGGATCAGCCTTTCTGCCCATAAATGATATTTCAATCATGGTCAAAAATCGTGTGTTTCTATTTTCACCTTTGGCCATTCCAGTTGCATCTAACCATTTTCTAGCTATCTGCATCTGATCCATTAGATTGGCCATGCCGGGCTGTATAAGTTTTAACTCTATTGATGAAGGCCAATAATTAGCGTCTGAGGCTAAACCGGTTTCCATAACAACGTCATCGATTAACACACCCGTAACGCCGGTCTGCGCTATCACTACCATGTCGCCGGCTGCTACCGGCCTAGTAAAAGATTTAGGAGCAGAACCAGCTGACGCTGAAGTATTAGTTCCAGTTGTATTACCAGTAGATGGTGTGTCTGCTCTTGGGTTGCTTGTGGTTTCGTTAGCATTCACATTTGCATTAGCTGAAGATGCTCTACCTCTTTCAGAAAGTACCTTGTCTTTAACTAATGCAAACTTAATATTATAAGTTGGTGTGTCATATAAATCTAACACATTGCCGTAAACACGACCTAGATAAGGATCAAAAATTTCCGGGGAACGAACACTAGGCTTATTACCACCAGCCTCTGTGCCGTCTGTAACATTCTCGGCCATTATTATGAACCTCTATACTTTAAAATATTATCAACTGTAACACTATTGGGTAGATATATCAGTGTGCCTGCTTTAAAGTCTCTGATAGGGTCAACTAGTACGTCTGGGTTTCTTAATGCAAATACCCACCATAGTCGAGAATTTTCATATAACGCATATGCTAGTAAATCTGGTCTTTCTTCATATCCGTGAGCAATCACATAGGGTTCATCGTCGTCAAGGGCAGGTATTCTAGGCAAGGTATTGATATCTAAAAACCGATCGCCTAGCGATAAACTTCCTTTTAAAAAGCTATCATTTCTAAAAAATGTTGACATTAAATAAATCCACGCTTATATGCTTTTCCGTTGGTCACGTCAGTTAAATTAAATCTTGATCTTACCTTATGTGGTGTGTAAGACGGTGTTAACACCACCGATAGGTTTAGTTTTGTGGGGAGATATGTTACTGTAGTCATTTCTCCTGGACCGCACACTACTGGTACATAGTCAATGTCATCAGGCAATGTAGTACTGTAACTAGTAATCACAACTGGGACTTTGTTAAAACCATGTTCACCTAAATATTCAAATAACAACACGGGAGGTGGTGTTCCAAACGAACCTTCTGCAACTGCCGCATCACCAAAATAGGCTTTGGTAGAAATTCTCATAAAGATTAGCATGGCTAGCATATATCTAGCTTCGTAAATATCGTTCGCAGTAAAATCACCGGTGATATTGATTTCGTTAGGTCTGCTGTTAATAAATGTGTTAATTGGATAATTCATTCCGTGCAGCAGCGTTTGATTATATTCAACTGTAGCGCCCATTGTTACTGACGGTGTGTATTGCCAAACTAATCCGTTGCTTTCTTTAATGGGTCTCATCAAGTAGTCAGCTTCGGTACCTGCAGAATAGAACCTTTCCTTCCCGCCGGTTTTAGGGCGTAATCTTGCTCTCCAATCATAAGTAGTTTGTAGAGCACCGGTAGCTTCGCTGTCCCTGTATACAGAAATTACAGTTTTTAGTTGGTTGTCAACTGCAACTTGTCTTTTATCAACTAGCGTTGAATAAGCAGACTCTCTAAAATCAGGTATGCCGCCGCCGAAGCCAGGAATAAATGAATTGAGTAAACCGCCGGCTATGTCTTTTACAAATGGGTTTTTAATACCGCCAAGTGCGTTGGCAGCTTTATTACTTAGAAAGCTATCAATCGATCGTTGTGTCGAATTCCACAGTTGTGGTGATTTGAAAAACTCATTAGCCATTAGCTGGACCTCCAACAATATTTATCAACTTAATTAAAATATCTGTTTATAAAAAAGTATTTTCTGGGCCAAAAAAACATTGACTATTCTACAGAAGAATGTATAATGGTTTAAATTGCAGGAGAACGCATGACAACTATTAAAAAACAAAATTATCTAAATAACAAAGACATCTTAAAAGAAATTCACAAGAGTAAGATGACCTACTGCTACATCGAAGATGAGAAGTACGGCATGTATGATATTATTTTAGATAGTGTAAAAGACATTAACAAAAAGAACATCAAGAAAGCCAAAGAGAATAAGGCTGCAAGATTGCAGTCTGATCAATATGCTGAAGCAATGGCTACTTTTGACAGCAAGGATTATCGTAATAAGCCTAAGCAAAAAGAATTTGCCATTGATATAAACGACATCGCAGATGAGGATGTTGTGTTTCGAGTAATGACTTACGAACACATTCCAGAAGAAGAAGGCCGTAAGAAGAACCCAAAGAACGAAGCAGAAGAAAAGAGCCGTGTAAACTTTCCTCCTTTTAAACATTATGCGTTTATTAACGGTGAGCTTTCAGAAGTCGCTCGTAGTCACTGGCAGGGCAGTATTAGTAACGGACACTTTTCAGCAGAACACGGTCGTATTACCAACAAACTAGGAACAATGTTTCTCAAGTTAGTTGAACGTTACAGTCATCGTGCTAACTGGCGTGGTTACACATATGTTGATGAAATGCGTGGGCAAGCACTTGTACAGCTAAGTCAAGTAGGCTTGCAGTTTAACGAAGCAAAGAGTGATAATCCATTTGCTTACTATACTGCCGCAGTAAACAACAGTTTTACCCGAGTGCTAAACTTAGAAAAACGTAATCAAACTATTCGTGACGACATTCTCATTGAACAAGGACATTTGCCTAGCTTTAGTAGACAGTTGGCACACGAACAAGAACTTCGCGCACTTAGAGAAAGTGCAGAAAGCGAAAAGCCAGCATATGAGGAATATGACGACGTATGAGTCAGCTGTTCAAAACAGCGGCCTGCTTTACAGATATTCACTACGGACTAAAGCAAAACAGCCGCATCCATTTGGACGATTGTCATCGATTTGTTGACTGGTTCATTGCAGAAGCAAAAGCTCGTGGAGCAGAAACCTGCATTTTCTTAGGTGATTGGAGTCACCATCGTGCCAGCGTAAACGTTGCCACAATGAACGCTAGCATTAAGGATCTTAAAAAGTTAAACGACAACTTTGAAAAGGTTTACTTTATCACTGGTAATCACGACTTGTATTACAAAGACAAGCGTGAACTAAACAGCGTTGAGTATGCTCGCGATCTACCAAACTTTGTTATGGTTGATGAAAAGTTTGTGCAAGACGATGTTGCTATTCTTCCATGGCTGGTAGCAGACGAGTGGAAGCAAGTACAAAAGATGAAGGTCAAGTACTTGTTTGGTCATTTAGAGTTGCCCTACTTCAAAATGAATGCTATGGTGGAGATGCCAGACCACGGTGGGCTCAAAGCAGAACACTTGAGTGGACCTGAATATGTGTTCAGCGGACACTTCCACAAGCGCCAGTACAAGAATAACATTCACTATATTGGTAATGCTTTTCCACACAACTATGCAGACGTTGATGACAATGAACGTGGTGCTATGTTCTTAACTTGGGGTGAAGAACCAGTATATGTTAACTGGCCTGACTGTCCAAAGTTTAAGGTAATTTCTCTTTCAGATTTATTAGACAATCATGAAAAACTACTTGACAGTTACACCTATGCTCGTGTAAAGTTAAACATTAGCATTAGCTACGAAGAAGCTAATTTTATTAGAGAAAAGTTTGCCGAGCAATATAATGTTAGAGAACTTCAACTTATTCCTGTTAAGGAAGAAGAGCAGGAATTTGAAGGCGGCGAAATTAAATTTGAAAGCGTAGACCAGATTGTTATCAGTCAGTTGGATACTATCGAATCCAACACAGTTGAAAAAGAATTGTTGATTAAAATTTACAACGGATTAGAAACTTAATGTTAAAAATCAAAAATGTTAGCGCCAGAAATTTTATGAGTATTGGCGCACAGACTCAGGCTGTTAATTTTGATAACTGTAATCTAACCCTAGTACTAGGACATAATCTAGACATGGGAGGCGACGGTAGTCGCAATGGTACCGGTAAGACTACTATTATTAACGCACTCAGCTATGGGCTATATGGCGAAGCATTAACTAATATTAAGAAAGATAATCTTATTAACAAAACCAATGGTAAAGGAATGATCGTTACTGTTGATTTTGAAATTAACAATAAAACTTATCGTATTGAGCGTGGTCGTAAACCAAATATCCTGCGCCTGATTGTAGACGGTAATGATACGGGCGATGCATCTAATGAGGATGATGACGCACAGGGCGACAGCAGAGAAACACAAAAAGAAATTGAAAAAATTATTGGGTTCCCGCATGAAATGTTCAAGCACATTATTGCGTTGAACACTTATACAGAGCCATTTTTGGCTATGAAGAGCAACGATCAGCGGTCGATGATTGAATTGCTATTAGGTATTACTGATCTAAGTAAAAAAGCAGATATCCTTAAGGAATTACTAAAACAAACAAAGGATTCTATCAAGGAAGAAGAAATACGTATCAGTACTGTTAAATTAAGCAACGAGCGTATTGAAAAAAATATCACAGAGATTGAAAGTCGTAGTAGGGCTTGGGAAAAAACCAAGTCAGATAAACTTGCTGATATGCTCACTACTATTGAGGCTCTCAATGAAATTGATATCACTGTTGAAATTGAAAATCACAAGCTAAATCAAGAAAATAAAGAAAAGTCCGATGCTAAGACTGTATTAAAAAACGAATTAGATCGAACTGAAACTTCTCTTAATCGCAGTAATAAAAAACTGCTAGAGCTTGAGGGTAATATTAAAAATGCGTTAGATGGTGTATGTCCTGCATGTGGTCAAGGGACTGCACATTTGGATACACACGAAGAATATACCAAAGACTTATATACTAAACTTAGCGAAGAAAAGAAATATAACAGTGAAGTTTCCGCGCGACTAGCTGAGATCAGCGAGGCTATTGATGCCTTTGGTATTATCGATGACAGCAAAGATACATTTTACGACACACTGGAAGCAGCACTTGAACATAAGCATAATTTAGAAACATTAGCTACGCAATATGCTGAGAAAGTAGACGAAGCTAACCCTTACATTGAACAAATTAATAGTCTTAGAGAAACAGGTCTTCAGGATATTAGTTTTGACTCAATTAACGAACTAACATATCTCAAAGATCATCAAGAATTCCTGCATAAGCTACTCACTAGCAAGGATAGTTTTATCCGTAAGAAAATTATTGATCAAAACATCAGCTATCTAAATCATCGCCTAGCCTATTATATTGAAAAAATTGGCTTGCCTCATGATGTCAAGTTTAACAGTGATCTATCTGTTGAAATTACAGAATATGGTCGAGACTTAGACTTTGACAACTTGAGCCGCGGGGAGCGCAATCGCTTAATTTTAAGTTTAAGTTGGGCATTTAGAGATGTATATGAAAGTCTAAATCATCCAATGAACTTGATGTGTATTGACGAGCTAATTGACAGCGGCATGGATACTATTGGTGTTGAAAATTCATTAGCTATCCTAAAGAAAATGAATCGTGAGCAGCACAAAAACATTTTCCTAATTAGTCACAAAGAAGAACTAGTTGGGCGAGTTAATAATGTATTAACTGTTATTAAAGAAGGTGGATTTACCAGCTATAACACAGATACAGAATATGTAGAATAACCAAGATCAAATACCAGTGTCTATTTTCATATTTAAATATGATTATGGAATGGACACACAAAGGTCAAACTGTTAATGAATTACCTGAAGGTACAGAAGCCTTTGTTTATCTAATTACTAACTTAACTAACAGTAAGAAATATGTTGGTAAAAAGCTAGCAAAATTTAGAAAAACAAGACCTCCCTTAAAAGGTAAGAAAAACAAGCGCAGAAGTACTGTTGAAAGTGACTGGCGAGAATATTGGGGTAGTAACGATCATCTTAAATCAGATGTTGAGCAGTTAGGGCCCAATAACTTTACTAGAGAAATATTATATTTTTGTCCTAGTAGAGGCGTAGCAAGTTATTTGGAAGCAAGGGAACAGTTTGAGCGGCGAGTACTTGAAACAGATGAATATTACAACGGCATTATTAATGTACGAGTAGGCAGTTCACAAATTTTAAGAGAATCGCTTAAGGCTTTATAAATTATAATACACGGCACACATGGCATTTTCAAAATCCTTCCGGCATTTTAAATAATTCATTTTTAGGCACAATATAGGAACTGTACGGCACCCACGACGGTAGTGGGCTCCTTGAGGCTCCTTAGTGGTTCACTAAGGCGTCAGATCTGGAGATACAGTCGCAAAGATGCAATCTGCGTTATGGCATTAAAAGTATGTGGGCTCTGAGAAAAAGCAACCCACAAGTTGGTATAACTGAACTCTACCAGGTTATACTAGCTTCCGCGGGATATCAGTGACGGAAGTGTAAGAGGGGAAAAGGCTCGCTGCCTCTCAATAGCACCCGGGTTAGGGATGGTGAAGCTCATCGTGATGACGCTTTTCTTTTTGTTCACTCCGTAAGGGGTGAACTATGGCTCCACTTTCGTGATAACTTCTTAATAATTAAATCAACTAAAAAAATATCTTACAAGTGAATGAGTGAAGTGAAACGAAACGAAAGAACGCAGTAAGATAAGACCTTTAGGTCTTAACAGTATATGTGGATGTTATAGAAATTCGTTCTTGGGTTTGCCGGCCTTAATGCGATTGAAGTCATTGATAACTTTAATAGCAGTTTCTCTGTCATAGCCGCTAAGGAACCACACTTCACTCCAGCTGAAAGCACCTTCACTGTAAACAACTAGTTCAGTGAGCTGTAGATGAATTGCGGTTGCTTCGCTTCTTAGCCTACCGAGAAATGAAACGATTTCTTCGGGGGTAGCTCGTGCTAAGAAGCTGTGAAAAAATTTACAGGATCAAATCCGATATCCTGTTCAAATGGACCGTGTTTGTCGCATTCTAACTGAATTCTTTTATTAACACCAATCTTATTGATATTTTCAATTTGCTTTTCAATGTTGCGGCCAATACTGGTTTCGCAGTTTTCTAAAAATTCTTTAATTTGATTGCGATCATAAACAGTAAATTCTTCGCCATCAACTTTACCTGCAACACTAGCAACGCTGTCTACAACTAGATCAAAATTCATTTGAGCAATACGAACAAAACTTTCGTTAAATGCTTTTAACTGTTCCATTTCATCTTCAATAGCTGAAATGCTTTGTAAGCTTCGAGTGCTTTGGAAATTAGCAATACCGGCTTTAATCGTACTTTCGTAAGTGAAAGGACGCAGAGTGATTTCTAAGCCGCTATCTGTGTGAAAACTGTAGGTTTCTTCTAGAATGCTCATTGTTTCTAGTGCAGTTTCAACGCTGGCTGTGGATGTGCAGATTTCACCACATACAGGACATTTACCTGATACTTCAACATTGTCACCGCGGCTAGCACCTTGAATAGCAACTAATAATGTTTCAATGTCATTTGATAACATTTTGCGAGGATTTTTTACAGCTGGTACACAGCTCATAATCACATGTGCTACAGCCTCACCGTTGAGTAGTGCATCGGGATTTTTAAGTACAACTTCGTCTTTTGCAGTCATTGGAAAGACTGCTAGTTCGCCACTTTCGGGCATATCAACTACATCATCTGTATAAAATTTTCCTTGGCTTGGAAGTTTGGTATACAGTTTGGGTGTTCTAAAAAATCCAGCTAATGGGTTGTGTGTTTTTGCCATATAAAACTCCTGTTTATAAAACAGATAAATATAATTTGATGGTGTTATCTAATCTGCTAGATATTTATCACCATAAAAACTGTGTTTAATAGGTTTTGGAATGGAAATAGGTTTACCCGACGGCAGTACCGCTAAAATATCAAGTTTGCCTGATTTTGCGACTGAAGCCACGCAGAAGCAGATGTTGGCGATTGCTAGACAGTTAGCAAAGAACAATGACAAAGCTAAAGCTGCGATGGAAAATCTAGTAGCTAATGCCAAAGACAGTATCAATCATGATAAGAAAGCCAACGAAGAACAAAAGAAAGCTATTGAAGATCTAGGAAAAGAAATTCAAGGTGGCCTAAAAGGATTCCGTACAAAATTTGCTGATCGTATTGAAGCTGATACACAGCAGGTGTTTGGATTTGCTGCCCAGGCTTTAGGCAGCGTAGGTGCCGCAGCAATCGGCGCTGCTGGTTTCTTAGTTGGATTGACTAAAGCTGCTGCTGGATTTGCTGAAAATGTTGGCAGACAAATGGACGCTGTAGTTCAAGCAGGCGCAGGCTTTAACGATCAATTTGGTGGTAGTTTAAGCGGTGCAATAAGTGCGCTAAATGGTATAGGATTAACCACAGAACAGGCCACAGGCCTCATGGCAGATTTTTCTAGAATGACGCAGATAGTCACTAAAGCTAGACTGCCTCAGATGACACGCTCATTCTTAGCAGCAACTAACAACGGTAGAGACCTAGGGCTAACACTTGCAGATGCAACTCGTGCAATGGCCGATGAAATACAGTTAAGATCAGAGCTTATGGATGTAAGCTCAATGGATTCGCGTACATTAGGGCTTGCTGCTGCTAAACAAATTGCAATGCAGAACAGATATGCTGCTGCACTGGGTATGAGTGTTGAGCAGTTGAGAAAATCATCAGCTGAGCAAGTTAAAAATAATAACTTTGTCCTACTAGCACAATTAAAATATGGACCACAATTTACTGAAGCAATGCGTAATTTTGCTACAACAGTAAAAGGTCAGGCTGGTGAATCATTTGACCCTGTAGCAGATGCTTTAATGACAATGATTTCTGACCCAGCTGCTGCTGCAACTGAACAAGGTCAAGCAATATCAAGATTTGCATCCGCAATGCAAGCCGCTGGTGTTCCAATGATGGATGTTATACAGCGTGCTAGAGAAGAACTACAACAAACTGGTAGAATAGACGGCGAAGCGTTTGGTAATAGAATTATTGGTCTGATGCGCCAAGCTGCAACGTCTGGATCTGACGCATCTAAAATTTTAATGTCACAGATGATTGGAGAGACAGATCCATTAATTGCGGCATTCGCTCAGTCAATTATTAATTTGCAAACCAGTGCTAATAGAATGCAGAAAAATCTTACACCTGATGCAGGAAAATCTGCTATAGATCAAATGCGTGATACTGTTAATTCTTTAACAGCTACATTTGATAATTTAAAACTACAACTATTCAGTAAACTAGCACCGTTGTTGACTGGCATTATGGAAGGATTGATGGCAGTAGCACCTGATATTGTAGTAGCTATTACAACTATAGTTGATGCGTTAGTAGGCGGTACCGGCCGCGGCGGCAGTATTAAAGATGCTGTAGCTAGCCTAGGCCCATCTATTCGAGCAGCAGGTGATACCATTGCGGGCATTATCAGAGATGTAAAGGCTTTATTTAAACAGTATACTGATCCTAAATCAGGTGACATTGATTGGGGCGGATTAATTGGTAATTTAGTTGCTAAAGCAGCTATTGGTGCTATAACATTAATCAAAGATGCGTTTGTTGAAGGAATAAAATATCTTTGGGAAAATCCACAGGTAGTTGGTGCATTAGTAGCGGGCATTGGCGTACTAATGGGCATAGCCGCAGCTAAAGCAGCAGCCGGCGCAGTTCTCGGTGGTGTGGGCGATCGACTACGAGACAGAATATCTGGGCGTGCTAGCCGCGGCGTTCCCGGCGTTCCCGGCGGCGCCGGTCCTGGAGGAAGAGCACAACCTGCATCGGTAAAATCAATTGGTTTAGATGCGCTTAAGGGTGTAGGTAGCGCAGTATCTATGTTAGCCAGAGGCGCAGCCGGTGTAGCTGTTATGTTTTTATTAGCTAAAGCACTACCAGCAGTTGCCGAAGGTATCAAAAGTTTTGAAGGTGTGACACCAGGTGCATTGGTTGCCGCAGGTGCCGCACTTGCTGGTATGAGTATAGCGTTAGCAGCAGCTAGTAAAATATTCTCCAATCCTATGACTATATTAGGATTAGCTGCATTTTCATTGGGTGTTATGGGCTTAGGTAAAGCTCTACAATGGGCAGCACCATTTGTTAAAGAATTTGCACCAATAGTTCAAACATTGATAAACGCAATCAGAGATACTGCATTGGGCTTAATGGATACATTTGTAAAGACATTAGAGCGAATTCCTGAAATTATTAGAGCTATTGGTG
>JACCDW010905726.1_pt1 | contig 12712 bp, 10 predicted proteins | sample 7449781 | NCBI WGS metagenome assembly JACCDW01 (sample SAMN15323449, study PRJNA562643) | freshwater metagenome | isolation source: river surface water | place: USA:Blue River Watershed | collected 2017-08-18
AATGCCACGGAGTTTGCCTTCGGTACCAGTCCCACGGGGTCAGGAAGCAGCGAGATTTGTGAGGTGCTTCCGATGGAGGAAGGCACGATGGCGGTCGGATTCCTGCGGCGAGTTTCCGGGGCGGAAGCTTCCTATCAAGCGCGAGTCTTTACGGATTTATCGACCGGATTTTCCAGTGGCACCAACCTGACCCCCGTGCGATCCGCCGACCAAACCGGAGTTCCCCCCGGGTACGAGCGGGTGGAGGTCCAGGCGCCTACCACCGGCGAGCGCGGTTTTATCCAGATCCAAGCCACCGTCCCGTAGCGGATGGCTTTCGCCTTTTCAAACAGGGAATAGGGCTGGACGGGCAGAGGTGCGGGGGGGAATGATTTTGTATGGCCAAAACAGGTAAAACCACGCCGGCGGGCTCCTTTGAGGAGTCGCTCCGGGAGCTGGAGTCCCTAGTGGAGCAGATGGAATCTCCGGAACTGCCTCTGGAGACCATCGTGGAGAAGTATGAGGCGGGCATGAAGCTGGTGGCGGCCTGCACGGAAAAACTGAAGGCCGCGGAAAAACGCATCTCGTTGCTGACCAAGAGGAAAGAGGGATCGGTAGGGGAGGGGGAGCTGGAAGATGGGGAGACCGGGCCCAAGGCAAAGAAGGCTGGTCGAACCAACCCCGACCTGCTTATCTAGCCGGCTCTTATGGCAACCCCTTTGCTGGATTCCATCAAAGGTCCCCAGGACGTTAAAAAGCTCCCGGTGGAAGATCTTCCGCGGCTCGCGGAGGAGATCCGCGAGGAACTCATCAGTGTCCTGAGTAAGACCGGCGGACACCTCGGGCCCAATCTGGGTGTGGTGGAGCTAACCATCGCCCTGCACCGGGTGTTCGACACGCCGACGGATCACTTTCTTTTTGACGTCAGCCACCAAGCCTACGTCCACAAGCTGCTCACGGGCCGGCGGGATCGGTTCCACACCATTCGGCAACCCGGCGGGCTCAACGGCTTCATGCTGCGTTCCGAGAGCGAGCACGACTGTTTTGGCGCCGGCCACGCCGGAACGGCCCTGTCGGCTGCCCTCGGCATGGCCACCGCGCGGGACATGCGGGGCGGCAAGGAGCACGTCATTTGTCTGGCGGGCGATGCGGCCTTCACCTGCGGCGTCACCTTTGAGGCGCTCAACAACGTCGCCCACCACACCAAGCGGCTGATCACCATCCTCAACGACAACAAGTGGTCGATCGACAAGAACGTCGGGGCGATCGCCGGCTACCTCAACAAGATCACCACGGATTCACGGTTCATCCACTTGCACGAACGGGCCGCCCACTTCATTGAGAAGCTGGGTGGTGCCAAGGCGCTCAAAGTCGCCCGGCGCGCAGAGGAGCATGTGAAGGGGATGATCTTCCCCAGCGTGATCTTTGAGGAACTGGGCGTGACCTACTACGGCCCGGTGGATGGCCACGACATCACTTCGCTCATCAAGATGTTCGAGTTTCTCAAGACCCAGAACTTCCCGGTCATCCTCCACGTGGCCACCACAAAGGGGAAGGGGTACGAGCCGGCGCTGGCGAAGCAGAAAAAGTTTCACGGTCTCGGGCCGTACGACCCGGAGACGGGGGAGACCAAGTCCCTCGGCCAACCCACGTTCAGCGAGGTTTTTGCCGACCACCTTTCCAAGCTGGCGGACCAGGATCCCCGCATCGTGGCGATCACCGGGGCGATGCCCAACGGCACCGGCCTAGATCGGTTCCAGCCCAAGCACCCCGACCGCTATTTCGACGTCGGCATCGCGGAGGAGCACGCGGTGCTCTTTGCCGCAGGCATGGCGACCAAGGGCTTCAAGCCGTTCTGCGCGATCTACTCCACCTTCCTGCAGCGGGCGTACGACCAGATCATTCACGACGTCTGCCTTCAGAACCTGCCGGTGGTCTTTTGTATGGACCGGGGCGGTCTCTCCGGCGACGACGGTCCGACCCACCACGGTCTCTTCGACATCTCCTACATGCGGGGAGTGCCCAACATCGTCCACATGTCGCCTAAGGACGAGGATGAGTTCGTCGATATGCTTTACACGGCCAGCCTGCACAACGGTCCGAGCGCCATCCGGTATCCCCGGGGTACGGGCCCGAATGCCACGATCAAGAAGACCCCGCTGGCCCTGGCGATCGGCAAAGCGGAAGTGATCCGGCACGGTAAAAAAGTGGCGATCTGGTCCTACGGGCAGATGCTCCCGCTCGCGCTCCAGCTTTCCGACGAACTCAAGGCGGAGGGGATCGAAGCGGCGGTGATCAATGCGCGATTCGCCAAGCCCATGGACAGCGCGCTGCTGGAACTCTTTGCCAAGAGCGCCGACGTCATCGTCACCTTTGAGGATCACGTCCTCAAGGGCGGCTTTGGCAGCGGGGTGCTCGAGGAACTGGCCGAGCTGGGTATCCAAACCCCCGTGGTGCGGATCGGTTGGCCGGACGAGTTTGTGGACCACGGCAAGCCGGAAGCCCTGCGGGAGAGGTACGGGGTGAGCGTGGCTGCTGCGAAAGAAAAACTCGCCCCCTACATCGCCCAGATCAAGGGCACCGGCCGCAAACTCCAGCCCACGGCCGCCTGATCCGTTGCGGATCCCGGCCGAAACCATTCCTTGATGAAGATCGTGCTCGCCTATTCCGGAGGTCTCGACACCTCCGTGCTGCTCGCCTGGCTCAAGGAGACCTATGACGCCGAGGTGATTGCGTTCTGTGCCAACATCGGTCAGGAGGAGGAGTTACAGGGGTTACACGCGAAGGCCCGGCGGACGGGGGCGAGCAAGGTTTACATCGACGACCTGCAGGAGGAGTTTGCCCGGGACTTCATCTATCCGATGATGCGGGCGGGGGCGATCTATGAGGGGCAATATTTCCTGGGGACCTCGATTGCACGGCCGCTGATCGCCAAGCGGATGGTGGAGATTGCGCGAAAAGAGAAGGCACAGGCCTTGGCCCACGGCGCCACGGGGAAAGGTAATGATCAGGTCCGGTTTGAGCTGACAGCGGCGGCTCTGGAGCCCGACGTGGAGGTGATCGCACCCTGGAGGGATGAGCGGTTCCGGGAGCAGTTTCCGGGGCGGACGGAGATGATCCGGTACTGCGAGGAAAAGGGGATTCCTGTTCAGGCCAGTGCCAAGAAGCCTTATTCGATGGATCGCAACCTTCTGCATATCTCCTACGAGGCCGGTATGCTGGAGGATCCTTGGTTCGATGCCTTTGCCCCAACCAACAAAAAGATGTTTACCCTTTCGGTCTCCCCGGAAGACGCGCCGAACCGGCCGGAGTACGTCACGCTGGAGTTTAAAAAAGGCGACTGCGTGGCGGTGAACGGCAAGAGGCTATCCCCGCTGGGGGTGATGAAGGCGCTGAACAAGCTGGGCGGGAAGCACGGGGTTGGGCGGGTCGACATGGTGGAGAACCGATTTGTGGGCATGAAGAGCCGGGGCGTCTACGAGACCCCGGGTGGAGCGATCCTGCATTTTGCCCACCGGCAGATGGAGAGCCTGACGATGGATCGGGAGGTTATGCACCTGCGGGACAGCCTGATCCCCCGGTATAGCGAGCTGGTTTACTACGGTTTCTGGTTTTCCCCGGAGCGGCTGGCCCTGCAAGCGCTGGTGGAAGAAAGTCAAAAGAACGTCACCGGCACCGTCCGGGTGAAGCTCTACAAGGGGGGAATCTATGCGGCGGGCCGGAAATCCCGACTCAGCCTTTATCATCCCGACATCGCCACGATGGAGGCGGACCCGACCCAAGCCTACAACCAGGACGACGCGACGGGATTTATCCGGCTGAATGCCCTGCGGCTGAAAGTGGCGGCGAAGGTGAGTGGCCGGAAAATTCGCGCGAAATAACTTATCTTCGGCGGGCGCCGAAGGAATATCCCTTCGCCGTACGAACACCTCGGGTGCGGGTGTGGGCGACGGTATGGCCTTCTTCAAACAGGGCGGTGAACTTGTAGGGGAAGTTTTCCAGTTTTTTGCGGGGCAGTTTCTGGTCGATCAGTCTTTCCACAGCCTCCACGTAGGGCAGCTCCTCCGCGACAAAGAGGGTCAGCGCATCGCCCTCCTGGGCGGCACGACCCGTCCGGCCAATGCGGTGCACGTAGTCTTCCGGGTGTTGGGGCACGTCGTAGTTGATGACATGGGTAACGCCGGCGATATCGAGACCGCGGGCGGCGATGTCCGTGGCCACCAGGACGGGGTATTTGCCGGAGCGGAAACCAGCCAACGCCTCGTTACGTTCCCCTTGGGAGCGGTCGGAGTGCATGACGCCGACCGGGTGGGGCAGGTGGGTTAGGCTGGCGGCGACGCGGTCCGCGCCCATCTTGGTCCGACAAAATACGATGACACTCTGGTATTGGGTTTTCTCGAGCAGGGCAAGGAGGAGCTCGTGCTTTTGGTCGGCGGCGACGGGATAGAGGGCGTGACTGACAGTTTCGGCGGCGGAACGGCGGAGGCCGATCTCGATGGTGACGGGGTCACGCAGCACCCAGGAGGTCAGTCGTTCAATCTCCGGCGGTACGGTGGCGGAGAAAAAGAGGGTCTGGCGTTTGGAGGGGCAGAAACCGACGATTTTTTTGACGTCGGGAAGGAAGCCCATGTCCAGCATCCGGTCCACTTCGTCGAGGACCAGGTGAGTGAGATGGGCCAGGTGGATTTCGCCCTGATCCATGAAATCAAGGAGCCGGCCGGGGGTCGCCACCATGATGTCGATGCCGCGTTGGATCTGTTCGCGCTGGCCGCCATAGCCTACCCCCCCGTAGATCAGGCCGATCCTCAGACCGGTGTGCTTGGAGAACTTTCGCAGAGCCTCAGCGACCTGGTCCGCCAACTCCCGCGTCGGCTCAAGGATGAGGGCGCGGAGCCGGCCCGGTTTTTCCAGATGCTGGAGGATGGGAAGGGCGAAGGCGGCGGTTTTGCCGGTGCCGGTTTGGGCGGAGCCGATCAGATCCTTTCCGGTCAGGGCAACCGGGATGGCTTGGGCCTGAATCGGGGTGGGCTCCTTGTAGCCGAGCTCTTCAACCGCCTTGAGGATGGCGGGAGCCAGCTGAAGCGAGGAAAATTCCATCCGCCATCCTAACCCAGGCATGGCGGGGGGAGCAAGGTGACGGCAAGGATCCGGATGGACGGAGAGGGCAGGTCTTTTTAAGGTTTTAGACCGATGAAGACCGCTTATGAGCTTGCGATGGAGCGACTAGCGTCCAAAGAGCCGGAGCGGAAGGTGACTCCCGAACAAAAGAAGGAGTTGGCGGGAATCGATGAGACCTATCGGGCCAAAGTGGCAGAGCGGGAAACATTCCTCGGGGCCAAGATTGCCGCCGCCAAGGCGGTTGGAGCTTTGGAGGAGGCGGCGGTATTGCAAGAGGAACTGGCCCGGGATTTAAGGGGAATTCGGGAGGAGTGGGATCAAAGGAAGGAGAAGGCCCGCCGCGCGGCCTGAACGGGGATGAAGGGGCAAGATCAAGATTCCGTTCCCGCCGAGGGAAAGATTCAACGGATGTTGCGGGCGTGGGCCCGGATCCTGATTGGCCGGCGTAATCTGGTGCTTTGGGTCACCTTGGGTCTGGTGGTGGCGGCCGGAATTCTAACGGGCACCCGGCTGGTCATCCGCAACAGCACCTTGGACCTGATCCGAAAAGATTCGCCGGTCTTTAAGAAGTACCTGGCCTACATGGAGGAGTTCGACGTCCGCGACGAGGTGGTCGTGGTGCTGAAGAGCGATGATCTCAAGGCCAGTCGGAACGCCGCCAACCGGTTGGCGGAAAAACTGAAGACCGAGCGTGGTCTTTCCCGGGTGTATTACCGGCACGACTTCTCACCCATGGCCGACCGGTTGCTCCTGCTGGCGGAGGAAGAGCAGCTGACCGGCATCCGGCGCCAGATGGAGGAGCTGGCGGCCTTGGTGAAGGGGAACAAGCAGGCCCTCAACCTGAACGGCATTTTGGCGGAAGCCTCCTCGAAGTTTAACGATCCCTACCTCCGCAAGTCCTCCAGCTGGCAGGAATTCATCCCCTTTATTGAGGAGTTTGTGCGGAATCTGAAGCGGTTAGCCAAGGACCTGGAAAAGCCGGTGGAGAACGGGAACGGCAACAAGGGTCTCGGCGAGCTCTCCGAGTTTGAGGCGGATCTCCTCAAGAATGAGTACCTCAGCCTGGGGGAAGACGGAAAAACGATCCTGATGCTGCTTCGTCCCAGCGTGGAAGAGCAGAAAAGCGCCACCCCCTTCACCGGGGTGATCCAGCGTGTCCGTCACGTGGTGAAAGAGACCAAACCGGAATTCCCCAACGTCAGCATGGGTGTGACCGGGGAACCGGTTCTGCTGGACGACGAGCTCCGGCAAAGCGAGCGGGATATGATTTTTGCCTCCATCCTGACGCTGGCCCTGATTGTGGTGCTGTTTTTCCTGGCTTACGGGGAGTTTAGCCGGCCGCTGATGGCGATTGTGGCTTTGCTGGCGAGCATTGTGATCTGTCTTGGCCTGACGACTCTGGTGATTGGCCACCTCAACATTATTTCCCAGGCCTTCATTGTCATGATCCTCGGTTTGGGAATCGATTTTGGGATCCAGTTCCTCGGTCGCTATGAGGAGGACTTAAGCCGGGGGCAGAGCCCGGCCGAGGCGGTGGAAAACACCATGGCCACCACCGGCAGCGCCCTGTTGACCGGGGGCGGAACGACCGCGGCGGCCTTTTACGCGATGTGTTTCAATGATTTCACCGGGTTGACGGAGCTGGGCTGGATCGCCGGCACGGGCGTTCTCTTGGCCCTCGCCGCCAGCCTTTCCATTTTGCCGGCCTTGCTTCTCTGGCGGGATCGGAATGCGGCGAAGGTGAAAGTGGGTGCGATGCTGCGGTTTGGTTTTGGGGAAAAGCTGGACCGCAAGCTGACCTTCCATCCCTACCTGGTTCTCGTCGGGGCTGCGGGGCTCTGCTGGCTGGCTTGGCAACAGGCCCGGAGGGTGACCTTTGATTATAACCTGCTGCACCTGCAAAACCCCGAGATGGAGTCCGTCCAGTTGACCCGTGAACTATTGGACACCGGGAAGGGTTCGGTGATCTACGGCGTGGCCATTGCGGACAGCGTGGAGCAGGCGGACCAGATGGCCGATCAACTCCGCGAAAAGTCAGCCGTGAGCAAGGTTCGGACTTTGGGAGATTTTGTGCCGCGCGACCAAAAGAAGCGTCTGGAAGAGGTGAGCCGGATTGCGAAAGTGGCGGGCGACATCACCCTCGGGACCGGGGCCGAGCAGGGGGTGGATGTAGAGAAAGCCAAAAAAGACCTCGAGTTTCTGCTCGAGTCCTCCCAAGAGGGCGCCAAGCAGGCCAAGTCCTACATCGGACTCTCGAAACGGGCGCGGCAAGCGGTGGAGACCTTTGAAAAACTTATCCCGCCGCTGGAACGGGCTGTGGCCGCCTTGGACAAACTGGATCCGGAGGAGGCGAAGAAGCGGCTGGAGCGGCACCAGGTAAAGCTGGTCGGCTCCATCGCCCAGAATCTCGACTGGTTGAAAACCCAGCGGGGGGACCGGGCCCTCACCACGGCGGATTTGCCGCCGGAGCTGAAGCAGCGTTACCTCAGTAAGAACGGCAAGGTGTTGATTGAGGTTGAGCCCTCGGTCGATGTCTGGGAAAGGAAGCCGACCGAGGAGTTTGTGGGCCAACTCCATTCCGTGGCCCCGGATGCCACCGGCACACCGGTGATGAATTTGGAGTACATCGATCTTCTTAAGGAAAGCTACGTGCAGGCAGCGCTGTACGCGGCCGGGGTGGTGGTGGTGCTGATTTTTCTGCTCTTCCGTAGGATCAAGGATGTGTTGCTGACGCTGCTGCCTTTGGCGATCGGGGTTCTCTGGATGTTTGGTCTGTTGGGGGCTCTCAAAATTCAACTCAACCCCGCCAATATTGTGACCTTGCCGATGGTCTTGGGCATTGGGGTGGCCTTCGGGGTGTACGTCGTGGCCCGCTACCGCGAAGAGGGGAAGGTCCGCATCTTTGAATCTAGCACGGGCAAGGCGGTTGTTTTGTCTGCCCTGACGACCTTGTTCGGTTTCGGTTCGATGTTGATCGGGGAATACCGCGGCCTGGTCAGCCTAGGCATGGTGATGAGTCTGGGCGTTCTCTGTTGCCTGGTCAGCGCGGTGGTGATTCTGCCCCAAATTCTCTCCCTCTTCGACCGCGCCATGGGCGAGGAAGAGCGGGACCCCGGCCCCTAAAACTCGAAACGGTAAGGCTGGAGACGGGCGGAAAGCTCTTTCAGCACGCGGTCCTCGTCCGCCCGGTCTTTGGCGGCAAAGGTGACACTGAAGCGCACGTTGGCCCCGGCCTCGTCCCACGGCACGGTGGAGACAAGCTGTTCCTCGATCAGCCACTTGGAAAAAGCCTCGCCGTTGTCAAAGGCGACGGTTTTGCCGTTTTGGGCCGCCTTGGGCGCCCGGGTGTAGAGGAAGAAGGAACCGGCGGGCTTTTCGGCGGCAAAGCCGGCTTGGCGCAGTACTTTCACCAGGCCATCCATCCGGCGGCTGTACTTGGCGGAGGTGTCCCAGGTGATTTTGGGATTCTCGAAGGCCGTGGCGGCGGCGTGCTGCACGGCGAGGAACTGGCCAGAGTCGGTGTTGTCCTTGATGTCGGCGTAGGCTTTCACGAGAAGGGGATGGCCGACGACAAAGCCACAGCGCCACCCGGTCATGTTGAAGGCCTTGCTCACGGTGTGGAGCTCGAGCCCGACCTCCTTGGCGCCGGGGGTGGAGAGGAAGCTGAGGGGCTTGCCCTCAAAAATCAGTGCCGTGTAGGCCGCGTCGTGGATCACGACGATTTCCTCCCGGCGGGCGAACTCCACAACTTGGCGGAAAAAATCGGCGGTGGCCGAGGCTCCGGTCGGGTTGTTTGGGTAGTTGAGGACGAGAACCTTAGCCTTGTCCAGCACCGGCCGGGGGATGGAGGCTAGATCAGGCAGGAAACGGTTAGCCGCGGTGAGGGGAAGGGCGTGGACGACCCCGCCATAGTAGGTGGCGTGGGTGCCGAAGACGGGGTAGCCGGGCGTGGTCATGAGAACCACGTCCTCGGGGTCAATGAGCGCGGCAGGCAGGATAGAGAGGGCGGCTTTGCTCCCGATGGAGTGGCAGATCTCGGTTTCCGGATCGGCCTCCACCCCGAAGACTTCCTTCATGTACTTGGCGGCGGCGGCCCGGAGGCGTGGGCCCCCGTTGTCGGCGTAGCCGCGGTTCTCCGGCTTGGCGGCTTCCAGGGAGAGGGAGGAGACCACCCGCGGATCAGCCATCCAGCCGGGGTCTCCCACGCCGAAGTCGAGGAGCTCCTTGCCTGGATGAGCGGCGAGCGCGGCCCGTTTGGCCCTCTTGATGCGCTCAAACTTGTAGATCGGGGCCTCCTTTAGGCCATAGCCAGGGCCGCCGATTCGGCGGGCGAAGAGGTTGTGAAGATAGGTCATATTTTTGTAAGCTCCGATGGCCGTGAAGATTATGACAAAACCCGCCCAAATGCAAAAGGCCAGCCAGGCATGGAGGAAAAAGGGTCTCCAAATCGCTCTAGTTCCGACCATGGGTGCACTGCATGAGGGGCATCTGGCTCTGATCCGGCGCGCGGCTGCTTTGGCCGATCGGGTGGTGGTTAGCGCCTACGTGAATCCCACCCAGTTCAATTCCCGGGCGGATTTCCAGAAGTATCCGCATCGTCCCGGGCTGGACGCGGCTCTGGCGAACCGGGCGGGGGCGGATCTCCTATTCCGTCCCTTGGGGCTCTATGCCAAGGATGCTTCCACCTGGGTGGAAGAAATAGACTGTTCCAGGGGCCGATGTGGGGATCGGCGACCAGGGCATTTCCGGGGCGTAACTACCGTGTTGACCAAACTTTTTCACCTCGTGCAGCCCGATGTCGCGGTTTTTGGAGATAAGGATCGCCAACAGTGCGAAGTCGTTGAGCGGATGGTGAGGGATCTTTTCTTTCCGGTGAGGATCGTCCGGCATGCTGTAGTCAGGGAAAAAGACGGCCTACCGCGGAGTTCCCGAAACTCGCGCCTCAATTCGGTCCAACGTCGCACGGCGGGAAGCTGGACCCGCGCCTTGACGGAGGCGGCCCGTGCGGGAAAGGAGAGGGCGGTTTCCCTCTACCGGCAAAAGCTGAAAAAAGTGCCAGGTGCCCGCCATGAATATGCGGAGACCCACGGAGGGCAGCTGTATGCCGCGGTACGGGTCGGAGGGGTGCGCCTGATCGATCATCGGCCCTGCGGGAGGTCCCGTTGATCCGGCTGCTTCTGGTTCTCTGTCTTCTCGCCTTACCAGCCGTGGCCAACGAGGCCTGGGAGGTGGCGCGGGTCGGGCAGGTCGATTACGTCACCCTCGATTCGTTTAAAAAATTCTACGGATTGAAGGGGCCCTCGGAAGTGGATCCGGAGCGCTCCTTCGACCTGAGTTCCCCTTTGGGCTCGATGAATCTCAAGGTGGACAGCCGTGAAATGCGCTGGAAGGGAGCCCGCTACTGGTTGAGTCATGCCGTGCGTCAGGCCGAGGGGGTGACATTGATCCCGCGGGTGGATTTGGTGAAGACCTTCGATCCGATCCTGCGGCCGAACGTGGAGATCCCCAAGCGACCCGTGTTGGGGGTGGTGGTGGATCCTGGCCACGGCGGGGGGGACTACGGTACGAGGGCGGCGCGGGGGCTGAGTGAAAAGGCGGCCAATCTGGATGTTTCCAAGCGGCTGGTCCGCCTGCTGGAGAATGCGGGGATACCCTGGGTGCTTGCACGAACCAAGGACCGGTATGTGGATCACGGGGTTCGGTCGGCGTTGGCGGACGATCGGCCGGGCTATATTTTTGTTAGCATTCACTTCAACGAGGACTCGAGCCGGGAGACCGACGGCTGGGAGACCTACTGTCTTTCGCCGCAGTATGCCCCCTCGACCTCGTCCGGTGGCACCTTGCGCGGCGATGAGCGGCAAAGCTGGCCGGGCAATGAGTTTGATCACCACAACTTCCTTCTCACTCAGGCGATTCACCGGGCCGCGGTGTTGGGCAAGACAAATGCCCCGACAGACCGGGGGTTGAAAAGGGCCCGGTTTAAGGTGTTGCGCTTGGCGCGGGCGCCGTCGGTTTTGGTGGAGGGGGGATTCATGTCGAATCCCCGAGAGGCAGCCCTGCTCAAAACCGAGGCCTATCGGCAGCAGGTCGCCCAGTGGGTCTTTGACGGGATCTTGGCCTACAAAAGATCCCAGGAGATGCCCGCCGACCCGGCCCGGCTCAAGCTGGCCGTGGCCTCCCCGGGCACGAATGCCGGAATGGTGGTTGCGACCAATTCTCCCGTTCCCAAACTGGAGGAAGTGCCGGGCTTTCGTGCCAAGAGCAACGTTGCCGCGGATCCCGTTCGCCCCGCAGTGGCGTCCGCCAAGCCCGTCTCCAAAACCAAGGAGCCCGAGGTTCGTAAAGCTGAAGCGGTGGAACCGGAAGTACGCCGGGCGTTACCGGTAGAACCAAGGAAGGGGGAGTAGACGTATGCCTTTGGGGGTTTTTGATTCTGGAGTGGGGGGGCTAACGGTGGTGCGAGCGTTGCGCGCGGTCCTGCCCCAAAGGGATATCTTTTATGTGGGCGACACCGCCCGGGTTCCATACGGCAACAAATCGGCTGAGACTGTGCAAACCTACAGCCGGGAGATTATGGATTTTCTCGAAGCAAAAGGGGCCGAAAGGATTGTGGCTGCCTGCAACACGGCTTCCGCCTTGGCGGTGGGGACCTTGGCCAAAAGCCGGAAGGTTCCGGTGCATGGCATGATTGAATCCGGGGTGAAGGCTGCGTTGGCGGCCGGGGAAGGGCCAGTCGGGGTAATCGGCACATCGGCGACAATTGCCAGCGGAGCTTACCAGCAGGCTCTAGCCATGGCCCGACCCGGTCTTAAGGTCGTAGCTCAGGCCACGCCGCTTTTTGTGCCACTGGTGGAAGAGGGGTGGTTGGATGGCGAGGTGACGGAAAAGGTGGCCCGACAGTACCTGGAACCTTTAATTCGGGAGAAGATCCGGGTGCTGGTTCTGGCCTGCACCCATTATCCCCTGTTGAAAGGGGTGTTGGGTCGGGTGCTAGGACCCGGGGTCAAACTGGTGGACTCCTCCGAAGCGTGTGCGGAGACCCTGCAGCCCACCGAAAGCCAACGGGTGGAGAAAGGGGAGCTGATGATTTTTCTCACGGACGAGCCGGGCCCTTTCCTTGGGCGAGTGGAAAGTTTTCTGGGCAAAGGAGCGGTCGGGTCGATCGAGCGAATCCACTTACCGCATTCGTAGTTGCGCTGGCCGTTTACGTTTAGGTTTACGTTTATGAAACCTTTAAGCTTTGAATTATCCGTAGACCTAATCGTAAACGTAAACGAGGAGCTAAAGGCTGATCGAAGAATCTTTATTCTTCGAAGGCTGAGTTCCAAGCCGGCGGGACGCGTAAGGTGATGAGCTCGGTTTCTCCTGAGGTGCGCCGGATCTTGAAGCGGAGGGAATCCCTTTTCTTGGCCACGGCTTCCCGTTCTTTTCGGTAACGTTCGGCAAATTCCATCAGGGAACTACCCACCGGTTGGCCGGCCATTTCCAAAAGAACGTCCCCGCCGCGAAAACCGGACTTTTCCCCGCGGCTTTCCTTCAGCACGGTGAGGACGCGAAGGGAGTCGCTGCCGGCGACCAGGCAGAGTCCGTCGGGAAAGTCAGGGATCTCCAAGGG
>JACCDW011627305.1_pt1 | contig 12711 bp, 10 predicted proteins | sample 7449781 | NCBI WGS metagenome assembly JACCDW01 (sample SAMN15323449, study PRJNA562643) | freshwater metagenome | isolation source: river surface water | place: USA:Blue River Watershed | collected 2017-08-18
TATAACTTTTAGGACAATAGTTAGTAAGATGATGCAAAATCCCCATGAATGAGTAAAGCTATAGAAAAAATTCATGATGGTGAAAAGGAATTTCGCAAAAGGCTCAGAAATAAAAGAAAACCAACCATGAAAACTTTTTGCACCTAAGAAATTAGGGTTGTCATCCATCTGCATATCTTGGAATGCTTGATCTACTTTAGTTAGAATGTCTTGGTCAAAAGGACCTGCGAAAACTCTAAAGCTCATCGTTTTAGAGGTAGGTTTTAGAGGGATAGAAACAAGATAACCAGGATACTTAGCCGCAGGGTAAAGATTGTACTGAGAATCAATCACGGAAAGTCTTGTAGGGTTTTTTGTGCCAGGCAGTGCAGACACTTCAAAGCTTGGGAGTTTGTCTGTGACAGGATTAATGATCAGACCAAAAAAACCATTAGAATTATCTACCCATTCGATACGTGATCCTTTAATGGAGGAGGTTGTTTTAGGGAGCTTTAACTTGTCGACGAATTTCTTTTGGTTGCGCTCGTAATAGTATTTAATATCAGGAGCCGGTGAACCAGAGATCATTTCTACTTCTGGAATTCCTGATGTAAGGATAAGACCTCTTGCATCACCTTCTACTTGAATATCCAACACTAGCGAATAAGGAACTGCTTGATTAGATTCTTCAGCAAAATGATATGTTTTAGTGATTTTTCGATGGCTTTGAACAAGTTCAAAAACTATTTTATTTTTTTCTAAACGTTTAACGCGGTAGATGGCGTTATCCAATGCTTCTTCAGAATCAGAAATCACATTTAATCCATAGTATTTAGGGGGTAGTTGAAATGTGGGCTTTCCTTGTTGTGATAAGAGAGAACGTCTTAATAAAGGAGAATAACCTCCTGTAACGGGTTGTTTAGGAGTGGGTGATTCTGATGTGAAATAGGGGCGGAGTGGAAATAAAGCGTTTTTGCTGTATTTGTTTTTTAAAATTGTATCAATTTCAATAGGTAAAACTACGCTATTTTGATTAGCGGTTGTTTTAAACGGGAGGTTGATTTCAGCGATGGCACCGCCGATATTTGAAAAAACGATTTGTTGATAGTCGTTTTCTATGACATAAAACTTTTCGTCTTCCAAAACAGCTTTTGTAGCTGTAGGTATTTGTTCAGTAGGTGATGCTACTTGAGAAATCTGTTCAGAAGGTTTTTTTACTTGAGTGTCTTTATCAAAGTAGCGATGAATGAAAAAAATACTAGTTGTAAAAAGAATCAGTAAAATAAAGCTTCTTCTATCCATAGAGCGCGACCTGAATTATAAAATAGGGTTTAATGATACGAAATTTAGTAACTTCTTTAAATGGTAGCAGAACAATCCAATAAGACAAAGATAAAATCTTTGAAGATCCAAACAAACTAGAGCTAGTCAAATACTGCTTGTGTAAATTCATGAAGGGAGCTTCTTTTTTTTAAGAAGCGTCACTTGCTTTACTTTCAAGAAATGAGAGAAAATTCTCAAAAGAAGATGTTCCTCTTAGATTTACTAGCCAGTCATCATCTAGAAGCTCCTGTATGGAGGGTAGAGCTTCAAAGTCTGCGGCTTTTTTCATAAAATACATGGATGTATCTAGTTGATTCAAGAGAGAATATAGACAGGCTAGATGGTAATAAGCATGGACATTACCAAGTTTTGCAGCTTGAGTCATTTTAAACTCAGCATCTTTAAAATAGCTCAAACTTTCCTCTGGATTTTCAATTGAGTCGCCAAAGGAGGCTAAGGTGATAGCCCAATCTAAAATGATTTGATCATTTTCTTCTTGGCGTTTATAGGCGAGTTTATAATGGTAACAAGCTTGAGTGTAAGGAAGTGGATCCAGACCTAATTCTGCAAGATGACTATAAACAAGTCCTAAGTGATGATGGATCTGTGGATATTCAGGATCAATCATTAGCACATGCTGTAGAATTTCTAAAGATTTACCGTATAAAGTAAGGTCATCTTGAAATCCCGCTAAATGATCTAAGGTTACGCCATAATAAAATAACCAGTCAGGATGAATGTACATAGAGTCTTTTTGAAGATTAAGGGCACATTCAAAATGGTTAAGAGCTGTTTCAAAAATTTGAGGATCATGATGGTATTCAGCATACTTAAGAAGAGAATATCCGTAGTCAAAGTAATAAAAACTTAAACCTTGAAGGGCGATAGCTTTTCGATAAAATTTATGAGCTTTTTCAAAGACAACGGGGTCTTCTTCAATTTGAGCAGCATGCGCGTAACTATAACCTAAAGCATGCCATAATTTATGGCAACTACGGTCAATAGATAAACCTTCTTGAAATTTTTCTGTAGCTTGGTAGAAATAGTCGAGGTCATTAAAGTATTGACCAAGGCAAAACAGAACAAAACCATAAGAGTGAAGCAAGGTTGGAGTCGGCTCTTCTTCTACAATCTCTATAAGAATATTTTGTGCTTCATGTATGAGTCCAATATCTTCTTTTAGAACACCAAGCATAGCTAGAGCTTCTGAAAGAAGACCTAAGATGTGTGGGTTCCCCTTATCTAATTCTTGAGCTTTATGGCATTTTTCTATTGCAGCCCGTGTTCGTTTAGGGTCTTTAATAAGACGGCCAGAGGTGTAAAGAAGTTCAGCCCAATGAAACCATAAAATTGAATTTTGAGAATTTAATTGAGCAGCCGTGGTATAACATTCATTAGCTTGAATAAAATGATCTTCATCATGAGTAAACTGATAGAATTTAGATAAGGCAGTGGCTAGGTGAGACCAACTTTCAAATGAAGAAATGTTGATAGAAACTGCATTTTTAAAGCAGTGAATACCCTGTATAAAGTAGGTTAAATCGTTCATGCACAACCCTACATCTAGACATCCGTATCCATAGTCGTGCCAAAAATCAATGGGGAGATCTTCTTGATAAGTTAATGCTTTGCGAAAAGCTTCTAGAGAACTTTGCTTATCAGAAGGTTCTTTAGATTTTTTCCCTAAAACACCCCATACACGTCCTTGGTTCCAGTATAGATCAGCTAAGGCATCGGTTGATTGACCCGCTTGAAGCGTTATAGCCTTTCTGTAAACCTCTTCTGCAGATAGAAAATAATGAAATTCTTGCGTAGTTTTTCCAAGAAGCAAGAGGGTGTTACCCCAAGCTAGCCATGCTTCAAAATAAGAAGGATTAAGGTTTGTAGCAAACTTGAAACGTTTAGCGGCTAATAGTAAATTTTTTTCTCTACCTTTTTCACTTCCGAATTCTAGCAGAGCTAGTCCTTGATCATAGTAAAGATTTGCGTTAGAGGGGTCTAATTGCAGTGCTAAATCAAAAAACTGAACACCAGAGCTATCTCCGTGAAGTAACCTTAATTCACCTTGTCTAAAAAAGGAATCTCTAGCTTTCTTATCGTTTGAAATCTCTCCGCTATCATTGTTAAATTTTAATTTTGTCAAAAAGGATGTGTCATTATTATGCTCTTGCGAAGGAGTTCGAGATAAAGAGTGTTCTTCCATGGAGGCCCTATAATAAGAAAAATGTGATTGAGCAGATTATAAGAAAGAAGCTGTTTTTAAACAATGGGGCTAGATTTTTTTAATCACTTACGGTTTATAAGCATCATAAAAAGCGAATCTTAGTATCTCTTTAAAATAAGTATTTTAACAGATGGTTTCCTTTACACAAAGTTTAAATTTTTTTATTTTTTGAGGTTGAAAAATGTTTTGTATGTAACGTTATTTTTGAGAATAATGAGGTGATTTCAAGGAGATAAAAAAGATGGTGAAAAAAATTGTTAGAATGGGCGACACAGATGCAACAGGGCAGATGTATTTTATCAATCTTCAGAAGATGGCTATAGAGGTTTTTGAAGAGTTTTTAGAGAATGCAGGGTACTCTCTTAGTAAGATTTTTTCAGAAGAGGCTTTTTTGTGTCCTATTGTTCGTGTTGAAGCAGATTATTTAGCTTCTATACAAATTTGTGATGTTTTAGAGGTGGAAAGAAGTCTTTCTCATATAGGAAAAACTTCGTTTTCAATGCATTACAATTTTTATAAAGATTTAAATAAGCTTTTAGTAGCCAGAGTTAAAATTACTCAAGTGGTTGTAGATAAAATAACAAGGCAGTCTTTAGCTATACCTGAGTTGTTTTTGAAAATCCTTCAAGAATGAAATTGCCTCGTTAAAATTAAATTTGTTATAACTTGTTTTTTCATTGTTATTTTAAATGTGTTTTTTTATTGAAACTGTTATGATTTCTCTGAAAAATCAGGGGGATATATGAGCATAACTCATACGTCAAAGTTGGAAGATCGATTTAGTAGTGTGCATTTAGATGGTAACGAGCAAGGACGATTATTGCCGAGCTCAGATATGTCATATGAGATTATTCCACATGATAACAGGCCTTCTTCTACTGTGGAGTCAGCTGTACAAAAATTAACTAAGGTTGTTAAAGAAGCGTTTGTTAATGTAGATAATGAAGAGAAGGGGCTTCTAGTCGATTTTGAAGAGTCGGATATCGGATTGACAACTCATGAAATAGTTGATTTAACTATTACAGTAATAGATAGATCAGCTGCCGCCTGTATTTCTATCAAAGATTTAGAGCTTTTACAGCAAAGACATCCAAATATTAGAGAAGCAGTCTTTTCGAGGATTGATAGAAAAGGGAAAGAATTTTTTGATGTAAGCTCTTGGCAGCATCTTAGAAAGCTTTCTTTACAATATTTCGATCTTACAACAAAAGAATTGAGAAGTTTATCTAAATCAAAGGGTATTACCCATTTAGATTTAGCTAATGCTCAAAAGGAGCTTAACTCTACTGAATGGACCTATATTGCTTCTTTAAAAAATCTTGAATCTTTGAGCTTAAGAAGATGTTCAAGTAAAGAAAAAGATATTTGCTATGTTCTTAAAAATTCCACAAAAATAAGACACTTAGCACTTGCGTATTGCCAAGGTATTTCTTCTGAAATAGTTAAAAAGATTAGCTTGTGTACTCAGCTTACTTCTTTTCAATTACATCTGCTGGATGAAAGCAAAGAAGGTAGTTTAGAGTCTTTAGAAAGGTTGGTCAATCTGGAAGATTTGGAATTGTCTGGAAATTGGTTAAATATTCACTTGCTCGGATGCTTAACGAATCTTAAAAGCTTGTCTTTGCATAAGGTTAATATGACAGACAGGCAACTAGTTGGAGTTATCTCTAATCTTCCTAACTTAGAGAGGTTGACTTTAACTAAAATGAATAAACTTACGAATAGAGTGGTTGATTTTATTGGAAAATATTTAATACAGTTGAATTATCTTGATCTAAGTCATTGTACAAATGTTAATAACGTAACTTCTTTAGCTTCTTTAAAAGGGCTTAAGCACTTAAATTTATCGGCGTGTTTAAGAATAAATGATTTATCGCTATTAAAATCCTTAGACAAATTAGAATATTTAAATTTAAATAATTTATGTTTGCTTGATTATTCGTTTATTGCTTTTTTAGGCAATCTCAAATACTTAAATTTAAGTTTTTGTGATATAAAAGATATATCTTTTTTAAGCAAGTTAGAGCGGCTTGAGTGTTTGGATGTTATTCAATCTTTTCATGCACAAGCTTTAGATCTTAGATTTGTTCCGATACAACTAGATAGCTTTAAGCAATTAGTTGTTTCTCAAGATGATAAAATTTTAAGATTAGTAGATCTGGATGAGCGCCTTCAAAACAAGATACAGAAAAAATTTATTCCATCTCGTCTTAGAGACTATATTTAATTAGAAAGTAATCTAGGAGTTCCTTTTTTAAGGAGCTTGAAATTTTCACTCCGTCTGGTTTTAAATGATGTGGCCAAGGTAGATAAGCTTTAGGAAGCTTATATCTTGGTAGTATTTTTTCAAGATTACGGTTAAAAATTTCCGAGGATAAATGTGTATTTGTATCGATAATAGCTATGACTTGTTGTCCAAAGTTTTCATTAGTCAGAGGTAAGACTAAAGCATTTGTGATGCCTTTTATATTTAAAAGGGCAAGTTCTATTTCTTCTGGTTGAATATTTTCTCCACCTGAAATAATCAATCTATCTTTGCGTCCATGCACTTCTAAAGCGCTTTCATGAAGTTTTCCTAGATCATTTGTAGCGAACCATCCTTTTTGTTGAAGGATGGTTTTTGTATTTGTGTCATAGTACCCTTGAAAGAGTGTTTCTCCGTCTACTAAGATTTCACCATCTTCATTTAGTTTAAGTTTTCTATAGGGTAAAAGATATCCGGCGTGAGAGGGATTTTTTGTTTTTATTAGAGGGTTGCAACATACTGTTGAACTCATTTCTGTAAGCCCATAACTTAAGCAAAGTGGAAGCTGCTTATCTATACCTTCTTGTAAAGAGCTAAGAGGAAAAGAACTTCCTCCTAAGAGAATATTTTTAAGTGTTTGCGGTGTGGTGTCTAAAGTTTTAAGTAGGCGAAGATATTGAGTAGATACTAAGGAAAGATGAGAAATAGAAGCTTTTACAAGTAAAGAAGATAGTTCATAAGGGTGCTTTAGAAGGACCACTGTAGCGCCACTTAAAAATACACGAAAAAGAATAGAGAGTCCTGAAACATGATTGAGAGGAAGAGAGAGAAGATAGCGGCTATTAGGGGTTAGTTGAAGGATATCTAAAAGACCAAGGGCGCTGTAGGTGAGATTTGCGTAAGATAAACAGGCGATTTTAGGTTTAGCAGAGGAGCCTGAAGTATATAGGTAGGTGATAGTAGCATCATTCATCATATGAGTGAAAACAGGTGTTAGAGGTGACTCTAGATCAAGTGTAGGTAGATTTGTAAAAACAGCAGATAGTTCAAGCTCTTGTATTTTTTCTTGTATCAGTTGAGGTGGGTCTTTAGGACTTATAAGGCATACTGAGAAGCCATTTCTTAAAGCAGCAAAGTAAAGTAAGATAGTATCCATTGAGCTGTTGGCGATAATCCCTATTTTACAAGGCTTGAAACGCTTTGTAAAATAAAGCTGAAGCTTTTGTATTTCAGCTTCTATTTGAATATAAGAAAAAATTTTCGAATCTTGTTCTATCGCAATTTTATTGGGATATAAGCTTGCGTAGTAAGCTATTGGACAAGATGATTTTTGCATAATCTTGGATCTTTTGAGATAATAAGATGGGAAGGTGTTATGTGATAAGGCTCTACCACAAGATCAGATTTAAACATAGATAGAGTATCTAATCCATGGTAAGAATTTGGAGCTAATTGACACGCTAAATAACCAATGGAGGCAATTCCGATACTTGTTTCATAGGCGCTTGAAAAGGCTACATCCATATTAAAAGCTGAAAGCTGTTTTGTTTTAAGAAGTGGCATATCTACAGTTGGTTTGAATTCACAAGCTTTAAGCGTTGGAAGAGAGGAAAAAGTTTGAATTCCATAGGATCGTAGCCCTTGTTCTAGAGCTATAGGATAAGGGTGAGTTTTTGCTAAGGTAAAAAGATCGAGAGGATTATTTAATGGATCTTCGAGATGCTTAAAAGATGTTAGGTCGAAGTTGTCACAAAATCTTTGCATATTTTCTAAGGACCATTTTTCATTAAAATCCAATATAAGACGAGCTTTGGTTATAGATAGAGTAGATTTCATCACAGAAATCGCTTCTTTTACAGGGTAAGAACCAAGTTTGATTTTGATGCAGTTAGATGATTCTAATGAAGATATTGTATGGAGCAGGTTAAAGTTAGAATCCTTGTTTTTATAAGGGATGTTAATGAAGCGGCGAATAGGAATAGAAAAGGGGTATGTGATAGGAAAAGACATTTGAGAGAAAATGGAGTAGAGAGCAAACTGTAAAGAGGGATAGAGAGTCTGATTTCTATCCCAACTATGAAAATCGTTTAATGATTGCAGCTTTAAAAGATCGGGAAGGATTTCTTTTAATTGCAAAAGAACATCTTGAAGAGATTCTTTATTATAACCAGGTAGAGGTGAGCTTTCAGCTAGTAAGGTTTTTTCATTCAACTTATAGGAAAGGATTACACCAGATCTTTGTGGGAAAAATGGATTTTTTGTGGGTAGATGGTAGGTATAAAAATCCAGCATTTAGATGAGATAACCTATGCAAAATAGCAGGGTATAAAGAGGTACTAGTTTTGCTGTTTTGATAAATACGGTTTGTAAAATAAGCGGACTATCTGTTTGAAAAACAGTTTTAATTAAAGGTATGGCTAAAAGTGTTGATAGGCTAGCGCTTAAGGAAAATAGATGGGTATGGGTATAAAAAACTAAAAGAAAGGGGATACAAAAAACTAAACACAAAGAAACAAGGTATTGAATTTTTCCGGAAAGCATGCCAAAGCGTACTACAAGAGTTTTTTTGCTGATTAAAGCATCTTCTTTGTAGTCACGTAGATTATTCAAAGTAAGAGGTCCAAGTCCAAGTAGTCCTGGTATAAAAGAGGCTATAATGACCTCTGTTGAGATATGAAGTGTCTGTAGATAGTAACAACAGATTGTTGCAACAGGGCCGTAAAAAATAAGGACAAATACATCTCCAAGGCCTAGGTAAGCTAAGGGAAAAGGAGGGGCTGTGTATAAGATACTAAAAGTTACGCAAAGGGCTCCTACCACAAGTAGGATAGGTCCTGCATGGAAAGCTAAAATAAGGCTGCATAATGAAGCTGCTGTAAAACAGAGAATGAAGGCAAGTTTCATAGCTTGAGGCGAGATAAGACCTTGCTGTAAAACTTTATAGGGTCCTTTTCTAGAGGCTGTGTCTGCTCCTTTTAAGAAATCAAAGTAATCATTGCTGTAGTTGGTTCCGATTTGGATAAAAAGAGCTCCTAAGATTGTCCATAAGAAAATAAGGGGATGAAAGGCACCTTTCTTAAGAGCCATAACTGTTCCTATCAAAATAGGAGCGGCTCCAATAAAAAGGGTTTTAGGTCTTGCTGCATGAATCCAAAGTCTCATCGATTATGGCCTTTTTTTTTACAAAGGTACCATATCTCTCTCTTTTTTTTCTGTCCAATAATACTTGCTAGATCCAGCAATTGCTGAAGCTCTTATGATTTTATAGAGAAATTACCTTAAGCTTTTTTGTAGGAAAATATTGTTATAAGTCTGCGTGGTCTTCATGAGTTTACTGGAATCAGATATAGGTTCAGGAGAAGGAGGAAGAGGAGAAGGAGGAAGAGGAGAGGGAGGAGTAATGGCAACACCGCGTGGGCCATTTCCTATAGGAACTATAGCAGTGACTTCATTTGTTTGAGTGGTGATGATATTGACAGTATCTACGTTATTATTTGCGACGTAGGCATAGTATCCATTTGGTGTAATAGCAACCCCATATGGGTTATTTACTGCAGAAATAGTATCGACTGCATGTGTTTGAGTATTGATGACACTGACAGTACCTGCACCAGAATTTGTGACGTAGGCATGGTATCCATCTGGTGTGATGGCAACCCCATATGGGCTATTTCCTACACCAACTGTAGAGCGTTCATATGTTTGAGTGTTGATGACACTTACAGTATTGCCGCCAGAATTTGCGACGTAGGCGTATTTTCCATCTGGTGTAATGGCAACACCTATTGGGTAAGGTCTTACAGTAACTGTATTGATTGCATGTGTTTGAGTATCGATAACACTGACAGTACCTGGTGACTTATAATTTGTGACGTAGGCATGGTATCCATCTGGTGTAATGGCAACCCCATATGGGTTATTTCCTATGGTAATTGTATCGACTGCATGTGCTTTAGTATCGATGACACTGACAGTACCTGCACTAAAATTTGTGACGTAGGCATATTTTCCATCTGGTGTAATGGCAACACCTATTGGGTTATTTCCTATGGTAATTGTATCGACTGCATGTGTTTTAGTATCGATGACACTGACAGTACCTGAGCTATAATTTGCGATGTAGGCATATTTTCCATCTGGTGTAATGGCAACACCTTCTGGGTTATTTCCTACACCAACTGTAGAGCGTTCATATGTTTGAGTGTTGATGACACTTACAGTGTTGCCATCAAAATTTGTGACATAGGCATATTCTGTAGCTGTTGCAATAGAGCAATAGAGCATATCTAGATTTACTCAGGAAGTCAAGTAAAATATTAAGAGGAAACATCTGAAAAACCTTAGTGATAACTTAGTGATAAAATCTTGATTTTTTATCTAGAATGATTTAAACGCAACTAATTTTTTTTTGATGTAAAAAACAACTCTACACAGGAAAACAAGAATTCGATAACCTGTAAACAGGAGGGTTATCTATATGAAAGAGATTCCGATCTCCCTAGATAAGGAAAAAATAGGTTTGTTTTGTAAAAAGTACCATATCGCTTTTTTGGCTTTATTTGGATCGATTTTAACGCCCAATTTTAAAGAATCTAGTGATGTAGATTTTTTAGTGAAGTTTGAAGAAAATCATACTCCGTCTCTTTTTGATCTTGTTGATATGGAATCCGAACTTTGTGTCATAGTAGGTCGCCAAGTCGATTTAAGAACTCCAAATGAATTAAGTCGTTATTTTCGAGATGAAGTCTTAGCCCAAGCTGAAGTTATTTATGAAATCTAAAGATCTCACTCGATTAGGGCCTTTTAGGAAATTGAGAAAAGTTAGGTGCCCGTTTTTCTAAAAAAGCACTGTGTCCTTCTTGAGCTTCTTGACTCATATAATAAAGTAAGGTGGCATTGCCAGCTAGTTCTTGAATGCCTGCTTGTCCATCACAGTCAGCATTGAACGCAGATTTTAAGCAGCGTATGGCCATGGGGGAATGTTTCAAGATATCTCTGCACCAAGCAACTGTTGTTTCTTCTAACTTATTTAGAGGGACAACTGTATTAACAAGACCCATCTTCAGAGCTTCTTCGGCACTATATTGTTTGCAAAGGTACCATATCTCTCTCGCTTTTTTCTGTCCTACAATACTAGCTAGATACGAGGCACCAAAACCACCATCGAAAGAACCAACTTTTGGACCGACTTGTCCAAAGATAGCATTGTCTGCAGCAATTGTAAGATCGCATACTACATGAAGGACATGTCCTCCACCAATTGCATATCCTGCAACCATAGCGATGACAGGTTTTGGGCAAGAACGGATTTGCCTTTGGAAGTCTAAGACATTAAGGCGATGGACACCTTCATCATCTACATAACCAGAGTCACCTCGGATTCTTTGGTCTCCTCCTGAGCAAAAGGCTTTTTCACCAGCTCCTGTTAAAATAATCACCCCGATACTTGAGTCATTACGTGCGTCATAGAGGGCGTGCATCATCTCTTCTACGGTAAGAGGGCGAAAGGCATTATGAATCTCTGGTCTATTGATTGTGATTTTTGCAATACCAGTGTGTTTATGGTAAGTAATATCTTCATATCGAAAACATTCTTTCCATTCTACGGCATTTGTAAGTTCTTTAGCTTGCATAAACCTGTCCTCGTGCAATATTAGAAAATGGTGTAATATATCTCTGAAATCATCTTAAAGCAATCTTATTTTGAAAAAGGGTAGATCATGGAAGATATACAGTTAATACTCCCTCCTATAGCTGATGGAGAAGATAAAAGTTCTCCTCTTGGAAATAGGGTAAGAAAGATTTATCGTCACTTAAGAAAGTGGGCTAAAAGAACGGGTACAGATTGCTTTCGTCTTTATGACAAGGAAATAGGCGAATATCCTCTTGCAATCGATTTTTATGCAGGAAGATTTTGTGTTCATTATTTTTCTCCTGTACGTGAGATAGAAGAGCCCCCTCAAGAGCTTATTGATGAGACTACTAAAGTTTTAACCACTATTTTTAATGTTACTCCAGACTCTATTTACTGGCGCATTCGAGCTAAGCGTAAAACCACACGTCAATATGAAAAGATAGGGGAATCTAAAGAGTTTTTTAAGGTTTTAGAGTATGGAGTTAAGTTTTTAATTAATCTTGAAGACTATTTAGATACGGGTCTTTTTTTAGATCATAGGGAAACGCGTCATATGGTAGCTTCCTACGCTAACGGCAAAACTCTATTAAATCTTTTTGCGTATACCTGCTCTTTTAGTGTGCAAGCAGCAGCCTCAGGCGCTACTTTTACTAAAAGTGTTGATATGTCTAATACCTACACTCAGTGGGGTAGAGAGAATTTTAAGCTTAATGGCTTTTCTTCTAAAAACCATGAAATCGTCTGCGCGGATTGTTTGAAGTTTTTAGACGAAGAAATCCACTCAAAAGTTAAGTATGACCTGATTGTCATAGATCCGCCTACTATCTCTCGTTCTAAGAAAATGGATCAGCTATTTGATGTGCAAATAGACTATATCTTTTTGATCACAAAGGCTTTAAAACTACTAGCTCAAGGGGGGTATATATTCTTTAGTACTAATTCTCGTAGGTTTACCTTTGATATAGGGCTTTTCCCAAATTGTACTATTTTGGAAATCTCTCATAAAACCCTCCCTCCAGATTTTCATGATCCTAAAATCCATAGATGTTGGAAAATTTCTCTAAACGGCTAATAATCAAACGATTAGTCGCTCTTTTTGCGTTTAATTTTCGTAAAACACTAATTTACAGATGTTTACGATGTTAATTTAATAAATACATGTGTATTTAAATTTTATATTGTTAGCGTTAAGTAGAAATGTCACTGTTTAGAATTAAGTTAAAATGTCACTTATTGGAGATGTTGTGACATTGTTAATTTGCTTACCTCTTTATTATACCGATAAATTATTTTAATAATCAGCAA
>JACCDW011487304.1_pt1 | contig 12710 bp, 11 predicted proteins | sample 7449781 | NCBI WGS metagenome assembly JACCDW01 (sample SAMN15323449, study PRJNA562643) | freshwater metagenome | isolation source: river surface water | place: USA:Blue River Watershed | collected 2017-08-18
ATCGATTAAAAAAACAAGAGACGAAAACGGATTGCTAACGGACATTGAATACAAATTCGCTGAAGATGGCTTCATCAATTGGCGGGGCATGATCAAACCAGAATTTCTTTACCCCAATCGTGACTTCTTCGATTCTCGCAATCAAGAAGTTCCGACCTCAGTAGAAGGACTAGAAGATCGTCAACTTCTCATTATGTTGGCTGGCATCAAGGAACTTGCTCGTCTTCGCGGCTTCAAGTCCGTATCTTATGACATTAAGCATATTGACACTAATTATGTAGTTGCCACATGCTCCATTGAGTGGATCGGCAATTATGAAACTGCGGGAGAAACAGTAAAATTCCAAGACATTGCAAATGCTACCGCCGATAATACCGACGACTTTTGCATCAAATTCTTGGAGACGATTGCTTGCAATAGGGCATTTGTTCGCTGCGTTCGCAACTTCCTTAACATTCACATTGTTGGCTTTGATGAAATTGACAAGTCCAAAAACAAGAAAGCTTCATCTACCCCAATTGTTTCCAACGCTCTTCCGATTACTGCTCAAGGCACTTTGGAAAAACTCGTTAATGAGAAACTGAGTATTACAGAATTCTCTGAATATAAAAAACATCTACGTGGATTGTGGACAAAAGCATCGGAAAGCAATGATGAAAAGATTCTCGATTTGCTAATGGAAGCAAAAGGTTGGAATTCATTCAAAGACATTCCAGCAAAGTCGGCTAGAATCCTCATTAAGCATATGTCGGATGGTTAAGAGGATATTGAATCCAGATGAATTTAATCAGCTCTTAGATGATCTCTATGAGCTGTTTAAAGAAGAGAATACTAAAGAAGGTCACGCTCTTTTAGCTCATGATAAAAAAAGTATTCAAGCAAACTATTCACACAAATCTATTCTCGCATGGGATTTGTTTGTTTGGGGTCATTTAAATGACGGCAAGTTTGATGCTATGATCGCTTTTTTTAATGATAAAAATGTCAAATTTGGCACTGCGATCTTCAATGAATTTCTTTGGTTGTCAAAAAATCCAAGAGCTGGATATAAACTATTTTCCGAAGCGATTAAATTTGCTAGAGCTAATAACTTTTCGCATATTATATCTCATACAGTAGTAAACAACCCCCATCATGAAAAGGTTAAATCTTTTTATAAAAAAATAGGCTTTTTAAAAGACTCTGAAACATACATTTGTAAACTATGAATAACAAACAAGCAAAAAAAATACGATCCATTATCCCGACAGATACCCCAATGTCTCGTCGAGCATATCGAAGAGCGAAAAAACTCTTTACTCGTTTGCCGCAAGATGCTAAAAAGGATTTCCTTTTAGGTCTTGATGCAATGCTTCACAGCAAGTGATCTTGCTTAAATTAGGGTGGCTTGGAACTTATAGCTTCCGAGACCACCCACACCGCTTACATAAAGACCAACAGATGTATCTCCTACTCCTGTTAATGAGTAGGATACTGCTAATACTCCAGTATTATTTAGAACATCTTCAAATAGAGACAGATCGTTAGGCGGCGACGAATCTGGATTTGCTACTCCGATTAGTTTTGATGATCTTCTAACTCCATCATAACATTTCATTTCAATTAGATATTGAGCGGTAGTATATACGCCAGTATCAAAAGTATGGATTAATCCGCTACCATTAATAGATCCAGTTTGGAATATGTTGCTAGATTGCCCACTTCCATAATTTAAAGTCAATTCTTTTGCTCCGACTATCGGAAATTCGTTATTAACGTTGCTTTCGACAAATGTGACTGGTCCAAATTCTATTGATTTCCCAGACCCTAAAGCGCCGTATGGTACGATAGTAAAATAATAAGGAATGCTTTTTTCTAGATTATATCTTTCTATTCTCAACGTATATACATCTTCAATATTTACGGCACTTTGAGAAAATAAATAACCATTTTGAGCTTCTGGATTTAAATAAGTTAAAGATGGTAATTGTAATCCGCTTCCAGTAGAAGCATAAACATCATAGCGATCCATTCTAATGAATCGCATATCATTTTGAAGAGATATGCCAACGTCAAAACTTTCTGTTACCTGTGGCGCTCCAGTAAATTCAGAATAATCTGGAGTAAGTAAAGTAATATTTGGTAAATTACCATATACTAAGAAAACGCCTGTAAATGTTGAATTGTCAAAAGAATTAGGCATTACCATTCTTACGCCAAAGTCTTTAGTATATGAACCAAAGATTGATTCATTATCTAGCTCTGAAATAGCAAGTGAACGAGTAGATTTCCCAGAAAAGTAATTAGGGAAGACCATTCCACCAGTAGCGTCTAATACATCAAAAACTATGCTATCCAAAAGAGGATTATTAATATAATCATCATCTGTAGCTACAGTAAATCCTTGTTGATCTAAGAAATCAAAAGAAAAAGTAACGTCTTTTCTTAAGTGAACTCCGCTACCAGAAAAAATTTGATTTAAATTACCAGTATCAACATCAAATATAGGATCGAACTCATGTAAATCACTTAAACCTTCTGGGAGTGGTATTTCTAAATTAAAATTAAAATCATAAACACCGCTATCTCCAGAAAGATCAAATAATCCAGACCCAATTCCACTTTCATAAACTAACGTTGATCCACTAATTCCAAATAAAGCAACTTCAACATATCCATCACCAATACTCTCAGCTTGAGTTATTCTAACGGTATTAGAACCTCCAGTTAATAAGTCGGAAGAAAATCGATAAATTTCATTAGTCTCTCCAAAACCTTGTATAGATAAACCTGTATCTAATGATGCAATAAATGTAGAAATACCAGTAAAACCTGAAAGATAAGGTGATCCACCCAATTCATCTTCTACTAAATCAACATCACCAACATATTCATTATTAACAAATACATTAAAATTTAGTGGATCACTGTTATTTAAGAAATCTCCCGTGACTTTAAAACCGACTACTTTATTTGGATAAAGAAACATAATTAATTAATGGTAATTTTAGTAATGGCTGGTTTAGTAGTTGCATTAGATTGTGAGGAGGAATATGCTACAAAGACACCTGTTTTGCTTGGGAAAGAGCTAATACTAGATCCATTGCCTAAAGCTAAAAGAGATAGATCCCAATTGCCTAAAGAACGTAATCCAGTAACTACTAATGGAGAACTGCCTGTTACATAAACAAAATTTTCGCTTGTAATTCTATTGCTTAATTCCGCTCTATATCCAGTAGCGCCAGCTACAGCAGACCAAACACCACTCAATTTAAAGTTAGAAGGCGTTTCGTCCACTTTGACAAAAGATGTAATTGTCGGAGAAGCCAATTCAAGAATATCAAAAGTACCTACTCTATTTACTCCAGTATAATATGTTTGCGGCAAGTAATCTTGTTTGATGAATTTTTCGATTTTTTCGAATTTTCCCGTATCATATTTCATTGCAGACACTGTATATTCATTTTGGTTATCTTCTCTAATCGAAACTATTTTATAAATTTGGTCAGATGCATTTTTACGCTCAATACGATAAGGGCTTCCCTCTTTTACAATTGACAATAAAGCTGTATTTGGATCATTAACATTCAAACGAATTATAGAACCATAATCTAAATTATTATATCCAGTTAAAGCTATTTTTGTAATTTGTGATATATTGTAAGTGTCAATTTCGAAAGGTAATATGCCATTTGTTAATGGGTAATCATTTTGATTCCATTTTACTGCTGAACTTGCGAGAGTAGAAAAAGATGATCCACGTTTTGTAGATAGTAAAGAGTTATATGCAAAAATTGTATAATTCGTATTATCTCCTGTAAATGGTGGATAAATATCAATACCATATTTTACACCTGTATTAGTAATTAATATATCCTGTGAATTATTATCTTGAAATGGTCTACCTGTAGCAAACACGAAACCAGTCGCGCCTGTATTATAGTAACAAAAAATATCATGAGTATTGCCACTAGATCTTCCAGTATATAAAGGAAATTGTTCTGGTAAAGTTGAGTTACTAAATCCGCTGGTATATCCAGAAAATTTATATATTCCTGATAAATGAGCGTATCCTCCAAATAATCCAGAAATAGCGAATTGTTCAACGCGACCCCTATTTCTTAAAGCGGTAGTTTGCATTTCTTCGCTAGTAGAATATCCAGTTGGCGAATAAAGAGTAATATATCCTGTAAAATTACTTTCATCAAATTGATTATCAATTCTCAATTCTTTTCCAGTAACATTAATAGATAATACTCGTCCATAGTTGCTAGAACGAGTCTTCATTTCATCTTCTACTACAATTAAATCTCCAGGTCGGCATAGTAAAGATTCTAATCCAGCTTTAAATTCTACACCTTGATTTTCCTTGATTGTTTGATAGATAAGGTGTTGTCCAACGCGCCGAGCCATTGCTCGCGAAGTTATTCCAGCAGTATTAATTGTCGTTTTAAATACACCTCTTTTTCTAATATCTTCTTCGTCTTGAATATATTCTACTTTAGTTTTGTAGTTATCAAATCGATCAAGATAAAAGATTTCTGCTGCGTTGAATTGTTGATCTCTTCTGGTATTACTATAGTTAAAAACTCCATCTCTCACGTTAGTATTACTAAATAAAGCAATAGGATTTCGCGGTCTATCATCTAAAAAATGAATTTCAGAACCGCCAAAAAATACTACACCCCTAAATAAATTAGCTATTAGATTAATAGCATCATAAACTTTTGTTTGTTGTTTAAAAAGAATATTGCAGGAGTATCTTGGCTCTAGCCCACCAACACCATCACTTACTCCAATAAAATATCCATTATCATCTACTGTATCACAAAATCTAGCTATTTTATATAGCTCCCATTTGTTAATTTGAGATTCATTAATATAACTACCGAGACCATATCTCTGGCTAGTTAGTATATCATAAAGTATCCATGCTGGATTATCTGTCCAACCTTCTGTAAACTGCCCGTCCCAATCTCCAATATATAATTGAACTGGCGTATATGTTGAAGCGTCTTTTATATACCTTTTATCAATACCATTGCTAATTGGAAAGTAATTATTTGGTATTTTTATTTTTTTTAATCTACAATCAAAACTTCTTTCAGGTACTGAAGAAAGTGCGGTTGCATCAAACTTAGAAGCTACAAGAGCGCAAAAGGGATATGAGAATTTTTCATTGATTATCTCTGTAACTTTGTGTAATGTAATATCTTTATTAATAAGAGAAGAATTTGTTTCGGCAGATAGCTTTACAATTTTAACATATCTTTTAGTAATGGTTGGATTTTCATCAGTAGTTAATTCTGGTAGCTCGAAAGGGGTATTTAAATAATCATTGAAAGAAGCAGAGTCCACAATGTTATTTGGCATTATTTTTACAGATTGATTTATAGATTGTGCTGGATCTGCATAATCACCGCCGAAATCAATAATAGCGCCACCTTCTGAAATGCCACCAATTAAATAAGTATATTGTTTTTTATTGGTAATTGATCCATTGGTTATTTTGCCAATTTCTATTCTTATACCAACTACTGTTGGCATTTTAGCGCCAGCAGTCAATGTCCCAGCTTTATTACCATCCAATCCTGCAATATTGCTAATATCAGTATGTGCAGTATCAAATAAAGCTCCCAAACTAATGGACACAGCTATTTTTTTTACAAATGGATTTTCGACATTATGAGTAATAGCAAGAGATTCATAATCTCTAATTTCATTGCGATCATTCCAGTCAGAATAATGATTAGTACCTCTAAGATCTACAGAACCGTCAACATTAATATCTTGAACAGTTAATTTCAAATCTTTCATTCCATATTGTATATTTTTATCGTTTGAAGCTAAATCAATACGTTGAATTGGCAATGAGCGAATAAACGGTCCATATAACCGTGTATCATAATAATAATCATTACGCACTGTGTCAAATCCATTCAAAGGCAATTGAAATTCTTCTCCATTTTTAAACTGACAAGATACATTAGAAAAATTAAAAAGATTATTCGTTCCACTTGACACACTTTCTTGTTGCCGAACATATAAAAAAGATGTAGATGCTATTTTTGATAATACACTAGTATTTACAAAATAATAAGTTGTTTTTGGTGTGAAAAGCGATCCACCACTTAATTGAGAACCTTTTTTTGCTCGAAATGGAGATGTTAAAATAATTAATCCCCTTACTTTGCCAGTATATTGATTTAAATCATTAACTTCTGGCTGCGTTAGTATGACTGTTGAAGCGCCAGAGTCAAAAGACAATTCGCCTAAATCAAAAAAGAGTTTTTCTGTTGCTGGTTTTGGTGTTGTAAATAAATAACCTTCAAATTCTATAATAAAATATATGTTTTTAAATTGTGGTATTTTACTAGCAGAAGATTCAAATTTTGCTAATTTTTTTAAATTATCTCTCGCAAACGATTGGCTAAATTCATTAGTGCTAACAGATCTTTGATTTAAATGAGATTTAAATTGAGAAACCGCTCTATAAGATGGGTAATAGGGTGCATTTGTATTAGTAAAAATTTCTTTTGGATTATGGTGTATTTCTACTCTGCCAGAAGCAAAAGATAAATATTTGGGAATTACTTTATCTGTATTTGTGTAGTTTAATACTACGCCCGACGAGTTATATTGAAGAGTTGGAAATAAATATAAACCAGCAGATCCTTTTGGATTTCTAATGCCCAAGATAGCGCCAGCAACTGCCCCCACATTAATTATGGGAGCAAGTTCTCGTTCAATAAATTGTCCATCTTTTATCCAAACATTTGATATTGCTTGAAATTGACTAGATAAATTCAGCGAACCCATTTCTGGTTGCAATTTTAACGTTTCTGTATTTCTAATTGGAGTATTATCAAGATATATTCCTTTAAATATATCATCACTAAGTAGCTTTCCATTTTGATCTACCAATCCATCAATCGGACCATCAGAAATTAAATCGATAATTTCTGCGACAGCATATGAAGCAATTTGTCTAAAACCTGCAAGTTTTGGAGGTCTTAAAATTGGAGGTTTTGGTTTTGGCTTGCTAAATAAACCTGCACCCTCAACAATTGTCTTTTTATTAATATGTCGCATAAATTATTTGGTATTTACATAGCTATCATCCGAATCTTCAGCATTAATTGAGTCTTCGGGTCTGAATGCTTGAGGATAGTATTTAATATTTGATTGAATGATCGCTGATCCAACTCGCAATCTACCATAACCTACAGGAACAGGTATACCTTGTTCAGTTACGTTTGCTTTTGAAGAAAAATTAAAAGATTGCTTTGCAGAACTAACATCAGATTCTGGTCTTGGTAGCTTGGGAGGCTTCATTAATGCATTACTCAATAATGCAACTCCAATAGCAGTTAATATTGGCATCGAAAACACCGTACCCACAACTATTAAAGCCACAGCTACTACAACCTGTAGAACTCTTCCAAAACTACCACCAGCTCCACCAATCATCGGCATAAGGTCAATTGTTTGATTTTCATCAGAAATAATCAAATCCGCTTCCGATTCAATTTTTTTTCCATTAATCAAAAGAGTATAATGTACTCCTTGATTGCTTAATTCTACTATACGATTACGAAATTGTGGACAAATACAAGTGATAGCATCCAATACTTCTTTGGTGCTTTTGATTGCAAATTTAAAATGAGATCTAAATTCTTTTGCTAGTATTCCGTGTACAGTTATAGCGGTCATATTAATTTTTCCTTTATCCTTGCAAGTAACTTTACATCTGATTCACTATGACTTGGCTCATAAATATAGAATTTTTCAGTATTTAAAGAATAGGTGATAAAAGGAACGCAGCAAGCTTCAGACATTTTGATATCAAATTCTGAAGGACTCTCATCTCCCACAACGTGACTATGGTAAACCCCCAAAAGTGAATAAGAATTTTTAAATTTTAAAAATGCAGCTGGATTTAATAAAAAGAAATTCTGCGGATCTATAGCTTCATTTTTTTCAATAGAAACGACATATTTTTTTTCTGCCTCGTCCCAACCAATTAAACCACAGACTTCACTTGCAATATGATTAATGCAATGGCTTATAATAAAGTCTTTGATTTTACTAATAGATTTATTTTTAATTTGTTTATCCATATTGTTCTGTTCCAGGAAACCCTCCAAAGGGAAGAGTTTCATCTTGTTTTTTAATGGGTAATGTAACAGTCGCTAATACAGTTTTTGAGCTAGACGACTGAAATGTTGAATAGGGATATGCGCCCGTAATAATTTTTAGTTTATTTGATGGGCTATTTTCAGATACTATCTCCCCATTTCCTCCAGTAATTTCCATTTCCCACCAACCAACTAAGCCTCCTGTTATTTCTGCTCTACCACTTATTTCTTCATAACGCTTGTATATGAAGTCTTCAGCGTTATATTGATTGATGCGCGATTCTATACCATTTGCCCCTGTCCAAATTGCCATTTGACCAAATCGTATAGGGCTGTGAATTTTCATGGAATTACTTATTTGTGATGAAAGTGGATCAAGAGCAGGAACTCCTCGCGAATCTGTTCCTGTAGAAAATTGCCAATCATTAAATCCAAATTTCAAACCACTTTGCCCAGTGTTAATTCCGCTTTGGTATGAAGTATTTTTAAATTTAAAATATTCTCCTGATTGCGATGCCAATGTATATTGAGAGTTATTCTCTATTCCATCGGTCAAACGAATATATCCTCCATTTGCAGCTATTGGAGCGTTTCCAGTAGCTTGCCCACCAGAACAAATCAAATGAATTGGTCTTAAAAAATCATTATTCCATGGAATTGAAATAGTCTTATTAGTTGATGCTACGCCAGTATCTTGACCAGTTAATCTAGTAGCAAAATCAAGATACATATTAGTGCCAGATAAATATAAATTAATCCCACTAAAGCGGGAAGCTTCTGTTGCCCCCACATTATGAAATACAGAATATACTTCATTTGGCGCAAGAGATCTGCCACTGAAATCTATTTGCGCGGAGATTTGAAAGAAGTTGTTTTGATGTAATTTCGTCGCATTATCATCTACATAAATTAAATGCGGAGAAGTAGATTCAAAAACTGCAACTTCCGCTAATCCAGGAACGCCATAAGTTCCACTTCCACTAATGTCAATTTTTTTTACGCTTATTGGACTAAATCCAGAAGATATTCTACTCCCATTAGTTGGTATATTTCTTAATAAACCGCTATTTACAACACTACCAGCTGCGTTAAAATATCTAATATAAGCATTATTGAAATTATTACTATTTTTTAAATCATAAATATTAATTTGAGAAATAGTTTTTGGTTCAGACCATTCTAAAGTAATAACTGCTGGAATCGTTTTAGTTATCCATTCGTTATATAATCCAGTACTTAAATCGACAGCGCCTCTTGGAGAGTTTCCAAGAGCAAATGACAATGCTGAAGCTTGCGATAAAGGTGCGATATTGTTATATCTAGCATCACCAGTTCTTGATAAAAAACTAACGTAGTTTACGGTTCTAAATTGTTTTTCTTGATTTAGTTCAACTAAACCAAGTCCAAATCGTTTGCGGCAACCATCTAATTTTTTATTACAGCCATCTCTTAGCCAATAGTTTTCATTGACATCTGGTTTTTTATCAACCGCACTTAAGTGATTTTGTTGGCAAACATACCAAATTTTAGCAAACTCTGTTAATGCACTATCTGTTGTGCTAGCGAGAGTTATTTTTTTATTTTCTAAATATACTGCTTGACCAGATAAATAATTTTGATTAATTTTCCACTCCCCCAGACTGCTCCAAGTAGCTGGATTCGATACAGTTAAAAATCTACCGTCTTCCGTTTCGATTGGAACTCCTTTATAATTACATCCATTACCTCTATAATACCAAGGGCAATAGCGCGACATAATTAATCGATTGTTGATTTCAAAATTTTCCAAATCAAGTGGAGAAGTTAACTCCAATTCAACAAAAACTTTATTTTCTGCTGTTTTTTGACCAACGACATACGTATCTTTAGAAATCTCTGCGGAAGCGTCAGCTTGACCCCAAGGATTGCCTCCATCAAAATTTACATCATCTAAGAATTTTACAAAAGTCCTTTTGCGAATTAATTTTGCAAATTGCAAATCGCTATTACTAATGAGCAGGTCAGTCATAAAATAATCTTTATTCGCAACTCGTATCTTTGGTCTTGGCAATTCACCATTAGCAGTGACTTCAAAACCCTCTGTCTCTACTGGAATTGGCAGGTATTCAATTCCCTGCCAAACAATTCCCTTTTGGAATACAGCTCCACCATGAAACGCAATGAAAGAGTCTTCTTTTTCAACAGTATCAAAATAAAGCTGAAACAACTCAACAATCGCTGTTGGTTCTAAATCTAATAGACTTTGTGCTATTTTGTCGTTTCCTTGCGCCATGCTTTCTTTTACACTATTATACTAAAAAATAAAAAAGTTTCAGTGGCTAAATACTTCCAAAAACGTGTATTAAAAATATTTTTAAATAAAATAGTTTTTTTTCTTGACAACCCCCCAAAAACAGTTATATCTTAGAAAGAAAATGGCTTACAAACATAGATACGACAAGAAAGGCGATGCTTTTGAGGCTGGCGAAAGTGCTGAAAATTCTTTTGAATTGGCACTTACTAAAGCGGATTGGTCATTCCGTCCAGCATCTCTTCAAGAACAATTCTCCCATATTGATTACTGGGTTAAAAAGGGAGATGAGGCAGAAATCCCAATTGATGTTAAGGCTCGTAAAAAAATCAAAAGAAAAGATTCTGCTACGAACGACTCTTTTATTTGGGTAGAATTTACCAGCGTCAACGGTAGCAAAGGTTGGCTTTATGGGAAATCAGAATTTATTGCTTTTGAGACCGAAGATAACTTCTTGGTTGTCCGTAGATCGGCTCTAGCCGCCCTATGCGAGCGTATTTGCAATGTCAAAGAACTTAATCAGCATGGCAACAAACCTCCTCTCTATGTTGGTTATCAACGCTACGGCAGAAAAGACTTAGTATCTCTTATCAAGCTGGAGGATATTTTAAACAACTTACCGCATTCTTTTATTTTAAAATGAATAAAAAACTAAACAAACTAATTGTAGTGGGAGCTAACCACGTATTCCCTTGGGAATTGAAGCAAGAATTGCAAGTCGGTTTTTTGGAGAGGGTTGGAGCTAATCTATATGACATTGAAATCGATGGTCAAACCTTTATTTTTCAATTGCAAGAAACGATTTTAAGCAAAGATGGTTTTTTAATGAAAATCTTCTTGACAAACAATGAACGCTCAGGTACGGTTGTCTTCGAGCCAATTTATGAATAAAGCAGCTGTTTTTTCTTATCTTATCCTTTATATTCTTTTCACACTAATACAAAACAACTAATATGACTAAAACAAAATACCGAGTATTCGATTACAAAAATAACTTCCATCAATCATATGATGCCGCCCTTCAAGGCGCATTTGCATGGGCTCATGACTGCGCCAAGCGCGTTCATGGCTATGTCCTCCAATATGATGGAGAAGAGTTTGATGCCGTCGATGGTGGACGTAAAATCATTGACTTTACCGCTGAGAAATTGCAAAAACTTGCCAATAAATAATATGGACAACAAAGTTTCTCTTTTGGGACACTACGGCAGCGATGAAATTATCGCATGTTCAGCTTGGACTAGCACATCCCGCGATTTAAACGAAGAAAAAAAATTGCGTATTCCAAAGCTTATCAATATGCTTTGGAGCAATGGGCATGAGAGTCCGTTCGAAAAGTCGGCGGTGCATTTCCTAGTTGATTGCGACATTGCCTCTCATATTCATCTGCTTAAACACAGAATTGCATCTATTAACGCAGAGAGCGCACGTTACAAAGAATTGCAGGAAGATAAATACTACTTGCCAACTGATTGGGCAGACATTGCCACCAGTGGACCTGTAGAGGTTGAATTTCCAAATGGCAAAATTCATATGGAAGTTGCGCCAACTTGGGGTCAAGTGCTTGATGAATACACAAGATGCGGCAATGCCTTTTATCATGCTTGTTTAAAAGATTTGGAACCTGTTCTTGGACGCAAACGAGCTAAAGAATCTGCGCGTTTCTTCAAGACTTACAATAGCCAAATACAAGCCGATGTAATGTTCAATATGCGATCCTTCGCCAATTTCATTAAACTGAGAAACAGCGAACAAGCGCAAAAAGAAATCCGCGAAATCGCCCAACAAATGTTGGCGTTAGTTGAGAATATCGAAGGAGAACCCTTCAAATATACCCTTGAAGCTTGGAATAATAACAAATAAAAATATGCAATACAACATCAACTACCATAATGTTTTGGATTATGTGTTGGGGACAAGTCAGTATCATCCTTTTGAGGTGGTACTTGACCCAATGAGGTATGAGTTTTTTGAAGATCACGTTTTTGACCGCAAAACTAATTCTATGATTCCTCAAAGCAAAGAATATAGCGACTTTTTTAAAAGTGTTCGTTGGTTAAAAGATTACCAAGAAGGTTTGGAACGAGAGCAGATATTTGGAGCTTGTCGCATGATTGAACAGCGAGCATCTTTTCCAATTATTTTAAATTCTTAATAAATGAATTCTGAACTATTGACTAGAGAAGGTGTTTTTATTTTTATTCTGCTTCCAGTCATATCTTTAATGATTGGTGCTTGGAGAATGACGATGCAAGAGAAGAGTCCATTTGCGTTTTTTACTTTTGCAATGGCGATGTTCTTGC
>JACCDW010451266.1_pt1 | contig 12704 bp, 12 predicted proteins | sample 7449781 | NCBI WGS metagenome assembly JACCDW01 (sample SAMN15323449, study PRJNA562643) | freshwater metagenome | isolation source: river surface water | place: USA:Blue River Watershed | collected 2017-08-18
ATGTTATATGATGCATTAATGAAAGCGATAAATTGTAAAATAATCATGTTATCTGGAACCCCTATGATTAATTATACGAATGAATTAGGAATATTATTTAATATATTACGCGGATATATTAGAGTTTGGACATTTCAGTTAGTTATAAAAGATACTGGAGAGAAGATTACAAAAGTGAATAAAGAATCTATTGTAAATATGTTTCATAGAAATGGATTATTAACATATGATTATGTTGAATATTCAGGAAATCGACTAGTTGTTACACGCAATCCTTATGGTTTTATTAATTTATATAATAAAAATAAAGAAAAACATGGAGGAAGGGCAAAAACTGAAAAGACAAAACGGCTTCCTTCAAAAAATAAAACTGTTAAAAATAAAAAATCCGAATCCGATTCAAATTTTAAGATTGAAAATGGTGTCATTAAAAAAATAATTACTCCGGAACAAGAAGAAGCTGAATTAGCAGATTTACGCGGAGAAGAAACTGCCGAATATAATCAACGTATTCCAATGGAAATATATAAAGGTGGTGACTATAGCAGTATTAATGAGTATCAGGGAGTAACACTAGATGAAACTGGAAATATAACTGACGAGGATTTTGCAAAAGAGATTGAGAGAATATTAAATAAAAATGGAATTCAAATAATGAAGGCGGGAACTTTTGTTACTGATTATAAAGCTCTTCCTGATGATAAAGATGAATTTACGTCTATGTTTGTAGATATTGAAACTGGAGATTTAAAAAATGGAGATGCATTTAAAAAACGAATACTAGGATTATCATCATATTATCGTAGTGCATCAGAACAATTATTACCGGATTTTGTTAGAACCCCGGAAGGAGAAAATTATCATTTGGTTCCAGTTGAAATGAGTGAATATCAATTTGCGGAATATGAAAAAGTTAGAAAAATAGAGGCAGACAAAGAGGCATCTACTACAAAGGCTAATCGAATGGCAGCTAAAAAAGGTTTAATAATGGAAACCATTTCATCAACTTATCGTATTCGTTCCAGAGCTGTATGTAATTATGCATTTCCAGATCCTCCTGGTAGACCATTGCCTACAAATAGTGAAAAAGAAGGATTCGTTTTAGATGAAAATAAATTAGATGCATTAACACCAGAAGAAGTTTTACAATCAGATTCATTTTCTTCTCAAGATGATGTTGAAAATATGCCTGTTGATACAGATTATTTGAATAGAATAAAAAATGCTATGAAAATGTTAGAATATGATCCAACTCATCCAAAACCGGAAGAATATGTTGTAGGAGATGGTCTAATGAAATATAGTCCAAAATTTGCTAAAATTCTGGAAAATATAATGGATGAAAATAATAAAGGATTGCATTTATTTTATAGTCAGTTCAGAACAGTCGAAGGTATCGGAATTTTTAGATTAATATTACAAGCAAATGGATTTGCCGAATTCAAAATTAAAAAAACAGAGGGGTCAGATACGTGGACAATGATTGAAAATGAAGAAGACATTGGAAAACCTAAATTTGTTTTATATACTGGTACCGAAACTGCAGAAGAAAAGGAAATTATTAGAAATGTTTATAATGGAGATTGGGCTATGATTCCGTCGGCAATTGCCACAAGATTACGTGAAATTTCTTCAAATAATAATTTCGGTGAAATAATTAAAGTATTTATGATCACATCTTCTGGTGCTGAAGGTATTAATTTGAAAAATACTAGATTTGTTCATATTACTGAGCCTTATTGGAATATGGTTCGTATAGAACAGGTCATTGGTCGTGCTCGGCGTATTTGTAGTCATAAAGATTTAGATGAGGAATACAGAAATGTCAAAGTCTTTTTATATGTTTCCGTATTTTCAGAAGAACAAAAATCCAGTAAACGAAATATTGAGCTAATGAATCGCGATAGAAGCAAATTGGATAATAGACCTGTAACAACTGATGAAAGTTTATTGGATACATCTATTTTGAAAAAACGTGTAAGTACTCAATTATTAAATGCCGTGAAAGAAACTGCTATGGATTGTAATGTTTTTAATCCTTACAATAAAAATGAAAATTTGGTTTGCTATGGATTTGGAAAAGTATCTACAAATGCTTTTGCATCTCATCCAACAATTGACGAAGATTTATTAGATAAACCTGAGATTGCGGTAAAACAAAAAGTATTAAAATTAAAGGCATCTAAACCAATTGATGGTGTAATATACGCAATTGATCCAGTAAATATGGATGCATATGATATGGAAAGTTATGAACAGGCCAAATTAGGAAAAGGACAGCCAGTTTTAATAGGAAAAATTGTGCAAATTAGTCGAGGAAAATTCCGACTTGACCGATTGTAATTTACTAGTGTATTTTTTCTTATCGATAATGTAATTCAGAAATCATAAATGGTAAGGTTTAGAGAATTATTTTTTCTGCGTTTTTTATAATATAATTTTATATTATAAAATGGATTATTATTACAGAAGACATTTTGACAGATTACCGTGGGGAGACCCTTGTTATGGACCTAGATGGGGATGTGGAAGACGCTATGGATGTGATTGGGATTATCCTTGGTGGAGAAGAAGTTATTATTTTGATGATTATTATTATTATTAATTTTTATTAGTTATTGCAAAATAAATATAAAAAAATACAATAATATAATTATATATTGTATTTTTGAAATATGAACGTGGAAAGCAATGTTCTCACAATAAAAACTGTGCAAATCCAACCAATTCGTAACATGATTACTGCATTAAAAGACATCTTAACTGATGCAACAATAACTTTTACATCCGATTACATGAAAATTATTAATTTGGATAAAACACATACAATTATTGTTGATGTAGTTTTACATGCAAAGCGATTTGAACAATTTATTTGCCGACCCAAAAAAATTATTATATGTGCAACTACCCAGAATTTATTCCGATTAATTTCTACAGCATCAAATGATGATACTCTAACAATGTATATTGAAGAAAATGATTATCATGATGGAATTGTTTCTCATTTAGGATTACAATATGATAATGGTGATATTAAACAACGATATGTTCAAAAATTAAGACTATTAGATCAGGATACCGAAGAATTAGATTTTCCTAACGTCGAATATTCAACAGTTATTAATTTGCCATGTATTGATCTTCAAAAAATTATAAGAGATTTAAGTAATGCTTCTGATAGAGTTGAAATTAAATCTGTTGGAGGAGATTTAAGTTTTTCATGTGAGGGAACTTTTGCGACAATTAAAATTCATCGATCAGAATCTGAGTCAAATATGAATTATATTCAAAAACCCGATGCATCAGTTGTTAATCAGGGTGAATTTTCTTTAAAATCTTTAATTTTATTTATAAAATGCACTCCTTTATGCAGTAATTTAGAAATGTATTTGGAAAATGATAAACCTCTTATTGTAAAATATAATGTGGCTTCATTGGGAGAAGTTCGATTATGTTTGGCTCCACTTCCTCCTCTATAAATTTTTGATATATTTTATTTATTTTTAGTTATAAATAAAATATAATGAAAACAAAAATAAAAATAGTGGGTGTAATATAAATATATACGATAAAAATGACAAATATTCCTTACAAAAAGGAATATTCTTTTGATGAAAGATTGCATCAAACAAAAAATATATTAGAGAAATATCCAGATAGAGTTCCAGTAATATGTGAAAAAAATTTTACTTCTAAACATACATTAGATATTGATAAACGCAAATATTTAGTTCCTTTTGATTTAACTGTTGGACAATTTATGTACGTTATTCGCAAAAGATTACATTTACCCGCAGAATATGGATTATATTTTTTCATAGGAGGATTTATACCTCCATCTAGTGTAATAATTTCAGAAATATATGAAAAGTATAAAGAAGAAGATGGATATTTATATATTATTTATTCAATGGAAAATACCTTTGGATAAACAATATAAAAACATTATGTTATAAATATTATTATACACATTTAATAAGTTTATTTATAATATTTCAAAAATGAATTCTTTAAAACCTCCCGTTTATTCTGAAACCAAAAATTTTGCAGTATTAAAAATTTTTATTAATCCTGAAAATGAAGAATTAAATGAAATATACAAATCACACGTCAAAGCTCATAATGAAGCAATTCAAAATACTCCTTTTCCAAATTCGGGATTTGATTTAATTGCACCGAATTTTCATATTTTCGATAAATTAAATAGAATAAATATGGTATCTATGGAAATAAAAACAGAAATGATTTATTATAATTCAATCACTAACACGATTGAAAGTTCTGCATATTATATGTATCCTCGTTCAAGTTTATCGAAAACACCTCTTATGTTGGCAAATCACACAGGAATTATTGATTCTGGATATCGAGGGTGGTTGATTGGTGCATTTCGATGTTTATATTTTTCTGATGAACCAGATCAATATACTCTTGAGAAACATACCAGATTATTACAGGTTTGTCATCCATCACTTTGTCCAATTCATGTCGTTATTGTAAATAATGAAAAGGAATTAACTACAACTCAGAGAGGAGAAGGTGGATTTGGATCAACTGGATTAGTTGGTGCAATTTCTGCAACTGAAACTGATGAAAAAGAAAAAACTGCATAAATATGCCTATAAAATAATAATATTATATCAAATATATAGTATAATATTATTCTTCTTCTTGCGATTGATATAAATCATATGCCATGAGTATAAGTTGTTCTTCATCCGATAATTTCTGAAAAGTCAAATATTCGTCAAATTTATATTGAACATATTGATTCCGATAACTTCCATTTGAAAACATCATACAAACAACATGAGTTCCATTATCCATAAATTTTATATTAGAAACTTTTCCATGCATACGTAATTTTGGAGGAATCGGTTTATTATTATTAAATAATCTTATGGTTTTTATTAATTTTCCTTTATGTAATTCAAATACTTCGTTTACTAGTCGATATCCTATTAATTTTTCACAATATGAATTTAATTGATCTTCTCTACAACCAATATCATAAAGAGCATGAAATACTTCATCACTAATGTTTTTTAGAGTTTTATTTTGCAAATAATCAGTATTTTCATCCTCAAGTGAATCCAACAAATCATCAATATTAATTGTCGATAATAATGTCGGATCATTTTTCGCGTTTTCAATTAATTCTGCCATAGAAATATTATTCAAATGGGGTGGGTGGTTTTTGGGGGATTGAATCTTCTCCATTTGTTTTTTCAGAATCTTTATTTCTAGAGAATAATCTCACAATATCTTTATGTAATTTTTCTATAAACGATACATTTTCCTCTAATTTTTTAGTATAATAAAGTGCTAATTCAGTTAATCCCAAATTTTGCAATAACAATATTGCAGTTCCAAATAATAAAGTTGCATCATTTTTAAGATAATAATGTTCTCTAAAAGGGTGAAACCTAACAATTAGGAAAATGCATATAAGTATTTGAATAATATTACTAAAATATCTAATATAAGTTGGGCTAATTGATAATACACCAAAAAAAAGTAATAAATAAGAAATATTTATTACCATCATAACCCATTTATATATTATCTTAGTTTTATTAACAGTACTATCTATTTTATCATTTTGTATTTTCATACTAGATGTCATTTTTTGAGAATTTAATATATATTTATCTTAGAATATCTTTTTATGAAATAAAAAATATAGAATCTTCTCAAACATAAATTATAAAAACCTTCAAACGAAATATTAAATGAATAATCAAACAATTATTGGAAAATATTATATTCAAAATAAAATTGGAAATGGACAATTTGGAACTGTTTATTCAGGGAAAAATTTGAAAACAGGAGAGAAGATTGCCATAAAAACTGAATATAAAACAACCGAATACAAAGTATTAAAGCATGAAACAACTATATTAAATCATTTATATAATAACGGATCTAGATGTACTCCAATAGTATATTGGTATGGAATACACAATGAATTTACATGTTTAATAATGCCATTATATCAGACTTCATTAGATAAATATATATCTGAATATGCAGAAATTACTATACAACAACTAAACCTAATAATGTCAAAATTAATAGGAATTCTCAAAATAATTCATTCTCATTATGTAATTCATCGTGATATTAAACCACAAAATTTTATGCTTTCTTATAATGATATAACTTCTCAAAATAAAGAATTATTTATTATTGATTTTGGAATGGCAACAATTTACGTTGATGAGTATAAGAAACATTTGGAAATAAATTCAGAGAAGAAAGAATATGTAATAGGAAATCCAAAATTTATGAGTTATAATATTCATTGTGGAATCAATTCTTCTCGAAGAGATGATTTAATATCTCTAGGATATATATTTTTAGGTTTCATTATGGAAGAATTACCTTGGAATACTGGACATAATAGTCAATATATACCAGTTTCTGATACAGTATCTGAATTAAGTGTTCATCATTCTAAAAATATTTATAGAATGAAAAACAAAGAATGGAGAAGATTATCAGAATGGATTCTATTAATAATGGAGGAAAATACTCAATCTGAAAATATTGAATTTGCTGAATCTCTGGGAAAAATACACAGATATTTGGAATATTGTTATGGTCTAGGATTTTCAACTTCTCCATTATATGATGAATTATCGGCGATTTTTTTATCCTGAATTAGCCTCAGCCATTCCACTCTTCAAATCATTCGTCATTTCTTTTGTAGCTTTTGTGGTAGAATTCATATATTTTTCAACTAATTCATTAATCTTCTCAATTTTTTCATTTTCATTTTTGCTACCATCTTCTAAAATATTGAGATATTGCATTTGCTCTTTTCCATTATCCATAAGATCAACTATTCCTTTAATTGCCGCTAATTTTTGCGATTTTGTTCCCATTTTATCACTTAAAATTTTATCAATTGTTGGAATACTATTGTCTGTCGTCATACCTTCTTGAGAAGATTTACTTCCATGAATAAATTTTACTAGCCACGGGATATCACTTAATAAAAGAGAAATTATAATAACTAGCAATAATAATATTATTGATGGTCCCTTATATTTTATAAAATTTGCTAAAGAAAATTGCATTATATCATACAAACATATAATATTTCAATAAAATAATATAAAAAGAATAACAATATATATTGTATATCAGATTATATAATTATCTATAATGAGTTCTTCTTCTGTTAATTCATCTGACCGTATTGTTGGTCAAGTTAAGTGGTTTAATACTAAGGCCGGTTATGGTTTTATTACCGTAAAGACTGGTGAACATTCCGGAAAGGATATTTTTGTTCATTATTCAGCTATTCTTGTTGAAAATTCTCAGTATAAATATCTTGTTCAGGGAGAATATGTTGAGTTTTGCTTAGTTAAGTCTACTAATGATAAGTATGAATATCATGCAGTCGATGTTAGTGGAATTTGCAAGGGAACTATTATGTGTGAGACAAGAAAGGCAGCAGAAACTGCATTACCTACTCCTAAGATTCGCAAGTATAATACTGGAACTAAGTCAACTGAGGATAAGACCTCATCTAGAAAGGAACATGTTTCTTCTAGTGGTGAGGAAGGGTTTAACAAGGTCGAGAGAAAGCGCAAGACTGGTGCTCCTAGAAAGAAGACTGATGTCTCAGTTGATAAGCAATAAATAATAAAATTATATTATAAATAAATATATAATATAATTCTGATCAAAACCAAAAAGTTGGATCATCACAATTTTGTTTCAATTCATCAATTAATTTTTTTTCAAGAGGAGTAATAATTGTCCTTATTTTTTTGGAATTATTTTCCATTTTTTGTATTACATTTTGAATATCTTCAAATCCTTTTTCGCGAATTGATAAATATGACTCTTTTTCCATGATTTATATAATAATATACAATATTTTTTATATTATTATATGAAATATTTTATTGAAAATGCAAAAATGTTGACATAAAAAACATAAAATTAATGACTGCAATGTTGGTTTGAATTAACTTATGTTTTTCTTATGTTTTATTACTGCGAATGTTGACAGAATGTTGACAAAATGTTGACAAAATGTTGACAGAAAATTGCATTTTCAGTAACAAAAACATAAAAAAACATAAGTCAATATATTATTGGTTTAGATAATATTTTAGAAAAAAACATAAGGTCTTTTATTACTATGCATTTTTTTTGGCGTAATTTTGGTATTATCGGGCAATATTTTTGGGCGTAAAAATCGCGATATATTACGATAAATGATGTAAAAAATGTGCGTAAAATATTTAATATAAAATAATAAGAAAAATGCGTAAAATTTGGAGGTTGTTATGAGAAATGCTAATAAAAATGTGCGTAAAACTTTAATAAAAAATAATAAAAAATAATAAGTGTTTATCGTAACAAAAACGCATATTTTACGCCTTTTCTTGAAATGATTATCAATGTAAACATTCAAATTTTACGCCCATTATTTTACATGATGTTTTTCTGGACATTTTTGAGGAGAAATCCACAGAGGAAAATTCCTCTGAAAAACTGAAGGAAAATTCCTCTGAAAAAACTGGAGGAAAATTCCTCTGAAAAAAATGGAGGAAAATTCCTCTGAAAAACTAGAGGAAAATTCCTCTGAAAACACCCCCCAAAATCCCCCCCAGGAGCGACCGAAGGGAGCGTATATACAAAAACTTACATTCTTGTTACCATAATACATGTAGTGTGTTTACAATATATACATATTTCATGTTTTATAGTGTGCTCTTTATATACTTTTAATAAATATATTCTATGAAAAATTCTGTAAAAAAATAAGGTAGGTCAAAAAAAATGGACAATTTTAAAAATGTCCATTTTTAAAAACCTAGGGAAAGTTTTCCCAAAAAAGTGAGTTGTGACTGAAATGCTCACAAAACCAAAAAAATGATTCAAAATGCCACTGCATAATTTTTTCACATTTTTGGACATTTTTTTAAAAATGTTGACAAAAAAACATAAAAAAATATTAAATGCATAAATGGTAAGGAAGACCTTATGTTTTTTCTTATGTTTTGTTACTGAAAATGTTGACAAATGTTGACAAAATGTTGACAAAATGTTGACGAAAAATCGGGTTTTCCGTAACAAAAACATAAAAAAACATAAGTTGAAATATTACCATATTCAATGTTATATATTTTTAACAAAATAATGATGTAAAAAAATGAAGAATTTTCGCGGAACGTTCTTTTGAGGAACATTCTTCGAAGGAATATTCCTCTGGAAATCCCCCCAGGAGCGACCGAAGGGAGCGTATACATAAAAACTTCCATTCTTGTTACCATAACAAGTCTTACTATGCTTTGATATATGCATATTTGGTGTTTTATAGTGTGCTCTTTAAGTAGTTTTGATAAATATATTTATGATAAAAATCCTGAAAACTTTTAAGGTAGGTCTAAAAAAATGGACAATTTTAAAAATGTCCAAAAATAAAAACCTAGGGAAAGTTTTCCCAAAAAAGTGAGGTGTGACTGAAATCGTCACAAAACCAAAAAAATCATCCAAAAACTGACTGCATATTTTTTTTATCAAAAATGGACAAAAGCGTAAAATAATAAAAAATATTAAAAAAATGCGTAAAATTTACAGGTTATTACCATAAATGCTAACAAAAATGGGCGTAAATTTTAATAAAAAATAATAAAAAATATTAAATTTTACGCTTTTTTATAAAATGATATTCAGTCTTTATGTCCAGATTTTACGCCCAATATTTAGCCCGATGATTTTCTGAAAATTTTTTGGGACAAAATGAAAATTTCATTTTAGAAAAAGAAAATTTCGAATTTTTGGCGAAAATTTCATCCAGAAAACTAAAGGAATATTCCTCTGAAAACACCCCCCAAAATCCCCCCAGGAGCGACCAAAGGGAGCGTATACACAAAAACTTCCATTCTTGTTACCATAATACAACTAGGTTGTTTACAATATATACATATTTGGTGTTTTATAGTGTGATCTTTAAGTAGTTTTGATAAATATATTTATAATAAAAATCCTGAAAACTTTTAAGGTAGGTTTAAAAAAATGGACAAAAATAAAAATGTCCATTTTTAAAAACCTAGAGAAAGTTTTTCCAAAAAAACGACTTGTGACTGAAACCGTCACAAAACCAAAAAAATGAAGCAAAATGCCACTGCATAATTTTTTTAATGAAAAATGGACAAAAGCGTAAAATAATAAAAAATATTAAAAAAAGGCGTAAAAAATGGAGGTTGTTACTATAACTGGTCACATAAATGGGCGTAAAATTTAATAAAAAATATTAAAAAATAATAAGTGTTTATCGTAACAAAAGCGTATATTTTACGCCTATTTAGTGATTTAGTTATGCTTTACAATTAATATTTTACGCCCAAAAATAATATAAATAGTTAATATAATACTAATATAAATATATCGAATGAAACAATATTTGTGTAAGAATTGCTGTTTTTACACATTCAAATCAAATGATTTTAATAGACATTTAAGAACTAAAAAACATATGATAAATAGTAATAAAATAAAAAATGATGACTCTAACAATGATAATGATAATAATAGTGAAAACAATGATATTATTAGTGAAAATACTATTAATGAAATTACACATGTATCTAGACCAAGTAATTATTTAGAAAAATTGTGTATTTTTTGCAATAAAATATATTCAACAAAACAATCCTTATCAATTCACATGGAAAAATGTAAAGAAAAACATAAACATCTTCCTAATAATAATTTAACAATAGATTCTGTAAAACAAATTCTTCAAAACAAAGAAATTATGACAGAAATAATTAAAACAGTTGCTATATGTAATGAATCTTCTTTACATCTTTCAAATAATGGAAGTATTAATAATGGAACTATTAATAATGGAACTATTTATAATGGCAATATTAATAATGGAACAGTTAACAATCTTAATTTATTTTTTGATACCAAATGCAAAGATGCTATGAATCTTTCTGAGTTTTTTGAAGCATTACAAGTAACTAATAGTGATGTTGAAAATATGGGCAGAAATGGTTTTTCTACTGGAATCTATGAAATAATAGACAAGGGTCTCAAAGAATGTGGATTATATAAACGTCCAATACATTGCACAGATATTAAACGTGAAACATTATATATAAAAGAAAATGACAAATGGCAAAAAGATGATCCTGATAATCCCACGGTAAGAAAATATATTAAAGATATAAGAATAAAAAGCATTGAACAATCTAAAAAATGGAAAGAAAGTCATCCTAATTCTGAAATTATTGGAAGCAATGAATATGAATTTTGGTTTTATATAATGAATAATATTAATAATGGTGGTGTCAATGAAATTAGAAATTACAACAAAATAGTTTCTTGTATTTCTAGAACAACTGATATTAGTGCTATGAGAAGAGATAGAGCATTGATGTAATATTATATTTATTTTGTAATGAATATAATACAATTGTAAAACTTTCCAAAAGTGGACAATTACATATAATGACAATATTTATCAAGTAAAAAATAAAATAATATCGCATATAATTTATATTTATTTAGATATAATATTAATAATTTATCGCATAACAAATATAAATAATATAAGTGTTATATACATAAATATGAAACAATATGTATGTCAAAGATGTTCTTATTATACATTAAATTTGTATGATTATAATAAACATTTGAAAACAAAGAAACATATAAATAAAATAGAAGAAAAACCTACACTACCCCTCCAAACAAATACTGATAGTTTACAAAAAAGAGAATGTATTTATTGTAAAAAATTTTATTCAACTAGACAATCTTTATGGTCTCATCTAAAAATATGCAAAGAAAAAAATAATAAAGATAATAATGATAGACTAATAATGGAGATAAAAAGTCAATTTAATGATATAGAATCTAAGAAAGAATTACTTACAAGTTTATTTACAAAAAATGATATATTGGAATTATTACATAATTCTTCTCTATAACTATTTTAATAAATTCAATACAATTATTATAAAATTATAATATAAAAATCATATATTATAATTTACGAATCTCACATCTGTGAAATATTATCCAAAATTTCCTTTGGATAATCCATATTTTTAAGTATTTCAATTGCCCCGTGAACATTGCATATACCTTTCAATAACTTATATGTGTATGTTAATCTTCCATTTTCCTCCTGTATAATTCCCATCTGATAATTTTCCACATTTTTAGTCGCAGATTCTTTATTTTCAGAAATTTTATTACACAATTCAGTATAGTGAGTTGTAAGTATAAAATTCACATTAGGCAACCCAGACAAATATAATAAAAATGCATAACCAGATTTAGTGGCTTCCTCGGGATTTGTTCCAGAATATAACTCATCAAAAATACAAAAATGCCTATCTTTTTTATCTGATTTCTTAATAATATCTATTATTTCTTTGCATCTTCTCGATTCCGCCTGAAATAAACTATCTCTTCCCGATGTATCAGGAATATTCAAATAAGAATGCACATATTTATAGGGATTTAATACACATTTTCTGTAAAATCCACATCCAAATTGCTGTGTAAATATAATATTTATGCATGATGTTTTCAATATAGTAGTTTTTCCAGAGGCATTTACTCCAGTAATAATCATATTTTTGTCAAAATCACATGTATTTTTAATGCAAGGACTGCCAATATGAGGAGGATAATATTGGTCAACTAATTTCGTC